>ENA-OYYB01001256-OYYB01001256.1-human-gut-metagenome-genome-assembly--contig:-NODE-1256-length-11256-cov-5.579859_pt1 | contig 11256 bp, 11 predicted proteins | sample MGYA00244059_ERZ653440 | MGnify/ENA primary metagenome ERZ653440 (study PRJEB26926, sample SAMN06164994) | human gut metagenome | biome: ENVO:00009003; feature: ENVO:2100002; material: ENVO:00002003... | reverse complement strand
CTTCTCGAACGCCGGGCCGATGTCCTCGAGCTTCAGGCTGTCCACATCGTCCACGACGGTGACGCAGTGGGGGTTGCCCACGCTGATGCAGGTGACACGCCAGGTCCTGTCCTCCACGGTGAGGGGGCAGTCCACCAGCGGGCCTTCGCCCATATTCACGGCGGGCAGAGCCGCCGCCATGGCGGAGTATCCGCCCATCTCCACCTGCCAGAGCTGGCGGCCCTTGCGGGTGATGGTCTTTGTACCGCTGTTGGTGTCCACGACGAGCGTCTCTTTGGCGACGCCGTGAGTGTAGAGCCACTCGGCCACGCAGCGTACGCCGTTGCCGCACATCTGGGCCTCGCTGCCGTCGGCGTTGAAGATGCGCATCCGTCCGTCTGCGCCGGCCGTCACCGGGGCGCAGATGCAGATGATGCCGTCCGCGCCGATGGAAAAGTGGCGGCGGGAGAGGTCCTGCGAAAGGGCTGCGATGTTCTCCGGCACACCGCTTTCGCGGCAGTCGAGATAGATATAATCGTTGGCGCAGCCCTGCATTTTGGTGAATAAAAGCTTCATGTTGAAAACTCCTTTGGGGCTGCTGGTCAGTCCCCATAAAATTGCCACTCTATAATGATAAGAAAATAGCCCCCGTCTGTCAAGCAGAAAAGGGCTGGCAGAGAGATTTTGAGCGGAATTTTTGCCCGGAAAACCATGCCGGAAGCAAAACGGGGCTTGACAATAAGCATATCATGGGATATAAAGAAAGAGAGCGTTCTGCGCAGGGAGACAGTCTGCCCGCCAAAGGGGAGGAGGGAAAGGCTGCCATGGTCTGCGCAGCGTGAAGATGCGAAATTAAAGCAAAAGGAGACCGCTATCATGGATACGTTTGAGAAGATCCGCGCACTGCTGGCAGAACAGCTGGACATCGACCCCGCTAAGATCACGATGGACAGTGACATTATGGGCGATTTTGAGGCCGACAGCCTCGACATCGTGGATATGGTGATGACGCTGGAGGATGAGTTTGGCATCGAGGTGCCGGACGACGCCATCGAGAACCTGCGCACGGTGGGTGATGTGGTGAAGTTTGTGGACAGCCACAAGGGCTGAGCGACCAACAAGCAAAAAAGCCCCGCATCCGCGCCTCTGCACACGGCAGAGTAGGCGGCGGGGCTTTATATATGGGTTCGTGCGGAACGATGAGCGTTTGGCGCACGGCCTTGGGAGGATAAGATAAAAATGGCAAAAGACAACAAAAAGCTCGTACAGGCGATCACCAGTCAGGAGGAGAACTTCGCACAGTGGTATACCGACATCTGCGTCAAGGCAGAGCTGGTCGAGTATTCCAGCGTGAAGGGTTTCATCATCCTGCGCCCCTATGGTCAGGCCATCTGGGAGCTGATCCAGAAGGACATGGATGCCCGCTTCAAGGCCACCGGTCATGAGAACGTGGCAATGCCCGTGCTGATCCCGGAAAGCCTGCTGCAGAAGGAAGGCGAACTGGTCAATGGCTTCGCGCCGGAGGTGGCGTGGGTCACGATGGGCGGTTCCGACAAGCTGGAAGAGCGTCTGGCTGTCCGCCCCACCAGCGAGACCATGTTCTGCGACCACTGGTCCCGCGTGCTGCACAGCTACCGTGAGCTGCCCATGAAGTACAACCAGTGGTGCAGCGTGGTGCGCTGGGAAAAGACCACCCGTCCCTTCCTGCGCAGCCGCGAGTTCTGGTGGCAGGAAGGCCACACCATCCACGAGACTGCCGCCGAGGCGGAGGCTGAGACCCAGCAGCAGCTGAACTGCTACGCAGACGTCTGCGAGCAGGACCTGGCCATCCCTGTTGTCAAGGGCCGCAAGACCGATAAGGAGAAGTTTGCCGGTGCCGAGGCTACCTATACCATCGAAGCCATGATGAAGGACGGCAAGGCCCTGCAGAGCGGCACCAGCCACTACTTTGGCGATAAGTTCAGCAAGGCTTACGACGTCACCTTTACCGGCCGCGACAACCAGCTGCATCATCCGTTCCAGACCAGCTGGGGCGTTTCCACCCGTCTGGTGGGTGCCATCATCATGACCCACGGCGACGACGACGGCCTGATCCTGCCCCCGGCAGTGGCCCCCATTCAGGTGGTGGTGGTGCCCATTGCTGCCCACAAGCCCGGCGTCAGCGAGAAGGCTGCCGAGCTGGCTGAAAAGATCAGCAAGTATGCCCGCGTGAAGCTGGACGACAGCGACAATGCCCCGGGCTGGAAGTTCTCTCAGTGGGAGATGAAGGGCGTGCCTCTGCGCCTCGAGATCGGCCCCAAGGGATCTGGAGAAGAACCAGTGCGTCCTCGTCCGCCGCGACACCCGCGAGAAGGTGTTCGTCTCTCTGGACGAGCTGGAGACCGCGATCCCGGCCCAGCTGGAGGCCCTGCGCAAGGACCTGTACGAGCGTGCCCTCGCCAACCGCGAGAAGCGCACCTGGGCAGCCACCACCATGGAGGAAGTCAAGGAGCTGGCCAAGGCCAACACCGGCTACATCAAGACCATGTGGTGCGGTGACCTGGCCTGCGAGATGAAGATGAAGGAAGAGGCTGGCCTGTCCAGCCGTTGCATGCCCTTTGAGCAGGAGCACATCAGCGATGTCTGCCCCTGCTGCGGCAAGCCCGCCAGCAAGATGGTCTACTGGGGCGTGGCCTACTAAGCCGCTCCACAGTCAGAGCCTGATCAGATGAAAAAGCAGCTTTCCCGTCCAACGGGAGAGCTGCTTTTTTGTGTCTGCCTATTGACAACCGTGTATCTACTGTATATACTGTAAATATACAGACGCAACGGAGGCGGCAGACATGAATCTCTTCATCGATAACAAGAGCGGTGCACCCATCTACGAGCAGCTCTACACCCAGATCAAGAACCAGATTTTGAGCGGGGAACTGCAGCCGGAGGAAGCTATGCCGTCCATCCGGGGGCTGGCGCGGGACCTGCGCATCAGCGTGATCACCACCAAGCGGGCCTACGATGAGCTGGAACAGGAGGGCTTTTTGTACGCCGTGCCCGCCAAGGGTTTTTTCGTGGCAGCGAAGAACACCGAGCTGCTCCGGGAAGAGAACCTGAAAAAAATCGAAGCACACCTGACGGAAGCCGTCCGGCTGGCGGCACCCTGCGGGCTGACCAAACAGGAACTGACCGAAATGTTGGAATTGCTGTGGGAGGAATGAACCATGAACGCATTAGAACTGCACGGCCTTGAAAAGCACTACCCGGATTTTGCGCTGGGGCCCATTGATCTGGAACTGCCCGGCGGCACAGTCTGCGGGCTGATCGGTGAGAACGGCGCGGGCAAGAGCACCACCATTAAGCTGATCCTGGACATGATTGACGGGGACGCTGGCACTGTGAAGCTGTTCGGGCAGGAGGGAATCACCCCGCTTGCCAAAGCCGATATCGGTGTGGTGCTGGGCGGCGAGGGCATCCCCACCTGCCTGACCGCGCCGCAGGTGGGAAAGGTGATGGCCGGCATCTACCCGAACTGGGATGCCGCAGCTTACGCGGATTATTGTAAGCGCTTTGAACTGCCGGAGAACAAGAAGTACGGCGACTACTCCACCGGCATGAAGATGAAGCAGTGCCTTGCCGTGGCACTTTCTCATCACCCCAAGCTGCTGCTGTTGGACGAAGCCACCAGCGGTCTGGACCCGGTGGTGCGGGATGAGCTCATCGATCTGCTGCTGGACTTTGTGCGGGATGAGAACCATGCAATTCTGATCTCGTCTCACATCGTCAGCGATTTGGAAAAGCTCTGCGATACCATTGCCTTTCTGCACAAGGGGAAGCTCCTGCTCTGTGAGGACAAGGACACGCTGCGGGAGGAGTACGCCCTCTGGCACGGCACTGCCGGGCAATTGGAGGAGCTGGATAAAAACGCCATCGTCAGCCGTCGGGTGACGGCCTACGGGGCCGAGGCACTGGTGAAGAGGGAACTTGTCCCGGCGGGCAGCACCCTGACACCGGTGAGCATCGAAGAACTGTTCGTTTTGATGGTGAAAGGGGAGAATGTGCGATGAAAGGACTGCTGCTGAAAGACTGGTATCAAGTCAAAACAAATATGCGGATGATGTACCTCACGATGCTGGCCGTGCTGGCGATCTGGATCCTGAGCACGTCCGGGGATTCGAGCTTTGCGGTGAATTATTCAGCTGTTTTTCTGGGGATCATGCCCGCCTACCTGCTTTCCTACGACCACGCCAGCGGGTGGACGGAGTACAGCTTTGCCCTGCCGCTGAGCAAGGAACTTCAGGTGGCAGAAAAATATCTCGTGGGTCTGCTTTGCACGGCGGTCTCTGCGGCGCTGAATGGAATTTTCTGCGGCATCCGGTTCTGGATGGGAAAACCGCTTCCTGCGATGCCGATCAGCCTTTTGCTGGGGGCGGGCGCAGCTTCCATCCTGCTGATAAACGGGATCATGCTGCCGCTGTACTACCGTTTTGGCGCAGAAAAGGCGCGGATGCTCTACATGCTGATGTTTGCCGGAATGGGCGCTGCCCTGGGCGGCGGAATGGTCCTGATGGATGCCGTGCCGGAACCGGGCGCGGCCATTGCCATCGTCGGTGTGCTGGCAGCGGTGCTGGTGCTGTATGCACTTTCCTGGAGGCTGTCAGTGCAGTGGTATGGGAAGTATAAGAAATGATCTTTGTGCAATATAGCAATAATCCGGTAAAAAAACTGTAAAAGGGGTTGAAAAATCCGGCCCGGCGTAGTATGATAACGGGGCTGAAAGAAAAATCTTACACCAAGGAGGAGTTTGTTTCCATGTCCAGTGACCATACGGATCACCCCAAACAACGCTTCTCCTGCGATGCGGGCCGTGCAAACGTGTTAGCCGCATCCTGAACTGCATGCCCTTTGTACACCGCAGGAGTTGTAACCAGACCGATGCGGTGTATTTTTTATGCCCGGAAACGGGAAACGGAGGGACCAAACCATGCAGAAGAAAAATTATGTGCAGGAGATTCTGGAGATCATCCACAGCGGTCTGCCCCAGGCAGAGTTGGCTGAAAAGCTGTCCGATTACCATGAAAATGACCTGGCCGATGCCCTGACGGCCCTGACACCGGAGGAGCGCCAGAAGGTGTACACCGCACTGGGCGTGGATACGGTGGCAGAGATCTTCTCCTATCTGGACGACGCAGAGCCTTACCTGAAGGAGCTGGACCCCGAGCGGGCCGCCCGGGTCATCTCCCACATGGATTCGGACGATGCCGTGGATGCTCTGGATGACCTGGAAGAGGACGATAAGGCAAAGATCGTCCACCAGCTGGACAAGGATGCCGCCGATGATGTGCAGCTGCTGCTCTCCTATCACGAGGACGAGATCGGCAGCTGCATGACCACCAACTACATCTGCATCCGCAGGGATATGACCATCCGACAGGCCATGAGTGAGCTGGTGAAGCAGGCAGGCGAGAATGATAACATCTCCACCCTGTATGTGGTGGATGAAAATGAGCACTTTTATGGTGCCATTGACCTGAAAGACCTCATCGTGGCCCGTGCGGAGGAGCGCCTGGAAAAGCTGATCGCACGCTCCTACCCCTACGTCACCGACCACGAGAAGATCAGCGACTGCATCGACCGCATCGTGGACTACGCCGAGCGCTCGCTCCCCGTCCTGAACGACAGCGGGAAGCTGCTGGGCATCATCACCTCGGCGGATGTGGTCGAGCTGGTGGACGACGAGATGGGCGATGATTACGCAAAACTCGGCGGCTTGACCAGTGAGGAGGATCTGAACGAGGGTGTGTTCCAGAGTGTGAAAAAGCGCCTGCCCTGGCTGATTGCCCTGCTGTTCCTCGGGATGCTGGTGTCCTCGGTGGTGGGTGCGTTTGAATCGGTGGTGGCGGTGCTGCCCATCGTCATCTGCTTCCAGTCCATGGTGCTGGATATGGCCGGCAATGTGGGCACCCAGTCGCTGGCTGTGACCATCCGTGTGCTGGTGGACGAGAACCTGACCACTGCCAAAAAACTCCAGCTGCTCTGGAAGGAAATGCGGGTGGGCCTGACCAACGGTGCATTGCTGGCCGTGCTGGCGCTGGGCTTCCTGGGCGGCTACATCCACTTCTTCAAGGCCTACGCCTGGGGTGAAGCCTTCCTGCTCTCGGGCTGTGTGGGCATATCTCTGGTCGTGGCTATGGTGATCTCCAGCCTGGTGGGCACGGTCATCCCCATGCTGTTCCATAAGATCCACATCGACCCCGCCGTGGCTTCCGGCCCGCTCATCACCACCATCAATGATCTGGTGGCTGTGGTGGTCTACTATGGCCTGGCCGCCGTGGTGCTGATCGATATGTTCCATCTGGGCTGAAATAGAGAAAGGCTGCTGCCGACAACTCCCTCAGTCACGGCTTCGCCGCGCCAGCTCCCTCACGGAGGGAGCCTGACATGACGGTAAGCTGTGAAGCCTCCCTCATGGAGGGAGGTGGCATCGCGTAAGCGATGTCGGAAGGAGTTTGGCAACATCCCTTTTCTATATTTTTAAATTTTTCAGTTTTTCTTACCGGTCAGAAACTCCGGCAGGGACTTGCCCTGCTTACGCCACTGATGGTACTCTGCCGTAGCAGCGAACTCCACGTCACCGGCAGAGTTCAGGGCAGTCTCCACAGAGTCCTGCACCACGCCGATGATGAAGCCGACGCCTACCATCTGCATGGCGACATCGTTGGAAATGCCGAACAGGGAGCAGGCCATGGGGATCAGCAGCAGGGAACCGCCGGCCACGCCGGAAGCACCGCAGGCACCCAGAGCGCTCATGGCGCTCAGCACGATGGCTGCAGGCAGAGACACCTGAATGCCCAAGGTGTTCGCAGCGGCCAGCGTCATGATGGTGATGGTGATGGCGGCACCGTCCATGTTGATGGTAGCGCCCAGCGGGATGGAGACGGAGTACATATCCTTGTCCAGCCCCAGCTTTTCGCACAGGGCCATGTTCACGGGGATGTTGGCAGCGGAGCTGCGGGTGAAGAAGGCGGTCAGGCCGGACTCACGCAGGCAGCGGAACACCAGCGGATAGGGGTTGCAGCCCAGATAGATAAACATGATGAAGGGGGAGACGATGAGGGCCATGAACAGCATGGTGCCCACCAGCAGGGCCAGCAGCTTGCCGTACTGGGTAAAGATGGCCAGGCCGTTGCCGGAAACGTTGGTGTACACCAGACCCATGATGCCGAAGGGTGCCAGATTGATGATCCAGCGCACGATCTGGGAGACCGCATCGGCGGTGTTTGCCATAAAGGTCTTGGTAGTGTCAGAGCCGATCTTCTTCATGGCCACGCCGAACATGCAGGCCCAGAACAGGATGCCGATGTAGTTGCCGCTCATGATGGCGCTGACGGGGTTTGCCACAAAGTTGGTGAGCAGGGTGCCCATGACTTCGCCCAGACCCTGCGGCACCACGTCCGACTGGGCAGCGTCTGCCAGCACGACCGTGACCGGGAACATAAAGCTGGTCACCACTGCGATGGCCGCAGCCAGAAAGGTGGTGAGCATGTACAGCCAGATGACCGTGCCGAAGCGGCGGTCCAGCTTGGAAGAGCCCTGTGCCAGAGCACTTGCCACGATCACGAACACCAGCACCGGGGCGATGCCCTTCAGTGCGCCAACGAACAGGCTGCCCAGTTCACCCACCCAGCCTGCACCGGGGGCCACCAGAGCCAGCACCGCACCGATGATCAGACCGATCAGGATGCGAACGATCAGGCTGATGCCGTTGTAGCGGGCAACTGCCTTGTTCAACGTTTTCATATAGACACTCCTCTTTCCTATTGTACACCAGCGGCGTACAGCTTCCTGTCTCTTACACAAGGACGGGTGTTATTATAGCACACACGGCAGAGAAATGAAAGCATTTTCAGACATTTTTCGTTCACAAATTTGCGTTCAGGTCGGTGCCCATGGGGTTTTTCTGTCGATCTGTATTTGTAGTGAGGACAGATTTAACCGTTCGCGGCTTTGTTCTCTCCGTCACCGTCGAGCGGCGCAGGGCGGAGCGAGCGGGGGCAAACAAAAAAGCCTGCGTGCGCAGTCCTGCATGGCAGGCTCTGCATCCGCAGACCGGGGCTCTTTGGGGTGTATTCTGTTTTCAGCGCAGCGGCTGGGTGGGCGCAAGCTTCTGGTAGGCAAAGCGGGGCGAGCCGTCCCGTACATGGATGACGCCGCAGCGGGTAAAGCCGTTCTTTTCCAGCAGATGCTGCATGATCTTGTTATCGGCGTGGGTGTCCGCACGCAGGCTCTGGCAGTGCTCCAGACTCCAGTCCAGCACGGCCTTGCCCACGCCCTTCTGTTTGCCGGCCGATGCCAGCCGGTGCACCGTACCGTAGGGCAGGGTATCGTCCAGCCACTGACCGTCCTCAATGACGGCGTAGGTGGGGTCCGCCCCCAGAATAAAGGCAAACACGGCCTCGATCTGGCCGTTGACCACATAGAGGAACAACCGGTTCGAGTCGATATCCTCCTCCAGCAATTCCTGCGGCGGGAAATCATCCCCCCACTGGGTCGGGTTGCCCGATGCCTTCATGACTGCACGTGCATGGGCGTAGATCTTCAGGATCTGGGGCAGATCCCCTCTCACTGCTCCACGAAACATTCATTCCACCTCTTTCGACAGCGCCGCACCGATGCGGCTAGAATGGTTCTATTGTACTCCATTTTTCCATAAAAATCCAGTTTTTTGCATCGATCTGCCATAAAACGTTCCGAAACGACAAAACAGGGCACGGCGTCTGCTGTGCCCTGTTTTTGTCTGGTCAGGCTGTGGTTCATGCACTGGTGCGGGTATGGCCCGTGCGCACCAGCCGGTATTCCCGGGGGCTGAGGCCGTAGCGCTCGTGGAACAGGCGGTAGAAATAGCTGGTGTTCTCGTAGCCCACCAGAGAAATGATCTGCTGGATGTTCATGTCGCTGCGGCGCAGCAGGCGGGCAGCGGTCTCCATACGGTGCTTTTGCAGCAATTCCTTATAGGTGCGGCCGGTCTCGGCACGCACGCACTCGCTGACGTATGCCAGCGAAACGCCATACTCCCGCGCCACGTTGGAAAGGCTGGCTTCCCGGTAGTTCTGGGTGATCTCTTTCAGTGCCGCCTGCACCAGCGCTTCGCGGCTGACCGTTCCGGCCCTGACTTCCGGCAGGATAGGATTCGTCTGTGTCATCTGCGTTTCCTCCGTAAAGGGTGCGGCGGGCGGGGACTGGGGGATGTCGGACGCCCGCCGCACAGGGAATGGCGGCTCCTGCCGCCCTACACCTCAGATACGAACCGACGCACCGGAATATTGCAGAAAGCTAAAAAATTTTTAGTCAATTTTCGTCCTGCAGAAAAAGGCCGCCTCTGCACAGGGCAGAAACGGCCTTTTTCAGGAGAAATAAAGAAAACACGAACCCTCAAAAATGAGGAAGGGAAATGCTCAGAACATGCTCTCGTCCTTATAGCGGCCGGTGCGCGCGAACTGCACCCACTCGGCCACATTCACGGCGTGGTCGCCGATGCGTTCCAGATACTTGATGACCATCAGCAGATCCAGCGCTGCGTCCACCTTGCCGGGGTCTTCGGCGATCTCCTGCGCCAGCTGATGCTTGATGGCGTTGAAATCGTAGTCCACCGCGTCGTCTGCGGCAATGACCTTGCGCGCCGCCTGCTCATCTTCGGCCATCAGGGCGGCAAGGGCATCCAGGATCATCTGGTGGGCCTTTTTGCCCATGGCAATGGCCTGACTTACCGCCGGGTCGCCCTCTTTGCGGACGGTGACAAGGTGGGGGATGATCTCTGCAATGTCGGCGGCATGGTCACCGATGCGCTCGATGTCCGTGACCACCTTCATGGCCGTGGAGATGCGGCGCAGATCGCCCGCCACCGGCTGCTGACGCAGCAGCAGGGTCATGCAGCGGTGCTCGATATCCCGCTCCATGTTGTTGATGCGGGCGTCCCCCTTCACGATGGCCGCAGCTGCATCGGCGTCAGCAACACAGAGCGCTTCCAGAGCGTTCTCCACAGCATCGGCAGAGTTGCGGCCCATTTCGGTCAACGATTTTTTCAGCGATTCCAGATCGGTGTCGTACTGTTTACGGATACTCATAGCTTTTCCTCCTTTAACCGAACCGACCGGAAATGTAGTCCTCGGTGCGTTTATCCTGCGGTGCGCTGAAGATCTGCGCCGTGGGGCCCACTTCCACCAGCTCGCCCAGCAGGAAAAAGGCGGTGCGGTCGCTGATACGGGCCGCCTGCTGCATGTTGTGGGTAACGATGACCACCGTGTAGTTCTTCTTCAGCTCACTCATCAGCTCCTCCACCTTCATGGTGGAGCCGGGGTCCAATGCGCTGGTGGGCTCGTCCATCAGCAGCACTTCGGGCTTCACCGCCAGTGCACGGGCGATGCACAGACGCTGCTGCTGTCCGCCGGAAAGGCCCAGCGCGCTCTTTTTCAGGCGGTCCTTCACCTCGTCCCATAGGGCCGCGCCCCGCAGCGAGCTTTCCACCAGCTCGTCCAGCTCAGCCTTATTGCGCACACCGTGCAGCTTGGGGCCGTAGGTGATATTGTCGTAAATGCTCATGGGGAAGGGATTGGCCTTCTGGAACACCATGCCCACCCGGCGGCGCAGGTCGGTGAGCTGCATCTCCCGGGCAAAGATGTCCTCGCCCTTCAGCCGCACATCGCCCTCAATGCGCACATTCGGCACAAGGTCGTTCATGCGGTTGAGGGTTTTCAGAAAGGTGGATTTGCCGCAGCCGGAAGGGCCGATGAGAGCGGTGATCTCCCGCTCGCCCACGTCCAGCGAAATGCCTTTCAGCGCCTTGAAGTCGCCGTACCAGAGGTTCAGGTCTTTTGCCGATATCACCGGCACATTCGTGTTTTCCATAGAGTACCTCTTATTTTATAGGATGATCGCATTTTTTCAGCATCCTCGCCCTCTCCGTCATTGCTTGCGCAATGCCACCTCTCCCAAAGTGAGAGGCCTTGGCAGTCCATGCGAAGCTTTCGGTTTCGCCAGAGGCTCTCCCTTTGGGAGAGCTGTCGAGACACGAAGTGCCGAGACTGAGAGGGCGAGGCCGCTATCAAATATCTGCAATCTTTTACTGTTTCTGTTTCAGCTTAGTCTTTGCCAGCCGCGCTGCAAGGTTGATGGCCAATACCAGCACCAGCAGCACTGCGCCGATGCCCCAGGCCGAAGCAAAATCGCCGTCCTCAAAGGCACGCAGGTACAGCAGCACCGACAGGGTGGCACCGTTGGAGGTGTAGGCTTTGGCCACGCTCTTGG
>ENA-OYYB01001248-OYYB01001248.1-human-gut-metagenome-genome-assembly--contig:-NODE-1248-length-11307-cov-3.190544_pt1 | contig 11307 bp, 9 predicted proteins | sample MGYA00244059_ERZ653440 | MGnify/ENA primary metagenome ERZ653440 (study PRJEB26926, sample SAMN06164994) | human gut metagenome | biome: ENVO:00009003; feature: ENVO:2100002; material: ENVO:00002003... | reverse complement strand
GTATAAGAGACAGGTTACGTAGATGCCAATGTCATGGGCACGCTAAACGTGCTCGAGTACGCGCGCACCGCAGGAGCTGATCGGGTGCTGTACACCCAAACCATCTCCGACTATACCGGTTATTTCGGCGAGATGATCGAGCTGGCCGACGACATGCCCCGCAAGCCAGCCATGACCGGCGATCATGCCGTGTACGCCATCACGAAGATCGCCGCTGAGGAGCTTTGTTGGCACTACCGAGCCGCTTACGGCATGGGCTTCTTCGCCTTCCGCCTACCGAATATCTACTGCTTCATGCACGACAGCAAGACCCTCTACCACGACGGAAAGCCCGCCGTAAGCTCCTATCGCCTGATGATCGACAAGGCGCGGGCTGGCGAGCCGTTGGAGATCTGGGGCGATCCCACCAAGGGCATGGATCTCATCTACGTGAAGGATTTCTGCCAGATGATCGAGAAAGCCCTATTCGCTCCTAAGGAGGCCAGCGGCACCTATAACGTCGGCACAGGCGTGCTGACCTCTCTCGAAGATCAGGTTCACAACATCGTGGACGTGTTCTGCGAGCCCGACGCCGTGTCGGATATCAGCTACCGTCCCGAAATGCACGACTGCGTGAACTACTGCATGAACGTGGATAAGGCACGGGCTAACTTGGGCTATGAGCCGGTTTACACGCCCGTGAAGATGCTCGAAGATTATAAGGCCGAGATGGAGGCCGATCGCTTCGCCGACTTCTTTACCGAGCGCTATGAGGGGCGATAGACATGCCTCTTCCTTTCGATGTTGCTTCCCTCCAGACTCCCTGCTTCGTGTTTGACGAGGCCGAGCTGCGCCAGAACTTCAGTGACTTTCGCCGGGCCTTGGCGGATCACTGGTCGCCCTACGCGAACGTCGCCTACTCCGTGAAAACCAACCCCTTTCCATGGATCCTGGAAGTGGCCCGCGATGAAGGTTGTTATGCCGAAGTCGTTTCCAATGAAGAGTACGCACGGGCCCTCCAGTGCGGCTTCGCTCCCGATAAAATCGTTTTCAATGGACCGATCAAGGGCCGCGATTGGCTGTTTTACGCCCTGGACGCGGGCTCCTATGTGAACCTCGACTCGAAGCGAGAGATCGAGTGGGTGCGCGAGTACGCTGAATCGGGAAAGAGCGCTCGCGTCGGCCTGCGCGCCAACATCCTGCTTGAAAAGCACTGTCCCGGGGAGACGCTCTCCGACGACCGCCACGGCCGCTTTGGCTTCTCTTTTGAAGGCGGGGAGCTCGCACGGGCCATCGAGGAGCTGCGAAGCATTCCGGGCATCGAGCTGCGCGGACTCCACATGCATGTGACTACATTGAGCCGCTCTCAAAAGGTGTACCGGACGCTGGCCGACTTCGCCGTAGAGATCATCCGCTCGTTCAAGCTCGATTTGGACTGGTTCGACATCGGTGGAGGCTTCTATGGTGGTGGCCCGGCCAATATCGGCGCCTATGATGAGTACGTGCGCACCATTCGAGAGGCCATCGGCGACGCCTGCGACCCAACTCATACTGAGCTCCTCGTCGAACCAGGTGGTGCGGTGGTGTGCACGCCAGGCTACTACGTTGGCCGCGTTATCGATGTGAAGGACATCGTAGACGAGCATTACGTGGTCACCGAGTTGTCGCGCATCAATATCGACCACGAGATGAAGAAGACGTCCTACGTCCACGAAATGGTGACCGGCGCCCAAGAGACGTTGCCCCGCCAGATCATTTGCGGATACACTTGCATGGACAGCGATCGCCTGTTCACAGCCCATGACGAACCGGCTCTTCGGGTTGGAGATGCAGTGGTCATCCGCTATGCAGGCGCTTACTCCATGTCGTTCACGCCGCAGTTCTTCATCGAGTACCCGCCGGCGGTGTACGCCATGGCGCCCGACGGCCAGCCGATGCTGTTGCGCGAACCTTGGAACGAGCAACCGCCGAGAGGCTAATTATTACCTTCCAGCATAGCGCAGTTCAGTGAGGTGCTAGAATCATCTCACTGAACTGCGCGGAGACCATCTATCCGCGTGCGCATATTCGAGGAAAGGTGGTCTATGGAATTCTCGGCTCTTGATTTGACGTTCGACGTGTGCATCATGTCGGCGCTGCTGGTGCTCGGAAAAATCATCCGAACTCGGGTTCCGCTTCTGCAGAACCTCTTTATCCCTTCAGCCCTGATCGCCGGCTTCATCGGCATTATTCTCGGACCCTTCTGCCTGAATTGGGTACCTCTCAGCTCTCAGGCCTCCAGCTACGCCGGTATTCTCATCGCTGTGCTGTTCGCTACTCTTTACCTGGGCCGACGCAGCCAGGGCAGCTTCAAAGAGATGTTCCGTCAAGTAGGCGACACCTTCATGCTGAACGGCGCCGCCGAAATCCTGCAGTACGGCATTGCGCTTATCCTCGGCGGCATCCTTATCGCCACGGTGTTCCAGGGTGTAACCGAATGGTTCCCCATCCTCATGCCTGGTGGCTTCGTTGGCGGCCACGGCACGGCAGCCGCCATCGGATCAGTGTTCGAAGAGGGCGGCTGGGCCGAGGCTACCACGGTGGGCCAGACCTTCGCCACCTTCGGCCTTCTCGGCGGCATCATCAGCGGCATCATCGCCATCAACTACTGCGCCAACAAAGGTTGGACCACCGAGATTCGTAAGGTAAAGGATATGCCCGAGGAGGTTCGCGTCGGCCTGGTTCCCGAGAAGGATCGCACCCCCATGGGAGAGAACACCGTGAACCCCATGTCCATCGATCCCCTTGCGTGGCATGTGGCACTCGTCATGGTTGCCGTGGGCGGAGCCTACCTCATCAATACGGGCCTCAAGATCCTATTCCCGCAGGTGTCGGTTCCTGTTTACGGCATTGCCCTCCTCGTTGGCGTCGCGCTGTTCGCCCTTCTCAAGCTCATCAAACTCGACCGCTATGTTGACCAGCGCGTCGTGTCCCGCATCGGCAGCTGCGCCACCGATTATCTGGTTGCCTTCGGTGTGGCGACCATCAACATCAACGTGGTTCTGCAGTACTGGGCGATCATCCTCGTGCTGTGTCTCCTCGGCTTTGTACTGGTGGCTTTTTATTTCTTCTACATCTCCCGACATCTCTTCTCCGATCACTGGGTCGAGCGCGGCATCTTCATCTGGGGCTGGTCAACGGGCGTTATGAGCATCGCCGTGCTGCTGTTGCGCGTCGTCGATCCTGAGTTCCGTACCACGGCGCTGGAAGATTCTGGATTCGCCTGGATCTTCGTATCGTTCATAGACATCGCCCTGGTGACGTTCCTCCCCATGTTTGTCATGCAGGGAGCAGGCGTTGCCGCCGGTATCGTCTGCTGCCTCATCGCCGTGGCCATGCTCGTCGCCACCGCCTTCCTCTACGGCTGGAGAAACAATCAGGGCGTCAAGGTCTTCCCCAAGGGCAAGAAGGCCTAAGCCACCCGTCTACACCAATAAGAAGGGCTCGCCAGTGTTAAACTGGCGAGCCCTTCTTATTGGTTGCAAATGCTTTGCCTCCTAGGAGGCTATATTTCCAAAGAGAATGCGGTTTTCCGCTACCCGCAGCAAATGCTGCCCATAAGCCGTCTTGGCATGGCGCTCGGCCGCATCAAGTAGCACCTCTTTGGTGATCCATCCATTGTTGTAGGCGATCTCCTCCAAAGCGGCTATCTGAAGGCCTTGGTTGTCTTCCACAGCCTTTACGAACTCGGAGGCCTTGTACAAGCTGGGAATAGTACCCGTGTCAAGCCATGCCGAGCCGCGATGGAGAACCTTCACCTCCAGGCTCCCCTCCTCCAGGTACATACGATTCACATCGGTGATCTCCAGTTCGCCGCGATCGGACGGGATCACGTTCTTGGCGAACTCCACTGCGCGGCTATCGTAGAAGTAAAGGCCCGTGACCGCATAGTTCGACTTAGGATATTCGGGCTTCTCCTCAATGGAAAGAGCGCGGCCCTCAGCGTCGAACTCGACCACGCCGAAGCGCTCCGGATCGTCGACGTAATAGCCGAACACGGTTGCGCCGCACTCGCGCGAAGCCGCCTGCTTCAGCAGCGCCGAAAGGCCTCCGCCGTAGAAGATGTTGTCGCCCAGGATAAGAGCGCAGCCTTCTCCGTCGAGAAACTCCTCACCGATAATGAGCGCTTGAGCCAGCCCGTCTGGCGAGGGCTGAACCGCGTAGGACATGTTGACGCCAAACGAAGATCCGTCCTTGAGCAATTCCTGGAAATTAGGCAAATCCGCCGGCGTGGAGATAAGCAAGATATCGCGAATGCCCGCCAGCATGAGTATGGAAAGCGGGTAATAGACCATCGGTTTGTCGTACACGGGAAGCAGCTGCTTCGACGTGACTTTCGTTAGCGGGTACAGACGCGTTCCCGATCCTCCCGCTAGAATAATGCCCTTCATTTCAACCTCGCTCCCACAGACAAAGAACTAATCTGCATAGAATCGTACCACAAGAAGAGGATCAGCGCCCTTCTCGCTCAGAGGAACCTCGTCTACAACTTCCGCCTTTGCATCTTTGCCATAATGCTCGCGCAGATAGCGCGTCAGTTGCTCTATAGCCTCTCTGCGCCGGGTCACGAAGTAGGTTTCTGGGCGATCGAGAAGACTCTTTATGGGATTGGGAACACCTATCTCCTCATTATGGGCGCGCACCAAAGGAGACCCCTGCGTCCAGCCGCCCATAAGGGCCGTCGACCCCATGAACGACGCCGGGGGCAGATGGCGATATTTCAGCTGCTTCTCGAGCTGCGTGAAGGTCGTCGTGTCCCATACATAGACGACGCCTGGCTCCGTGAACCTCTTCACCAGATCGTTGCTCTCGACAAAAGCGCTGCTCTTCTCGAATTGATCGATGCGCTCGACGTTGAAAGTGGGGGCCCATTTCAGCACAAGCCCCACTACGCATAACAGGGCGAATACTACACCGATGAGCGCCGATGTCGTTACACGCCGTAACCCTACAGGCTTAGCTGCGACAGGCGCGGGGGGTCTAATGGTGAGAAACGCGACGAGACATGGCAGCAGAGAAAGAACCCACGTGGAATACTCGACACGAGCTGGCAAACGGCCCGTGTACCGAAAGAGCACGCAAGCCGCAAAGGCCCCGCCAAGAGACAGGACAACCGCCGCAAGCACCCGTTTACGTCCGAGGAGCAGCGCACAGGCGGCAATACATGCTAAAGAGACAGTCAGCAGAGGGGACTTGACCAAGTGGCGCCCCTCGGCAAGGAAAGCGGTCGGCAAACTGCGGTCTGCCACCGGCTCTCGAGCAATATCGGACACCTCCATAAGCAAATCGGAGGTGATGTAGTCGGGATCGGCCGTAATCCAGTTGCGCATGAGCCAGTAGTCGCTCTCCGAAACGCCGATTGACGCCAGCTCGTCTCGCACTTCGTCGTAATCGCTCATGGGGTAATCAACCAAAGCGTAGCGAGCGTCATTGTACTCGAGCCAATCGGCCCACTTCGGCTCAGCCCACACCGCCTTGTCGAAGGCCAAGGCGCCGCCAACACAAAGCCCGACAGCTATCATGCAGACAAGAGCCCTAACGACTAGAGCCTTAGCCCGCTGGAACTGTTCATGCCCGAGACGAACGAGCAACCCCGCGAAAGCGAGGGCAAGAAAGGGAGCAGAGAGAAGCAAGACAAGGGCCCGCCACATGAATCCCAACGTCACCAATACAGTGCCCGTCACACAGGAGGAAGGAGCCCTCCGCATAGTACCGGAGCAGCAGCAGAGCTCGCCTGACGTAACGCACAGCGCCGCGACCACGGTAAAATTGCTCCCCAAGGTGCACTTCGGCATAATGAAGTACGCAACAAAACCGATGCAAGCGAGCGAAAGCCCGAGCGGAGCATGGCGCAACAGGATGTAGCAGAACGAGAAAAATGCCACCGTCACAGCGAGACGTTCGATCACGAGAAACCAGTTCAACTCCGGTATGGCGATATTGAGCTGGTAGATGATGCCGTTGAGCACCGCACTGGTAAACAGGCATTGGCCGCCGTCGGGATAGAGTCCTGAAAGGACCATCGAGATCCCCAAATCGTCATCAGGGCCTCGGTAGTCGTCGTTTAGGACAAGAATCCCAACCACAAAAAAAGTGAGGGCAAGCGCTGTCGCAACGCAAGGCGCAACTGGTCGACTCTCAGCGGGGCAACACCCCCAAACCTTCAATGCGCGTCGAACGCGCTCTACAACCCTATCTGACATAGCCCCACTTCGTTAACGCACAACAGCTTCGATGAACAACAGAACGACAAGATGCCATTGTACCTCAAAGAAGAAGCTGAGGCGATGGCTCAACGACGACGCGATCGCAACCTCAGGAACTCAAAGGGCCTGAACGATGAGCCGCGATTTCCAGATGCTGATGAAGTCGCCGCCTCTGCAATGGCGAAGCGGTTCTTCCCCTTGTCCTCGTAAGCACTTTGCACGAGAGCGATACGCTCCTTCGCATCGGCAACTCCGGCCAGTCGATTTGCTAGCCGCACGAGACCCGACTGATCGCGCTGCGGCGCATTGGCGTAAACCCATTTATCAGAGGCGAATGTCTGAGAGGCAGCCGTCTGCTCGGCAGTCCAGCCGTGGACGCAGGCACCGTCGAAGAAAATCCCACGAGCAATTTGCCGAGCGGGATTGCCCGCCCAACTTGTGTTCGAAGGGACCGTCTTGCCGGCCACTACGGCAGCGCCACCGACAATACTTCCAGATCCAATAGCCGCGCCTTTCAGCAGCATGGCAGATTGACCGAGCCATACATGGTCGCCTATCACCACATCGCGGCTAGGATTAATGCGCCTGCCATCTTCTGCCCTGTACACCAAATGAGGGTCGGCAGTCCTTATCCACACATCAAAGGAAAAAGGCCTCTGTCGCCAATAAGCACACTGCGCCGCTCGGATACAATTACATGGAGTGACCCGTTGGTGTACGTCGACGAGCCCAAGGCAAACGTGCATCCAGCATGCACCGTTGCATCCAGCCGCAACGAGGTGTTTCCGCTCGCCAGGTAGACGATGGCACCGGGGCCAGCGAAAACCAGCTTGCCTCCCGTCAAGGTTACATCTTCGCCACAGCACAAGATGCACTTTCCCGTATGAGCCTTCTCGGTAAACACAATTTGCGCATTCTTCATTTTCGGCGGAGGGCCCAAAAGAACATTGTCGGTTTCTTGGAAAAACCGCTCAACCTCTTCAGTGGTCTTCAATGTAACGTCCATTGAGCTCCCCCTATTCGCGCATATCTTCCGGCTCAAGAGCATGTTCCGTCGCTTGCGCCAACATGTTCGGACTCCGCATTATGAAAAGGACGTCGGACACATCCTGGTGCTGAGCAAGAAACGCATCAATCGTCTCGTCGTCGTGACGGGGGTCAAGCACGTAGGTTGTTCGATAGTGAACCGCCAGGAACCGCTCCATACAATTGGAATACGAGTCTGCGACAATGAGCAGATCCTGCCGCGAATCCGATTCCTCGTTCTCCAAGGTAATAAGCCCGTAATCGGTATGGAAATACTCGGCATAGCGACTGGTGAAAGCATTGGCACCTACATTGGCCGCTTGGTAGTTCTTCCAATGCACAAGCGAGTCCATAGAAGCCTCAGCCCCGTCAATAATGATCGATAGCTGAGGGAAATCAGCGAATTCGTAGTCGATCATTTGATCCACGTATCGCGTTTCCAACCCACGTCGCGCGAACGTGCCCCGAAAGGATGGCGCGTCATAGGTCACAAGACGCGCGGGCACAAGAAGTTCGTCCCGAAAACCGAGAGCGCTCGCCATGCGCTCATAAGCCCGAAAAGCTCCTTGGATATTCCAGTGGTGATCAGTGGAATTCCACCCATCCGCAAACTCGTCGAACGTGACGTTGCCGTCTATCCATTGGAAATGGCCGCCTTCGTCCTCGAAGATCGAGGATAACTCTCCGTAGGTAAGTGGATTGGAGATGAGTTTCGCCGTCGGGGATCCCTCAACATTCATAGAGTCGGGGCCCATATACACGAAGAACCGTTGCTCGGGATGTCTCAAACTCAGGGCGTCGAGTCCATCCCGAATATGACTGGCCGTTGCAAGGGTATCGCCGGTCGCCTTTTCGGCTATTTCGAGCAGACGGTGCCGACTCGGCATCTCCGCAATAGACGAGCCATAGAAAGCGGGGTAGCACTCCCAGCCAAAGAGCGCATTCGAAGTCTCGATGGCTGAGCGCTGGAGAGCTGCATTTGCGAGAAGAGCCGTAGCCTTCATGGGAATGCAATTGCCCACAGCATCCTCAGCGGCTATCTGAAACTCTCCCGAGCTGAACCCCTCGAGGGAAGCATAGGCGGCCGGATCGGCTTCTACGACACCGCCAGAAAGATAAGCCGCATCGTCAGCCGTGAACCAAGAGGGAAGAGCAACCCCCCCCCATGAGGCTAATCCGATCAGGGCGGGGCCGCAAAGCAACAGGCAGAGCACGCCGGCGAACAGGATATTCCGCAGCTTCATAATGCCCCCTAAAACTGGAAGTAAATAAACGGGTTGTACGAGCTGGAGACCACCGACATGCAGCTCAGGACGAAGACGGCCAGAAGGGCCACGTCGGCGAGCACGTTCACGGCAGTCACGGCGCGGGCGCGGCCGGCGGGCACGGGGCCCTCGCAGACCACCTGGCAGGGCGGCACGGCGGTGTTACCCTTCTGCGGAGCGGCGACGATGGCGCGGTGCGGGTCGCCCTCGGCCCAGGCCTGGATCTTCTTGCGCAGCCACGGCGCCCAGGGCAGCGACCCCACGATGAAGACGGGCACGAGGCTCACGTAGCTCCAGGACTGCAGCTCCCACAACGTGGAGGTACCGAGCCACCCGTAGGCGCCGAACATGGCGCAGAACCACTCCCCCACGTTCGAAAGCCCCGTCACGGCGAACAAAAGCCACCCGAAGAAGAACAGCACGACGCACCAGATATGGCTCACGAACCGCGGCAGCTTATCGAGCACCTTCATGACTAAGAACTTCTCCAACAGGATGAGCACGCCCCAGTACAGGCCCCACAGAAGGAAGTTCCACGCGGCGCCGTGCCAAATGCCCGTCAGGCCCCACACGATCATGGTGTTAGCCACGAAGCGCGGCGTGCTCACGCGGTTGCCGCCGAGCGGGATGTACACGTAGTCGCGGAAGAAGCCGCCGAGCGACATGTGCCAGCGGCGCCAGAACTCCGTGGCCGACTTCGACGTGTAGGGGTAGTTGAAGTTGCGCGGGTACTCGAAGCCCATCATCTTGCCGAGGCCGATGGCCATGTCCGAGTAGCCGGAGAAGTCGAAGTAGATCTGGAAGGTGTAGGCGGCCACGCCCGAGAAGCAGCCGATGAAGCCGATCTCGGCCGCCTCGCGGGGCAGAAGCGAGTCGGCCAGCACGCCGGCGGTGTTGGCGAGCAGCAACTTCTTGCCCAGGCCCACGCAGAACAGCCGCAGGCCCTGGGCAAAGCCCTCCAGCGTCGCGCGGCGATGGTCGATCTCGTGCTCGATGTCGGCGTAGCGCACGATGGGGCCGGCCACCAGCTGCGGGAACATGGCGATGTACATGCCGAGGTACAGCGGATTCTTCTGCACCTTCACCTCGCCGCGGTAGACATCCACCACGTAGGTGATGGCCTGCAGGGTGAAGAACGAGATGCCGATAGGCAGCGCCAGGTTCAACTCGGCGATGAACTCCTCGCCAATGGCGCGGTTGATGTTCTCGGCCAGAAAGCCCTGGTACTTGTAGAACCCGAGCACGAGCAGGTTGGCTGCGAGCGCCGCCACGAGCCAGAAGCGCTTCGGCGCCGTCTTGCCCTCGCCGCACTTGCCTATGATGAAGGCGAACAGCCAGTTGAAGCAGATGGAGGCCACCATGAGCCACACGTACACTGGCTCGCCCCAGGCGTAGAACAGAAGCGAGAACAGCAGCAGAACCACATTCTTCGCCGGCCGCCACGGCATGGCGAAGTACACCGCCAGAAACAGCGGCAGAAACGCGAACAGAAAAATAGTGCTGGAGAAGACCAACGCGAGTCCCTTCGAACTGTCATCCCGTCAATTTAGCTCAGGCAATGATACCTTAACTTTTCCTTAACGACGCATCAGCGCCGAAATTAGCATCATGCCCGCGGAGGGACCGAGGCGCGCCTCGCATAATCGCTATTGGGCATCGTAGCGAATCTGCACCTGATAGATGATCTTATTAACCGAATTCATTTCCTCACGCTCCACCGCCGTAGGCGCAATGGTCACGCCGAATTCCGTCTCGATGGCCACCAGCAGTTCAATGGCTGCCATAGAATCGAGCAACCCCTCCTCGAACAGATCGGCGTCGCGCTCTTCGCGAATAATCTCGTCGTCGCAAATCTCCTCGATGAGCTCGAGCATGCGCTCCTCGACGGAATTCTCAGCCATTGGTCAAACCTCCTATGACAGTGTGCATTTGCCCAGAGAAAATAGCCATGCCAAGCATGACCAGATTAATGGTAACAAACCATTGGAGAACCTTGTACCATTTCTTTTTCTTGTGCTTCTTGTGAAAGGAAGATTTCTTCTGGTACACGTCGGTGGCGCCCATGAGAACGCCATAATAGGCGCCATAGACCAGATAGTCCACGGTCAGCCCGTGCCAAGCGCCCATGAGCATGAAATTCGCCATGTAGCCCGCACAGGCCGTCTGAAGTCGGTCTTTGAACAGCTTGCGACGCGTCGCCGACTTCACCGCGCGCATGAACACGAAATCACGTAGCCACGTGGACAGCGTCATATGCCAGCGATCCCAGAAATCGCGCACATCGAGAGCAAGAAAAGGGGCGCGGAAGTTGCGCGGCGTGCGAATACCGAAGCAATAGCTCGCGCCCATCGCCATAAGACTGTAGCCCGCGAAATCGAAGAACAAATACAGGCCATATTGATAGGCGATGACGACCTGCTGCCACAGCTCAACGCCAAGCCCCGCATTTCCCCACCCATGAGGGTCATAAAGGCGGAAGATATAGGCGGCAATAACCATTTTGTAGACCATGCCAGCCGCAATGAGCACTATGCCTCGAGCGAGAAGCCCGGCATATTCGTCGCGCGAACGCGTCGCATGAAGATCCTCGACAAAACGACGGCTGCGGTCAATCGGTCCCGAGGTAAAAACGGAGAAGAACACGATGAAGCAAAGCCAATCGCTTGGGCTCATGCGTTCAATGATGCCATCGTGCACTTCAATAACAACCTGAGTCGCTTTGAACGTCAAATATGAAATGCCCGCAAAGCCAAGCAGGCTCGCATCAAACGCACCGCTCACCTTGCATACGA
>ENA-OYYB01001245-OYYB01001245.1-human-gut-metagenome-genome-assembly--contig:-NODE-1245-length-11326-cov-7.337237_pt1 | contig 11326 bp, 6 predicted proteins | sample MGYA00244059_ERZ653440 | MGnify/ENA primary metagenome ERZ653440 (study PRJEB26926, sample SAMN06164994) | human gut metagenome | biome: ENVO:00009003; feature: ENVO:2100002; material: ENVO:00002003... | reverse complement strand
TCGCGCTAAACCGGGTAATGCTTAAGGATAAAATAAACCCTGCCGTTCTTATGAAGGGCAGGGCGGTAAGGTGAAAATCTTTAACCGGCCAAATAAGTTTTGACCGCGTCGTCACGTTCAAACAGATAAAGCAGAATACGCAGAGCCTCTCCGCGCGGAGTTTTAAGATTCGGGTCAAGTTCCAGCATCATCCGTGCGTCTTTGTTAGCCGTTAATAAAAGGTTTTTATGAACATTCATGTCAGCCAGCCTGAACTCGTTAAAACCGGACTGCCTGGTTCCGAGAATTTCGCCGCCGCCGCGCAGTTCCAAATCTTTTTCGGCAATTTCAAAACCGTCCTCGGTCTCTCGCATGGTGTTCAGACGCTGACGCGAAGTTTCGCTGAGCGGATAGGAATAAAGCAGAATGCAGGTTGAAGCCTGAAAACCGCGTTTAATTCGCCCCCGCAGCTGGTGCAGCTGCGCCAGTCCGAAACGTTCGGCATGTTCAATAACCATAACCGTGGCTTCGGGCACGTTTACGCCGACTTCAATCACCGTGGTTGCCACCAGCAGAGAAATTGTGCCGGACTTAAACCGCTCCATGACTTCGTCTTTCTCTTTTTCTTTCATCTTGCCGTGAACCAGCCCGACTTTATCGCCGAAAATCTGCTGTAGGGTGCTGAAACGTTCTTCTGCTGCTGCCAAGTCGATTTTTTCCGATTCCTCCACCAGAGGGCAAACCCAGTAAGCGCGGCAGCCTTCCGCCAACTTGCGCTGCAGGGCGGCGACCACCACATCCAGCTTGGTTACCGGCATCACCCGGGTATCAACCGGTTTTCGTCCTTCCGGTACCTGGTCGATTTTGGAATATTCCATATCTCCGTATGCGGTTAAAACCAGCGACCGGGGAATAGGGGTAGCCGTCATGACCAAGATGTCAGCCTTATTTCCTTTGTTTGAAAGCGCCAGCCGCTGATGGACGCCGAAACGGTGCTGTTCATCCACGATAACACAGGCCAGATCTTTGAAAACAACGTCTTCCACAAACAAGGCATGCGTTCCGATAAGAATGTCGATTTCTCCTGCCGCCAAAGCTTCCAGAATCTGTGTCCGCGCTTTGCCCTTAACCCGTCCGGTCAGCAATTCGGCCCTCACCCCGATTTCGTCGCATAGCGGCTGTATCGTTTCCAAATGCTGCTTGGCCAAAATTTCGGTCGGTGCCATAATCGCCGCCTGCGTGCCGCATTCCACCGCATTAAGCATTGTCAGCAGGGCGACAATGGTTTTGCCGCTGCCGACGTCTCCCTGCAACAGCCGCAGCATACGGAATTTGGAGGCCTGATCGGCGGCGATTTCCCGCAAGACTTTTTCTTGGGCAGATGTCAGCTTAAAGGGCAGGGCGTCTAAAACTTTTTTGCGCAGCAAACCGTTGCCGTTGATTTCCCGGCCCTGCTGCTTTTTGACTCTTTCCCGCACGATGGCCAGAGCCAGCTGATTGGCCAACAGTTCGTCATAGGCCAGACGGCTGCGCGCCGGATCCGAAGGCTCCAAATCTGTCAGTTTAACCGGGTGGTGAGCCAGTTTCAGCGCCTGATTGAAACTCGGCCAGCCGGTGGCTTTCAGATAAGGCTCGTCTTGCCACTCGGGCAGCGGCGGAACCGCGGCCAGAGCCTGTTTCATCAGTTTGTTGAGCATTTTGTTGGTTATGCCGGCCGTCAGCGGATAAACCGGCTCCACCCCAAGAACCGAAGTAATTTCTTCCGGCTTGACAATATAATCGGGGTGGCTCATCTGCCATTGGCCGTTAAAACTTTCCAGCTTGCCGCTGATGACTCTTTCCGCGCCTGTCGGCAGATTTTTTTGAATCGAGTCGGGATAGGCCTTGAAAAAAATAAGCGTAACGTCATCGGTTCCGTCGCTGCACCGCACCTTATACGGCTGCTTGCAGGTTTGAGGCGGAATATGTTCGATAACTCTGACTTTCAGCGTGCAGATAACATTCGGGCGGGCGTTAATCAGTTTCGGGGCGTAAGTCCGGTCAACCAGCGCCGCCGGCAGGTGCCAGATTAAGTCAACCACCCGGTCACCGCAAAGACGTGAAATAAAGCCGGCGGTTTTGGCGCCGATGCCTTTCAGCGAGTTGACGGAAGCGAATAATGGAAATAAAACCGGCGGCCGCATTTTTGTCCTTAAATCAAGAAAACAGTTGCACTTATCGGTTATTGTATATATTTTCACTATAAAGTAAATGATAAGATTAAGAAAATGTTAGAAGATATATCCGCTCTTGAAAACTGCACGGTTTCCTCGGTGCCGGACGGCTATGACGCCTTCCTGCTGGCGCAGCTGTGGGAAAAGTCCGACCGCGACATCTTATATATTGTCAGCGACGGCGTGGCATTGGAAAACACCGCTCATATCCTTTCGGTTATTCGTCCGGAGGCCGAGGTGCTGAAATTTCCGGCTTGGGATACGGTCCCTTATGACCGGGTGTCGCCAAACGTAAATATTGTGGCTGCGCGTATCGGTGCGCTGAGCGCTTTGGCACAAAATCCCAGTCCTAAAAAACCGAGAATTATCGTGACCAGCGCCGGAGCGGCCATTCAGCGCCTGCCGCTGAAGAAGATTTTTCTCAATTCGATGAAAAACGTTTCCGTCGGCGGCGAACTGAACTTTAACGACTTTGTGCATTATGCGGTCGTCAACGGCTATAATCGGGTAGAGCAGGTGATGGAACCCGGAGAATACGCCGTCCGCGGTGATATTCTAGATATTTTTCCGGTTGGCAGCGAACTGCCGCTGCGCATTGATTTGTTCGGTGACGAAGTGGAAAAGATCCGCACTTTTGATCCGCTCACCCAGCGCACCGCGGGCGAATTGAAAAGCTATACTTTCCAGGTGATGGGAGAGGTGGCGCTTGACAACAATACGATCAAAACTTTTCGCGCCAAATACCGTGAGGCTTTCGGCTCCGGCGGAACCGGCGATGAACTTTACGAAAGCATTTCCAACTCTCAAAAATATATCGGTATGGAAAACTGGCTGCCGTTTTTCTATGACGAAACCCTGCCCACTTTGTTTGACTATTTGCCGCAGGCTTACGTTATTGCCGGCAAAAACGTTCGTGATGCCGTCAAATCCAAAGAAGAAAGCATTGCCGATTATTACCAGGCCCGTTTGGAGGCGCTGAACATCAAATCGGTCAACGAGGCAGATGCTTATCGTCCGGTTGCGCCGGAGCTGCTCTATTTGAACGAAAAAGAGTTTCGCGAGCTTCTCCGCAGGCGACGGGCAATTACTTTGACCAATATGTCTCTGCCGTCTGCTGATGACAATGTGAGTGCCGGCGTTATCCCCGGGCGTGATTTTTCCAGTGCCAAAAACGTGAATGCCGCTCAGGTCTATGCCGATTTAAAAGATTATCTGGCAGAAAACGGCAAATTAAAGCGCATCATCTGCTGTTACAGCGAGGGTTCGCGCGAGCGTCTGACTTCCCTGATGAGCGAATACGGTATTGACGAGCTGGCTTTGGCTGACGATTGGCATGAAGCCTTAAGCAAAGCGGTACACAAGAAAACCGCTCTGATTATAATGAATTTGGCGCACGGTTTCAAAGGTGCCGGCTGGTGTCTGATTTCCGAGCAGGATATTCTCGGCGAACGCCAAAACCGCCGCACCGCTAAAAAGGTGACCGCCAAAGATTTTATTGCCGACGTATCGTCTTTGTCGGTGGGCGAATTGGTCGTGCATGTAGAGCACGGTATCGGCAAGTTTCTCGGTTTGGAAAACATCACCGCCGGCGGCGCCCCGCATGACTGTTTGAAAATTCTTTATGCCAATGATGCCAAATTATTCGTACCGGTTGAAAATATCGATATGGTTTCCCGCTACGGGCTGGAAGACGACAATATCCAGCTTGATACGCTGGGCGGACTGGCCTGGCAGGCAAAAAAGGCCAAGGTTAAGGCCAAAATCCGCGATATTGCCGAAAAACTGATTAAAATTGCCGCCGAAAGACACCTGAAAAGTGCTGATGTCTTTATTCCGGCCTCCGGCGCTTATGATGAATTCTGTGCTAAATTCCCTTACAGCGAAACCGACGACCAGCTTAATGCGATTGCCGATGTTTTGAAAGATTTGGGGCAGGGCTCTCCGATGGATCGCCTGGTGTGCGGCGATGTCGGTTTCGGCAAAACCGAAGTGGCGCTGCGGGCGGCTTTTGCCGTCGCATCCTCCGGAGCCCAGGTCGCTTTAATTGTACCGACCACCCTGCTGGCGCGGCAACATTACTATAATTTCAAAAAGCGGATGGAAGGTTTTCCTATAAAAGTCAAAATGCTTTCTCGCCTGGTAACGCCGAAAGAGGCGGAAGAAACCCGGCGCGGTTTGGCCGACGGTTCGGTGGAAATCGTTATCGGTACACATGCGCTGTTGTCAAAGGATATTAAATTCTGCAACCTCGGCCTGCTGATTATCGACGAGGAGCAGCATTTCGGCGTGGCACATAAGGAAAAGCTTAAATCGCTGAAATCAGACGTTCATGTCTTGACGCTGACGGCAACGCCGATTCCCCGTACGCTGCAAATGTCTCTGACCGGGGTTAAACAGCTGAGTATCATCGGCACGCCGCCGGTTGACCGCCTGGCAGCCCGAACGTTTGTGATGCCGTTTGACAAGGTGATGATAAAAGAAGCCATCTACCGCGAAAAATTCCGCAACGGGCAGACATTCTTCGTTTGTCCGCGGGTATCTGACATTTTTGGTGTGGAAAAAGAGCTGCGGGAGCTGGTTCCCGATATAAAAATTTTGGTGGCGCACGGGCAAATGCCGGTCAAACATCTGGAACAGGTGATGAACGATTTTGCCGACGGCAAAGCTGATTTGCTGCTTTCCACCACGATTATTGAATCCGGCATTGATATGCCGACGGTCAATACCATGATTGTCCACCGGGCCGATATGTTCGGTCTGGCACAGCTTTATCAGTTGCGCGGCCGGGTAGGGCGCGGCAAACTGCGCGGCTATTGCTATTTTACCGTTCCCAAACAGAAAAATCTCAAACCGGTGGCCGAACGGCGGCTGAGCATTTTGCAGGCTTTGGACACGCTGGGTGCCGGCTTCTCGCTGGCCAGCCATGATATGGACATCCGCGGTTCCGGCAATATTCTCGGCGAGGAGCAGTCCGGGCATATTAAGGAAGTGGGCGTTGCCTTATATCAGCACATGCTGGAAGAGGAAATTGCCCGTCTTAAAGCCGGAGAACTGGCGCAGGACAAACAGGCCGCCGCCGAATGGGCTCCGCAGATAACCACCGGTATCCCGATTATGATTCCCGAAACCTATGTTAAAGATTTGGGTGTGCGCTTGGGACTCTATAAACGCATTGGCGAAATCAAAGACCGTGCCGGTCTGCTCGATATGCGCGAGGAGCTGGTTGATCGTTTCGGCAAGCTTCCGCCCGAGGTCGATAACCTGCTGAAAACCGTTGAAATCAAACAATTGGCGGTTTTGGCCAATGTTGAAAAAATTGATGCGGGAAGCAAGGGAATTTTACTGAGTTTTCATAACAATGTTTTTGCCGCGCCGGATAAGCTGATTGACTTTGTCACCAAACAGTTCGGCGTTGTCAAAATCCGCCCCGACCAAAAGCTGTTTATTGAAAAAAATCTGGAAGATTATGCGGTTCGGGTCGAAACCATCAAAAATTATCTGCATAAACTGACCGCGCTGCTCGGAGTAAACTGATGACTGAAGAAAACAGATTATCCTGCCCGCTGCGCTTTTATAATATGCTGGTTCACCTGCGAACCGGCAGCCGGCCGGCGGAAGAAAATGTTGCCGTTAAAAATATCTGGCAGAAAGATAATCTGGTCTTTATGGATTTGTATTTTTACCGCAGCAAAAAGTCACAGGTAATTGACAGCGTTTACGTAAAAGATATTTTTGACTTAAGCACTGAAAAGTTTTACGCCTCGCCGGAACTTTTTATTCGCGATTACTGCGCTTTTGTTTCCTCTCAGGGCTGCGAGACGGAAAGCGAACTCCCCGAAACGCCGCAGTTTGATTTCAAGCATTTGGAACCGATAAAGGACAACCTGATTATCCTCACGTTTATGGCCAAATGCACGGCTGATTTTAACCGGATAAAAAACAAGGCAATCAGAGATTATATTTTCCGCTGCCTGCCGCAGACCAAAGCATTGAGCGACCAGTATATCAGCAGTTATCTTAAGGATTTGAATCCAAATGAAGACAATTTTTTAACCGCGGTAGATAATTTAAAGGCTAAATCGCCTGAAGAAGTTGAAGAACTGATTAAAGAAGCGTTGAAAATAAGTGCTTCTGACGGAGCCGTCAGCTATACCGAACGCCTTTGGCTGGCGGAAATCATTCAAACCTTGCGGGAATATGGCATTGAGCCCGATATTGAGTTTTAATCTTATCAAAAAAGCCCCTTTAGGGCTCTTTTCTTTATTACCCTTCCAGGGCATTTTTTTCATTGTCATCGCGAGGATATTAACCCGAAGCAATCCTTGCTTTATCATCACCGTCATGCTCAGGCTTGACCGGAGTATCTCCCGACATTTATCTCTCTGTCATCTATTGCCTCACCCGCCGGGTGCGGCTTGACCGGAGTATCTCCCGACATTTATCTCTCTGTCATCTATTGCCTTACCCGCCGGGTGCGGTTTGACCGGAGTATCTTCCATACATGACAACCGCAGCGGCAAACAGATTACCCGATCAAGCCGGGTAATGACAGTAAAAGAAAACAAGTTAGGTAATCTATCACAAAAAAGAATCCCCCTTTGAAAAAGAATTTCAAAGGGGGATTTCTGTGACGGACTATCCTCCGTAATAGCCGCAACGATCCACAATTTCGTTATAAGTTCTTTTATACCAGCCGTTGTAACCGTCTTGTCCGGCAACACCGTTATCACAGTCGCCTTTACCCGGAGTAGCGTAGTAACCTGCCGGTCCGCTGACGGAATAAGCGCCGCCGCCGGATCTCAGGGTTGCCCCGCTGCCCAGACAGATTTTGTCTTTGTTACAGACTTCAATCGTGTTATCCTGGGTTGTAACTTTCGAGTTGCTTTTCAAGTCCAAACGGGCATTGTACAGACGCAGCCAGGTATCCAGATTAAGCGTCGAATTGTTTGTAACACTCATGTTCTGACAAGCACCGCCGCAGCCGGAAATGCGCAGGGCATAAATATCGGCACTTGAGTTGTCCATGCTGAATTTGCCGTTGCCGCCATTAATGGCAATCCCGTTGTGAGGCATGCTCATGTAAGCTTTATTCCTCAAAATAACGGAACAGTCGCCGCTGCATTGGTAGAGCAAAATCGGAACATTGTTAAAATAATTTTGACTTCCGTCCATTACTAATTTACCGCTGCCGCCCAGTTCAAAGAAGTGAAGAGCAACGTCATGGTTGTTGGCTCTGCCATGGTGATTGGCATCCAAATTATAGTAGCCGTCGGAAGAAAACGTATTGGAACCATGAAGGTCAACTTGTCCGTTAATGTGAATTCTTAATGTTCCGAAAGGAACCCACTCTCTCCAGGCAAAGTTTTTGCTGCTGACTGAGTCAGGATTATTTATCGATGTTACATATATGTCTCGCCATATATAGTTACCTTCGGATGAAGTATGAGCTTCGTTCGGATTGTTGTTGTGGTTAATCGTAATCTGGAGATTGTCAAGGTTGTTGTTAAACAGCCACAAATCCGGTGTGAAAGTCAAATTAGGCCGATTATAAGAAGAACATTCCTTATATCCGTCATATTTGTAAAAGGAAGCTTCGCCGCGCCAGGAAGAATAATATGTTCCCAGCGGATTTTTCATCAGCGCATCATTTAAAGTCAGGCTTTTGAAGACGACGGCGGTAGTACCTTTATACCACAAACCTTCGTTGATTTCTTTGTAACCGGCATTGGCCAGGCGGCTCTTGCAGGTTGCGTTGCATTTGCGGTAGCTTTCCTGAATGCCATATCCCGGAACATTACATTTTGAACTGCTTTCCGTCTCGTAAGCGCCGCAGGAGGTCTGCGTATAACCGCGGTTCTTACAGTATTTGTCCGGGTCTATTTTGCATGAGAAATACGTATTGCCGCTTCCACGAGGACAGTAACTTGCAATTACCGAGTCTGCATCGCAGGGTTCGTCTTTGGAATATTTATAGCCTAAACTTTCGCAAACGTCTTTTTCCGTCTTGCAGGTCTTGTAATATTTTGTTCCTTTCAGGAAACAATAATCCATCGGCGATTGCGGGCCGAACTCGTCACAAAGCAGGCTGTAACCGGCTTCACAGGTGCAGGAAGCATAAGTGGTAACACCGTTATATTCGCAGGCAGTGCCGTTTCCTTTCTGGTGAATTGAACTGTCACAGGTAATCCACGTGGAGGGGCAGAGACAGTCGGAATAATAAACACTGGTTGTGGCTTTGCCAGCCGAATAAGTTACTTCGGCACATTTGTCTTCATTATGAATTTTTGGGGAAGGGCAAGAAGTGGCGGTATAAGGATAAATAGAACGGTCACAGTAACATTTGAACTTTCCGCCGCAGGAGTTTCCGCTGATGGTGTTAGGATAAGAACATTCGGCCTTGGCATAACCGAAGTTCAAATCGCAGCACTGGTCATAATATGAATTGTCATAAGGACAATAACGCGACACCCGCTCATTGGCGCCGCAGGCGCCGGTCTTATTAAAGCCCAGAGTTTTACAGCGGTTAACGTTGTCATGGTCAAAGCTCTGTTCTATATTGTCAAAACCGAGCTTGTCATTTGTATCTACTATAAAATGAACCTTGGCATATTTGGGAAGAGGGGAAATGTTCCGGGCTTCGGGTAAACTTAGCGGTTTTGATTCAAATATTTGGTTTTGGCTTTTGCCTATAAGATCGGCATACCATGAAGAAGGATTGGAGTACACCAAAGCCCCCGCATCAGCCGCATAAAAGCCGGCCAAAAACAGGGCGCACACGTATGAACGAATGTTTTTCATAATACACCTCATAGACTATAACTGAATCAAAACCATTTTCAGAATATCACATTCTTCAAAAAGTGTCAAATAGTCATAAGATACAAAATTTTGTTCAGATAAAGCTTCTATATCTTTAGACTAAAGGCGTATAAAAAATCCGAACCTTTTTCAGATTCGGATTTATGAGACCAGGACGAAAAATTAAATGTCGGCAATAACTTCCATGCTGATAATTTCGTCCGGATCCGAAACGGAACCGTTGGCGCCGGTGCCTTTCTTGATCATATCAACATATTCCATGCCGGAAGTCACTTCACCCCAGACGGTATATTGCCCGTCCAGCCACGGACAGTCGGCAAAGCAGATAAAAAATTGGCTGTCGGCGGAATCCGGCATCATCGAACGCGCCATCGAAACCGTGCCGCGTTTGTGCGGCGTACGGTTAAATTCGGCTTTCAGCTTTTTGCCGCTGCCGCCGGTTCCGGTGCCGTAAGGGCATCCGGTCTGAGCCATAAAGCCGTCAATAACCCGGTGAAATTTCAAACCGTTGTAAAAGCCGGCGCGAACCAGCTCTTTAATCCGGGTCACATGGTTCGGTGCAATTTCCGGATTCATCTCTATGACGACTTCGCCGTCTTTGAGTTTAAGCAACAAAGCGTTTTCGGCATCTTTAACCTTATATGAATGTTTGATTTTCTTTGCTCTGGTCTTGCTCATATCCAATTGCTTAACCTCTGATTTGCCGATGTTTTTGGTTGAGCTTTTACCCAGCTTTTTAGTCTCGTTCTTAAGCAGCTTGGCTTCGGATTCAGCCTTGTTTCCTTTATCTTTCGTTTGTTTGGCCATGATAATCTCCTTTTTGGTATTCTGCTGAATATTTAGTTATTTTTTAAGACGAAATCAAGCCGTTCGGCTGCTGTCAGTCCTTTCGGATAGCTCTTGTCTATTTTTTTCAAAACCTTGGCCAGTCCGCAGCTGTTGGCAATTTGAATTGCCAGGCCGGGACGGGCGTTGAGCTCCAGCATCATCGGGCCGCGGAATTTGTCCAGCACAATGTCTGCGCCCAGATAGCCGAGATTGGTCATCTCATAGGCTTTGGTGGCAATTTCCAAATGTTCTTTCCAGAACGGAACTTCCAGTTTCATCAAATCAACGCCGGTGTCCGGGTGAACCGTAATCGGCAGATTATGCATAACCGCATTAATCGCTTTTCCGCTGTGAATATCCAAGCCGACCCCGACGGCACCCTGATGCAGATTAGCCCGTCCGTCCGATTCGGCTGTTGCCAGCCGCATCATTGCCATGGCCGGATAGCCTTTGTAAACGATAACCCGCACGTCAGGAATGCCCTGATAACTGTATTGATCGAAAATATCGCTGAAGTGAACCAGTTCTTCAATGACGGCAACGTCGTATTTGCCGCCCAGACTGTATAGGCCGCTGAGCACGTTGGAAACATGCTGATACAACTCGTTGTAGCTGATTTGTTTGCCCGAAGGTGTGGTAAAAGCGTCTTCCGTATAGTCTTTGATCACCAAAACGCCTTTGCCGCCGCTGCCGTGTGCCGGTTTAACCACGAATTCCTTATAGTTCTTAACGATGTCGAGAATGTTTTTGACTTCGTGCTGATATTCAATAACACCGATTAATCCCGGAGTATTGATGCCGATTTTATTGGCCAGCATTTTGGTTTGTACTTTATCGTCCACCAGTGGATAAAGCCGGCGCCTGTTGTTTTTGGCAATAACGTTGTAATTGCGCCGGTTCATGCCGAGGATGCCCGCTTCGCGCAATCGGCGGGGGCTGGCAAATCCGGAAAACAGTTTCTCAAACATTTTATTTGTCCTTGACCAGAGGGGCAAAGCGTTTCAGTTCGGTCAGGCGATAGCCCGTATAAGTGCCGAGCAGCATAACGATGAACAAAATAACCAGATTCAGTTCGTTAAACACGAACATAATATGGCGGATAACCTCGTTGCTGATAATGGCATAAGTAATGATTGCGGCGATAACGCTGAAGAAAACCTCGCGCAGTGCGTTGCTGGAGCCTTCCTCTTCCCAGGTAATCGAAGCCCGTTCGATAATCCAGGCCATAATGATAATCGGGAAAAAGACTGCCGACAAACCGATATCAACGCTGAAACGATAGCCGAGAATGGTCATCAGCTGCATCATCAAAATAACAAAAATAACCACGGCAGAAATTCTCGGCACCAGCAGCAGGTTCAGCCGCGATAAAACCGACCGCAGCAGCAGGCCGACCGCCAGAATAATCGAAAAACAGATAAGCCCGGGAACCAGACCGGTTTTAACCCTGTCTCTTATACACATCTGACGCTGCCGACGACTTAATA
>ENA-OYYB01001244-OYYB01001244.1-human-gut-metagenome-genome-assembly--contig:-NODE-1244-length-11328-cov-5.687306_pt1 | contig 11328 bp, 9 predicted proteins | sample MGYA00244059_ERZ653440 | MGnify/ENA primary metagenome ERZ653440 (study PRJEB26926, sample SAMN06164994) | human gut metagenome | biome: ENVO:00009003; feature: ENVO:2100002; material: ENVO:00002003... | reverse complement strand
TTAAGTCGTCGGCAGCGTCAGATGTGTATAAGAGACAGATATGAAATACTTAATGATAACGTCACTATTTGTCTCTATTATAGATGCAAATATCTTTCACCAGTCTCACTTCTTCTTACTACTTACAGCCGGAGGAATTTCATTATATTGGCTCTTATCTCATTTTCTTACCCTCCATAAGGAAATCAAAATCTTAAAAGAAGAGCACCAATATTTCATGGATTCTTTTCAAAGCATTCGCAACCCTATCACACTCGTTCATACCCCTCTAAGAGCTGCTTGTGATGATAGTTGCCCCGAAGACATAAAGAAAATGTTATCACTAGTCATTCGTAATATAGACTGTCTTGATGAACACCTAACCAAATTAATGAATCTGCGACATCTGCTTATCTACTCCAAACAGATGGATATTGCCGAATATGAACTGGGAAACTTCATTAATAACAGAGTCCATTCATTGAAAAATTTCGCTACGGACAAGCGGATTAAGTTAGAAATAAAAACAGAGTTTAATTATGCCAGCGTTTGGTTCGATCAAAGTAAAATCTCTCCCATCATTGATAAATTCATAAAAAACGCAATAGAACATTCGAAACCTGAAGATAAAAGGATTATCTTTTCAATTTCTTCTAATTCCGAACACTGGGAACTTAAAACGTTCGATGCCAACAAGGGCAAATTGCTAACATGTTATAGGCGCCAAAAGTATCACTTGATTAAACCTAAACATAAATCAGAGTTCAAATATGCATTTGCCAAAAGTGTACTCTGCAAAAAATTAATGAAACTATGTGATGGGAATATTCTTATCAATCATTCAACCCACACTGTCTCACTAAGATTTCCTACAACAAATTCAGAAAGAAAGGTATCCGGATATAATATCATACACTCCGCAAAAAAGTCGGAAGAAAGAAAGACTGATACTTCATTGGGTAAGATTGCTCATAAAAAAAGTTCAATCAAGCCTACTGTTGTTCTCGCTGACAGTAATGAAGAATTCAAGTCTTATTTGGAAGAATGTTTATCAAAGGATTTTGATGTGAAAAGTTTCGGGAATGGCTCTGAAGCTTTAGAATGTATAAAAGAGAAATATCCTGATTTAGTGATTTGCGACCTTATGCTGCATGGAATGTATGGCTATGAACTGTCATCAAGACTAAAGACATCAGGAGAAACATCCGTTATTCCTATCATCCTTTACGGTTCACGTATAGATATAGGACAACGCAACAAAAGAGAAAGTTCCCTGGCCGACATCTTTTTATATGTGCCTTTCCACATCGAAGATTTAAAGATAGAAATGAATGTACTTATCAAAAACAACCGTTCTCTAAGAAGATCATTCTTGCAGACAGTTTTCGGAAAGCAGTTCTTGGAAAAGGAAGAAGAGAAAGTTTTAGATGATAGTAATTACACATTCATCAATCAAGTAAAAGAATTTATTCTAAAAAATATAGATAAGGAAAATCTGACGATAGATGAAATTGCCTCTGAACTGTATATGAGCAGAACTGCTTTCTTTAATAAATGGAAAGCACTGACGGGAGAAGCACCGAAGTATTTTATTTATCGTATTCGTATGGAAAAAGCACGTGAGTTATTGGAGAGTGGAAAATACTCTGTCCAGGTTATTCCTGAAATGATTGGATTGAAAAATCTTAAGAATTTCCGCCATAAATACAAAGAGTATTTCGGGATAACTCCAAGCAAGTCCATTACGAAAAAGCTATAAAATAAAAAGAATATTTTATAATTGAAGATCCCATGAACAGGGATCTTCATGGCAATACTCATATAAAAAAAAATATTCTATTTTTATTTCCTTATGCAGTATTTCACAAGTACCGGCATTTACTTTATGTACGTACACCTTAATTTTGAAATTAATAATCTAATTTAAAACAGTATGAAAATTATAACTGAAATAAAAAAAACTTGTTGTTTTAATCGTTTTGCTTTCTTAGTAATGTCATTAGGCCTGATAGCCACTTTTACAGCATGTAGTAGTGATGACGATTCTGATATTCCCGTATATTCACTTAAAGATGTGGAAGGTAATTATTCCGGTAATATGCTGACAGAAACTGCTCCATCCGTCAATCCACAAAACTATTCCTTCAAAGAAGAACAGCCGCAAGGAGCCACAGTTACCGCTGAAGTAAAAGACAATCAGATTATGATAAAAAAACTTCCGGTTGACGATCTGATTAAAAGTATTGTCGGTGAAGAAATAGGCGAAATTATCATTGAGACTTTGGGTGATATCAATTACAACATTCCTTATACTGCAGCCTTTAATGATGATAGCAAAGGCTCCATTCTACTTCAATTAAAACCTGAACCTTTGGAAATAAAATACACGATCCCTACCCAAGTACAAACAGAGGGAGAGGAAGCTCCTCAAATTACTGTAAAAGTAACTATAGAAGCGGAAGAAAAGGGTCAATATACATATAAAGATAAAAAACTCACCTTTGTAATCAAAGCCACCCAAGTGGAAGTAGAAGGAGAGCCGCTTGAAAACTTTTCGGTTACCACATTCAGTTTCGACATGGTCAAAAAGTAACTGATCGGATAAACTTTCCCAACGTATTTTCATTATGATGGGAATTACCTCCAAAAAGAGTATGCCTGCACACAGCGCGCATACTCTTTTTTTATACCTTTGTGAAATAACCAACGATATGAAAATGACTACAACTGAAAATATCCGGAAAGAATTACAAACATTAGCAGATTCCAAATATCAGGAATTTCATTCTTCCCTCCTCCCGGGAGCAAACAACATTCTCGGCGTACGCATCCCCCAACTGCGGACAATGGCCAAAGAAATTATTAAGAAAGAAGACTGGCGTACATTTGTCGAATCAACCGATACGATTTATTATGAAGAAACAATGCTTCAGGGAATGATTATCGGACTGGCAAAAATGGAACTTGAAGAACAAATGAAATACGTAACGATGTTCATTCCCCGTATAGATAATTGGGCTGTATGCGACATATTCTGCAGTGAACTGAAAACTTCTGTGAAAAAAGGAAAAGAAAACGTATGGCAATTTATCCAACCCTATCTGAAATCCTCTAAAGAATTTGAAATACGTTTCGGAATTGTGATGCTTTTCCATTATGTAGATGACGCGCATATCGATTCGTTACTGAAATATGCCGACTCATTCAATCATGATGCCTATTATGCACGCATGGCTATGGCATGGATGATATCATTGTGTTTTATCAAATTTCCCCAAAAGACAATGGAGTATCTGAAACATAGCACACTGGATAACTGGACTTACAACAAGGCACTGCAAAAAACAATTGAGTCATTCCGGGTAGATAAGGACACCAAGGACATTCTCCGAGAAATGAAAAGACGATAAATACCAAGCACGGCGAACATCCTGCCATCAGCATTCTGTTCACCGTGCTTCTTATTTCTTACCGTAGATACCGCTTTTATTTTCCACCTAATTTATTTTTTGTTTGCAATCCGGAGAAACACTAATTCCTCCTGACCTTTTTCCTTCTGCTTCTACGTCTTTGTTGTTTCTGACGATTATAACGCTGCCACTTCTTATAAATCATCCAACCACTCATCAATGCAACAACGATGAAAATAAGAATAGTGATACCCACTCCCAAATTATCTCCTTTAATACGCGACCAAATATCAAGAACTTCTTTTGTCTTATCGCCAAAATCACGAATCATGGCACATCGTTCCACCACCTTACGATCCGGATATTGTATTTTATCAATCTGCACGCTGTCTGCACCCGGTCCGAAAAAGTAACTTAAATCGGAATAATAATGAAGAGTGGTGTCTATCTTCTCTTCCAGTATTTCGGGAGTAGCTATGGAACTTACATATCCGCAGAAATCCATATTCCGCAAGGCTATATCCGGACGACACATAAAGTTGATAAAATAACTGGCCGCTTCCGGATTCCTGGCATATTTCGGGATCACCCAACCGTCATACCAGATATTACTTCCTTCTTCGGGAACTTCATAATCCAAATCCACTCCTACCGCATTGGCCTCTTCAATCGCCCAGATTGCATCACCGCTCCAAGTCATATTCAGCCAAGCTTTATTTTTCGTCATCATTTCCTTGCCAAAGTCCGCTTCCCAGCCAGCAATGTTCGGTTTCAAGGCTTTTAAGTATTTTTCAGCCAACTCCATCGCACGTGGAGAATAGTCGTTCATCAACTCTTCCACTGTTACCGTTCCCTCCTTCAGTTCCTTTGCATGCGCATAAATCACGGCTGTTCCATAAGCATCACGATAACTATCCTTCATCAGGATCTTTCCGGCATACTTTTTATTCCAAAGGCAATCCCAGGACAGGGCTACCGAATCGGGCACATAAGCCCGGTTATACAGAATACCTGCCGTCCCCCACATATAACATACAGCATAGCGGCTGGCTTTTTCACCCGGCTGACTCAATTTATTAATCTGCTTACGAATAAATGGAGCCACATTATTCATGTAATTGGGAGAATGTGCGAAATTCGTGTCGATAGGTAGCAACAAATGCTTCTTCAGCATACGCTCGATGATGTATTCCGAAGGACAAACAACATCAAAATCTTCATGCCCCTTTTCAATTTTCGTCAACATGATTTCGTTGATATCGAATGTCTGGTAAACGATACGGATATTCTCACCGGTCTGTTCTTTATAATATGCCTGGAAATCCTCAAGTACACCTTCGCCGATGTAATCCGCCCAGTTGTAGATTTTAAGAACCCGCTCACGAGGTTCACCGGAATTATAACACCCGGTCAAAGCCAATAAGAGCAGGATAGCAGGAATTATTCTTTTCATATTATTTACGTAGTAGCACATTTGATAGTCTATTAATCTTTTTTCTTCGTTTTTCCTGCCCGGTAATTGATTACAACCAATAACGCCAGTACCACGACAAAAATGATAGCCGAAAGCGGACGAAGTTCCGGGGTCAAACCTCCCTTGCGGGCATCGGCGTAGATATAAGTAGAAAGCGTTTCCAAACCTTGATTACCGATAGTGAATACAGTTACGGCAAAATCATCAATGGATAGTGTCAGTGCAAGCATAAAGCCGCTAATCATTCCCGGACGAATCTCCGGAATTATGACTTTCCACAAGGCCTGCATAGGAGTAGCTCCCAAGTCGAGGGCAGCTTCATAAATATTCGGATTCATCTGCTTCAAACGGGGCAATACACTTAAAACAACGTACGGGGTACAAAAAGTAATATGAGCAAGCACTACGGTTGTGTAGCCTTGTGTGATCCCCAGAGATACAAACAAAAGGAACAAGGATATACCGGTGATAATATCACCATTCAGAATAGGAATGCTGTTCACAAATCCGATCGCTTTGCGTGAACGGGCTTTCAGATTGAATATACCGATAGCAGCGATGCTTCCTAATAACGTAGATGCTGTTGCAGCCAGTAGAGCGATAGTGATCGTATTAATCAATGCATTCATCAAAGAATGATGAGCACCGGTAGTGAATAACGAAGAATAAAGTTTGGTAGAAAATCCCGTCCAGTTACCCAACACTTTCGCCTCTGTAAATGAGTAGATCACAATAATCACGATCGGAGAATAAAGCAAGAGCAGCAATATCCACAAATAAGTCTGTGCAAATATCTTCTTTACCATAGCCCGCCTCCTTCATTTGAGTTTTCCTTATCATCGGTGCTGAACAGGGAAGTAGCAGCTATCAATAGCAACATAATGAGCGAAAGTGCCGCTCCATAGTTCCACATACTGTTATTGATATTTTCCTGAATCGTCGTACCAAAGAGTTTGATGTTATTCATCGTCAGCAACTCGGCAATGGCAAATGTCGATATAGTCGGCATGAACACCATCATGATACCACTCATCACCCCCGGCATGGAAAGCGGAAGGACTGCTTTCAGAAAGACTTGCACAGGATTGGCTCCCAAGTCTTGCGCCGCCTCGATATAGCTATGATCCATCTTCTGCAAAGTATTGTAGATAGGATAAATCATGAAAGGGATAAAGTTGTATACCATACCGAATATCAACGCTCCCTCGCCCAACGGCACACTGAAAAAGTCGAATAAGGCAACAGTGGCAAGGGTACGCACCAGAATATTTACCCACATCGGCAAAATAAACAGTACGACCATCGTCTTGGAACGGTTCAGCTTGCTGTTACTCAATATCCAGGCAGCAGGATAACCCAGTAAAATACAAACAAGGGTGGTAATAATGGCAATACCAATCGAATAGACAAAGGTATTGATTGCTTCGGGATGTTCGAAGAACTTCTGAAAATTGGCGAGTGTCAAATGGCCGCTATCATCGGTAAAGGCATATACGACAATTAAGAACAACGGTATAATCACAAAGATCGCCGAAAAAATAATGTAAGGGAGAGTCCAACTCTTACGTGATGACAAAAAGACTATAAACCTCTTATTCACTTCCTTTCTTGTTAATCGGTTATTTTAACTATACGAATAGCATCTGGAGGGATGGTAATACCTACACGGTCACCGTCATCCCATACATCGTTCGTATCTACAAATACATTCTCGTCCCAATCTGACAATACAGTCAGATGATAATGGTCACCCTTGTAAAGGATGAATTTCACCTCACCCGTCAGCGTTCCGTCTTCTTCATTATCCTGAAGAATCACTTTTTCAAAGTCTACTTCCACTTTGACATTCGTATCGAAAGCGATTCCTTCCACCGGAACACATTCAAAGTTACAGCCCAGGAATTCCACATGAGTAGCATCCAGCAATTTTCCTTCGAATGTATTGCAAACACGCTCTTTCTTCATAATATGAATATCGAAAGGCTTCACCAACAGACCGACTTCAGCCCCTACTTCAAAATGATGGTAATCCTGCACCAAGAATTCATATCCGCCGCACAACACCGTCATTTCATAATGCACTCCTTTAAAAATAGAAGTCTCTACCACTCCTACTAACTGTGCCATTTCCGAAACGGGGAAAATATAAAGATCCTCCGGACGAATGACTACGTCCACCGGAACATTCTCGCCAAATCCTTCATCCACACATTCAAACTCCGTACCGCAAAAACGTACGAGTTTATCATGAATCATGGTACCGTTGAGGATATTGCTTTCTCCGATAAAGTCCGCAACAAAAGCATTGATAGGTTCATTATAAATATCAATCGGCGTACCGATCTGCTGAATCTTTCCTTCACTCATCACGACAATCGTGTCACTTAACGTAAGTGCCTCCTCCTGATCGTGAGTGACGTACACAAACGTGATTCCCAAAGATTTATGCATTTCTTTGAGCTCCATTTGCATATCCTTACGCATTTTCAGATCGAGCGCTGCCAGCGGTTCATCCAACAACAACACTTCCGGCTCATTCACGATGGCGCGGGCAATAGCTACACGTTGTTGCTGACCACCGGAAAGAGAATCCACATCGCGGTATTCATAATCCGTCATGCCTACCATTTTCAAAGCAGCTTTCACCTTCTTCTCAATGGTCTGTTTCGGTGTTTTTTTCAGTTTCAGGCCGAAAGCGATGTTATCATACACATTCAAGTGCGGGAACAAGGCATATTTCTGAAATACCGTATTCACCGGACGCTTATGGGGAGGAGTTTGTGTTAGTTCCATCCCCGAAATTCGGATTTCGCCTTCCGAAGCTGTCTGAAAACCAGCAATGAGACGCAACAACGTGGTTTTACCGCAACCGGAAGGACCAAGGATAGTCACAAACTCGCCCTTTTTCACGTTCAGAGTCACATCATCCAATGCTGTTTTATCGCCAAAGTACTTCGATACATGGCTCACCTCAATGATGGATTTATCTTCTTGCATATTCATACTAAAGTTTGGGCTGCAAAGGTACACATTTCTGCGGTTTCCACCTACGTGTTAATCTAATATAACAGTGTTTTTCGATGCCCGACAGAAAAAAAATCTATCTTTGCATAAATATTTATTCACCAATTTTACAAAAGCATGAAAAAGTTTACTTATTTAGTTATTGCAACGGCAGCGTTAAGCATGGTAGCTTGTACTGGCGGAAACAAAGCCGGATACACTATTACAGGTACAGTAGAAGGTGCAAGCGATGGTGACACCGTTTATCTTCAGGAAGCCAATGGTAGAAATCTGACCAAACTAGATACAGCCGTTATCACCAAAGGTACTTTTACCTTTGAAGGCACACAAGATTCTGTGGTTAGCCGTTATGTCACTTGTGAAGTGAACGGAGAACCGTTGATGATCGACTTCTTCCTGGAAAACGGAAAAATCAACGTTGCCCTGACCAAGGATAATGACGCTGTTACCGGTACTCCCAACAACGATGCATACCAGGAAATCAGAGCTCAAATCAATGACATCAGCAAAAAAATGAATGCCATTTATGAGGCAATGGGTAATACATCTTTAAGTGATGAGCAAAAAGAGGCCAAACAAAAAGAAGGTGCTCAGCTGGAAGAACAATATGACAAAGCAATCAAAGAAGGCGTACAAAAGAATATCACCAACCCGGTTGGAGTATTCTTGTTTAAACAAACTTTCTACAATAACTCTACGGACGAAAATGAAGCTTTGTTGCAACAAATTCCTGCTAATTTCCAGAATGACGAAACAATCGTAAGAATCAAAGAGATGACTGACAAGCAGAAAAAGACTGCTGTAGGTACTCAATTTGTTGATTTCGAAATGCAGACTCCGGAAGGAAAGACAGTGAAATTGTCTGATTATGTAGGCAAAGGAAAAGTGGTATTGGTTGACTTCTGGGCTAGCTGGTGCGGTCCTTGCCGTCGCGAAATGCCTAACCTGGTAGAAACATACGCTAAGTACAAAGGCAAAAACTTCGAAATCGTAGGTGTATCTCTCGATCAGGATGGTGCTGCATGGAAAGAAGCAATCAAGAAGCTAGACATGACTTGGCCGCAAATATCCGACCTGAAATTCTGGCAAAGTGAAGGTGCACAGCTTTATGCTGTAAACAGCATTCCTCACACTGTATTGATCGATGGTAGCGGTAAGATTATTGCTCGCGGTCTGCACGGAGAAGAACTTCAAGCTAAAATTGCAGAAGCTGTTAAATAACAGATCCAAAGAAAGGCTTTTCCAAAGGCCTTGAAATTTATACAAGACTGTCTCAAATAGAAAATGAGACAGTCTTTTTTATTTGCGAGACTTTACGCCCCACTCTCCAAACAGATAAAAAATTCAGCCCCTGTCATTCTCAAAGAATACAGGGGCTGAATGTATGTATGAAAGTGAGGGAGATATACTCCCCTACTTTTACTCAAGCAATTAGATAAACCAACGTACGTAGCAGAAGTCCTGACGGTGTGGAAGTTCCGGATTCTTCGGGAACATACGGTAAGACACCTTGAAACTACCTGCATTTGACAAGCTGTGTTTAACCTGGAATGTATACAAGTCGCCTTCTTTCTTGACTACACTGAACGGTTCTACAGAATAAACATGTTGTTTTCCGTCTGCAGTTGTGTAAGTAGTAACCAATTCAAGTCCCACTGCATCATTCAAGCCTTTTTCATCGATAACGTAAGTAATAGTATATTCTTTTCCGCTTTCGATATCACCATTCTTCAGCTCTTCTACCTTGTCACAAGATACGATTTCAATAGAATCCCATTTAGCAACCACATCTTCTTTCCAAGCTGCGATTTCTTTTGCTTTTGCATTATCGTTAGCAGCCAAAGTCTGGAAACGTTTTGCCAGTTTGCAATAGAACTTGCTATAGTAATCATCCAACTGACGCTTCATGGTATAATGAGGAGCAATCTGTGCGATAGAATTCTTCACCACTTTGATCCAGCCTTCAGAATATCCCTTCTTATTACGTGCATAATACAACGGAAGGATTTCAGTTTCAAGAATACTGTAAATAGTAGCAGCATCCAGCTGATCCTGATGTTCCTGATTCTGGTAAGTACGTTTTTCAGTCAACGCCCAACCTGCACCTTCACGGTAACCTTCCAGCCACCATCCGTCTAATACGGAGAAATTGACAACACCGTTCATCAAAGCTTTTTCACCAGATGTACCGGATGCTTCCAACGGACGAGTCGGAGTATTCAACCAGATATCAACGCCGGAAACCAGACGACGAGCCAGTTGCATATCGTAATTCTCGAGGAAGATAATCTTACCCAGGAATTCCGGACGACGAGAGATTTCAATGATACGCTTAATCAAGCCCTGGCCTGCTCCATCGTGCGGGTGAGCTTTACCTGTAAACAGGAATTGTACCGGATAATCAGGATTGTTCACGATCTTAGAAAGACGATCCAAGTCGGTGAACAGCAAGTGTGCACGTTTGTAAGTAGCAAAACGACGGCCGAAACCAATCAGCAATGCGTTCGGATTGATCTTATCCATCAGTGAAACGATACGAGAAGGATCTCCCTGGTTCTTCAACCATGTATCGCGGAATGACTTACGGATATAGTCAACCAACTTATTCTTCATAGTCATACGAGTCTTCCAAATCTCTTCATCGGGCACATTGTAGATAGCTTCCCAAATCTTCGGGTTAGACTGATCGTACAAGAAGTTCTCGTCAAAATTAGCAGCATAGAGATGTTTCCATTCAGTAGCGCTCCATGTCGGGAAGTGTACACCGTTGGTAACATACCCCACATGCATTTCTTCGGGAAAATAACCCTTCCAGATAGAAGAGAACATCTCCTGAGAAACTTTTCCGTGCAGCCAGCTTACACCGTTCACTTCCTGAGAAGTGTTGCAAGCAAATACAGACATACAGAAACGTTCGCCCTTATCACCCGGATTGTTACGTCCAAGGTCCATCAGGTCGTCCCAGCTGATACCCATCTTAACGGGATATCCGCCCATATATTTACCGAACAAGCCTTCGTCAAAGTAGTCGTGACCGGCAGGCACCGGAGTGTGAACCGTATACAGTGAAGATGCACGAACCAACTCGATAGCCTGGTTGAAAGTCAGACCGGTAGCTACATAATCGCAGATACGCTGAACATTGATCAGGGCGGCGTGTCCTTCGTTACAGTGATAAATATCTTTCTTGATACCCAATGCCTTCAGTGTCAGCATACCGCCGATACCCAGCAGGATCTCTTGTTTCAAACGGTTTTCCCAGTCACCTCCGTACAGCTGGTGAGTGATAGGACGGTCAAACTCGCTGTTCATTTCATTGTCTGTATCGAGCAGATACAAAGAAACGCGTCCTACGTTCACTCTCCATACATTTGCATGTACGTAATAATCCATATAAGGCCTGTCTCTTATACACATCTCCGAGCCCACGAGACATCTCAG
>ENA-OYYB01001225-OYYB01001225.1-human-gut-metagenome-genome-assembly--contig:-NODE-1225-length-11443-cov-5.771250_pt1 | contig 11443 bp, 10 predicted proteins | sample MGYA00244059_ERZ653440 | MGnify/ENA primary metagenome ERZ653440 (study PRJEB26926, sample SAMN06164994) | human gut metagenome | biome: ENVO:00009003; feature: ENVO:2100002; material: ENVO:00002003... | reverse complement strand
ACATCGACACCTACCGCATCACCGCCCGCGGCGGCAAGGGCATCCGCAACTACGATGCCTCCAAGGACAAGGTCGCCGCGGTCAAGATCGTGGACGATGTGGATGACGTGCTGCTGAGCAGCCAGGAGGGCATCATCATCCGCCTGCACGCCAATGAGATCCCGGTGCAGAGCCGTTACGGCTCCGGTGTCCGTGTCATGCGTCTGGGCGAGAATGATAAGGTCATGGTCCTGGCCCGTACCGACCACGACGATGAAGCCCAGACCGAGACGGTAGAGGCTGAGGAGGGCGATGAGCCCACCGCAGAGCAGTTGGCCGCCATGGAAGCAGCCGATGAGGCCTCCGCCTCCGAGGCACCGGCTGAGGATTGAGCCTGTCTTGCCTCTCCTGCTAGGAGAGGTGGCACGGCACAGCCGTGACGGAGAGGTTCTTCTCCCCAAAAGCAAAACCTCTCAGGCGCTTTGCGCCAGCTCCCCTGGCAGTGGAGCCAAGCAAAGCGAGGGCGAAAAAGTTAGCCTGGACTTCTATCAGAAAATATGATAGACTAACGAAACGATCACAAAATCCCATGGGGGAGTAGCAGGCGCTGTTTGCAGACGGCGCAGCAAGTCAACACAATGACAGCACCGCTGTCTGGCTTGCTTTCATTTGCGAGACTCATGTGTTATGGTGCGGAGTACCACGCCCAACACATGGAGTTCATTTGTAAAAAATGACCCGAGACCGGACGTGCACGCGCGCCGATCTCGGGTTTTGTTTTTGCCGCACCGTAATTTTGGTCAGATTCAGGAGGCATTCAGTTATGGAATGGAGTTTTTTGTTTTTTCTCAACAGTGCACTGCTGGGCGTGGGCCTTGCCATGGACGCGTTTTCGGTCTCGATGGCAAACGGTCTGCATGACCCCGGCATGTCCCGAAAAAGAATGTGCATCATTGCGGGCACCTTTGGCGTGTTTCAGGCCGTGATGCCCATGACGGGCTGGGTCTGCGTCCATACCATCGTGGAGATGTTCTCCTCCTTTGAAACATTCATCCCCTGGATCGCCCTTGCCCTGCTGGGCTATATCGGCGGCAAGATGCTGATCGATGGCATCCGGGGCGAGGAAACCGAGGAAGCCGCCGCGCTGAGTGCCGGTGCCCTCTTTATGCAGGGCGTGGCCACCAGCATTGATGCCCTCTCGGTCGGCTTTACCATTGCGGAGTATGGATGGCTGATGGCGCTGGCGGCTTCCGGCATCATTGCCGTCGTCACCTTCTTCCTCTGCATGGCGGGCCTGCGCATCGGCAAAAAGTTCGGCACAAAGCTCTCCGGCAAGGCCTCTGTGCTGGGCGGTGTCATCCTCATCGGCATTGGGCTGGAGATCTTCATCTCCGGCGTGTTCTTCTGAAAAAGGGGCAAAGAAAACCGGCACAGCGTCAGGCAGGCGCTGTGCCGGTTTTGTTCCCCGTGGAACATTTTTAAGGGTGCATTATTTTTCTGGCTCAAAGTAGTCGGCATATTCCTCGGTGAGCTTGGAGCCCAGCCGCCGGATGCCGCCGTAGAGGTGGCGCTCCACCAGCGGCTCAAAGGCGGCAAGATCACACCGCTCAATGGCGGCAATGATGTTCTGGTGGTCGGCGATCACCTCGTCCAGCCCGCCGCTGGTCATGGTGTCCAGCATCCGGAAGCGGCTGTAATCGGCGTGGGCGTTCTGTAAGGTGCGCCACAGATACATTTTTTCCATGGCGGCAAACCATGTCTCGTGGAGCAGGCGGTCTGCCTCATAGAGTTTGTTGTAGTCGATCTCCTCGGCGCGGGCCAGCGCGGCGTAGGCATCGGCCCGCCGCCGGATGAGTGCCCGCTGCTCCGGTGTGCACCTGGGCGAGAAGTCCCGCAGGACGCGGGCTTCCACGGCGGTGCGCTCGTAGATGAGCTCATCCACGATCTCACGGTTCAGCCGGGTTACAGTGGTACCCTTGTAGGGCACGATCTTCACCAGCCCATTTTCCTGCAGCCGCTGCAGCACCACCCGGATCATGGAACGCGGTGCCCCAAAGCGGGCGCAGAGCGGGTTCTCACTCAGCGAACTGCCCGGCCGCAGGGTCAGGTCGATGATCTCCCGCTCCAGTACAGCGTAAATTTCAGCGTCGGTCTTGTATTGCTGTTCCATATCACTCACCTAGTTGAAATGATTATTCCTTTAGCGGGCTCGCCCTCTCAGTCATCGCTACGCGATGCCAGCTCCCCCAAAGTGGGAGCCCTTGGCAGTCCACGCAAACTTCATCTTTTTGCCAAGGCCTCTCCCTTTGGGAGAGGTGTCACCGCAGGTGACGGAGAGGGCGAGGATGCCGACCGTGTGCAACGGTGTTCTGAACGGCAGCCGCAAGGCTTTGCGCAACAGCTCCATTTTACAGGAGGTACACCTATGGATTCTGAAAAGGTCATCAAGCGGGACGGCGAATACGTCCTGCACACCTATAACCGCAACCCCATCGTGCTGGAAAAAGGTCACGGCCTGCGTGCCATTGGGCCCGAAGGCCAGCAGTATCTGGATTTTACCAGCGGCATCGGTGTCAACAGTCTGGGCTACTGTGATCTGGACTGGGCCGAAGCCGTTTCCGAGCAGGCCCATAAGCTGCAGCACTCCTCCAACCTCTACTACACGGCCCCCTGCGGCAAGCTGGCCAAAAAGCTGTGCAAGCGCACCGGTATGAGCAAGGTTTTCTTCGGCAACTCCGGTGCCGAGGCCAACGAGGGTGCCATCAAGGCTGCCCGTAAGTACAGCGTGGACCACTACAGCAAGGACCGTACCACGGTCATCACGCTGGTGAACAGCTTCCACGGCCGCACCATCGCCACCCTGACCGCCACCGGTCAGGAGGTGTTCCACAACTACTTCGGCCCCTTCAACGAGGGCTTCCTGTATGCTCCGGCGGGCGATATGGAAGCGCTGCAGGAGCTGGTGGACCGCAACACCTGCGCCGTGATGCTGGAACTCATTCAGGGCGAGGGCGGCGTGATGGCGCTGGACCCGGACTATGTGCAGGCCGTGCGCAAGCTCTGTGACGAAAAAGACCTTGTGCTCATCGTGGACGAGGTGCAGACCGGCGTGGGCCGCACCGGCACCTTCCTGTGCTGCGAGCACTACAACCTCAAGCCGGACGTGGTCACGCTGGCCAAGGGCTTGGGCGGCGGCCTGCCCATCGGCGCGGTGCTGATGAACGAAAAGGTGGCCGCAGGCATGGGCCCCGGCACCCACGGCTCCACCTTCGGCGGCAACCCAGTGGTCTGCGCCGGTGCCAATGTGGTGGTGGACCGCATGGACCAGAGCTTCCTTGCCAATGTCAACGAGCGCGCCGTCCAGCTGCGTGCGGGCATCGCAAAGCTGCCCCATGTCAAGAGCATTTCCGGCATCGGCCTGATGGTGGGCATCGAGTTCTACGACCTCAAGGCCGCAGATGTGCTGGCAGCCTGCCGCGAAGCGGGCCTGCTGGTGCTGACGGCCAAGACCCGCCTGCGCCTGCTGCCGCCGCTGACCCTCAGCGAGCACGATGTGGACATGGCGCTGGAGATCCTGGGCGATGTGCTGAGCAAAATGGAGCCGACGGCTCCGAAGGAGCAGGCATGAAAAATCTGCTGAGAATGAGCGACCTCTCCCCTGCCGAGCTGACCCACATTCTGGATGTGGCCGACCAGCTCAAGGCACAGCAGAAGCTGGGCGGCACGGCCCCGCTGCTGGCGGGCAAAACGGTGGCTCTGATGTTCTCCAAGGCGTCCACCCGCACCCGCACCAGCTTTGAGGTAGGTGTGTACCAGCTGGGCGGTCTGGGCAACTACATGAACACCGCCGAGCTGCAGGCCGGGCGCGGCGAGCCCCTCAAGGACACCGCCCGGGTGCTGGGCCGCTACTACGACTGCGTGGTGTGGCGCACCTACCGCCAGAGCGATCTGGAAGAGTTTGCCGAGCTGGCCGGTGTGCCGGTGATCAACGGCCTGACGGATTACGCCCATCCCTGTCAGGTGCTGGCCGACCTGATGACCATTCGGGAGCGCCGGGGCAGCCTTGCGGGCCGGAAGCTCTGCTTTGTCGGCGACGGCAGCAGCATGGCAAACAGCCTCATCGTGGGCGGACTGCTGGCCGGGATGCAGGTCACCTGCGTCTGCCCGCAGAGCTACCGCCCGGCGGTGGATGTGCTGATGTTCGCCCACAAGTACGGCAGCGCCTTCCACCTGACCGCAGACCCTGCCGAGGGCGTTCAGGACGCCGACGTGGTGGCAACGGCTGTGTGGAACACCGCCCAGCCCGGCACGCCGGAAAGCGAGCAGCGCCTGCGGGATTTCGTGGGCTATCAGCTCACCGGCAAGCTGCTGGAAAGCGCCAAGCCCGACGTCATGGTGCTGCACTGCCTGCCCGCCCACCGGGGCGAAGAGATCTCCTCGGCGGTGTTCGAGCAGCATGCACCGGAGATCTTCGATGAAGCCGAGAACCGTCTGCACGTGCAGAAAGCCGTGCTGGCCATTCTTCTGGCGGGGAAATAAAACCGGAATAAAAAACAACGCGGCTCCCTTTTCATGTATGGGGGGCCGCGTTGTTTTATTGATTGAATAGAAAAGTTGTTTAATGGATGTGCCAGATTATGAGTGCATAATCCGAAAAATATTTTTGACGGATATCAATATCATCGGGAACGATCCATTTTGTGCGCGGAGTACCATCGCTGCAGGTGCACAGCGATTTATTAAGGTCAATTTTTGATTTGGCATATTCTGACACTTTAATTGGAAAAACCTCATTGGAAATCTGGATATTCAGCTTTCCGCTTAAAAGCGTGAGGTTTCCCAACCGCCAAAGATACTCATTGTGAGTATCTTCCGGGATTTTCCATTTACTGTTTTCAATTGGCATTACATGTTCGATGTGAACATCGCTGTTGTTGAGATTCAATTCATCTGTTGGAGATAATTGTTTGTTGATTTTTCTCAGGATATAGCGAATAATTTCACGGTTGGAACCTGACCAGGTATTGAAAGCAGCAGTGAACTCATCGTCTGGGACAATTGATTTTCGGATTTCTTTACAGATGGCGGTAACGGAATTTAGATCACCGTAAATCCGGAGAGCGATCTCAGAAAAGAATCGTTCACCGGTGTTGGCAACCTTTCCGCAGATTGTAAAATTACGAAAAACATAGACTTCAATGGTTTCGGCGACGGTCAAGAGGTCTTTTTCAGAATAGGATTCTTTCGCCTGTTTCATTGCAAGCAAAATCGGGTAAAAAGTTTTGGCCTTGAGGATTTTGAGATTCTTTAGACAAGAGATCAATTTATCGTCTGTAAAATCAACGTTTTCCTCCGGAAATGCAATGTCATGGTAGAATTGAGAACAATTTTCAAGACTATCGAGAAAAGCTGACACATCAGCAGGGGTCTTGATGAATTTTACGATTTCCCGGTATAAGTCGTTTTTGCGAATGAATTTATGAGAAGAGTTCCAATAATGTCGGATATAATTGGTTGTATCAATTTTATCCAGGTTGTCTACAATGGAATTCCATTTTTTCTGAGTGTCATCCACATCTTTTGACTTGCTGAAAACAAAATTTTTGAGTAAATCTGCTGTTTCAAGGTCTTTTCCGCGAGCATTCAATGTTTCAAAAATGATAAAAGCTTCTTCCAGCTTGGTGGCCTCAATATACATGACTTTGAACCGCTCGAAGAAGGCCTCGAAGTATCGGTTAAGGCAATCCATTTTCTTGGAAGTATCGGAAGCGTCCTGGCAGTGCGAATCAAGATATTCATAAATAGTCTTGAATGCTTTTCGGATTCTTTCCCAGGACTTTTTCGTTTCTTTGGAATCAGACGGCTGTCTAGCAGTTATGGTTTGAATAAAGTAAGGATTATCCGCTTCACTAAGGATGAGATGAAGGCTTTTTTCCTCATCAGAGTATTCTCCTACATAATTGGACAATAGAACTTCCTTTTTTGATGCAGGATGATATTGAGTGGTAAAATATAGATTTCGTACAAAAGCTGAAGAGAGTGCACAAAAATCATGGATGTAATTGTGCGCTGCTGCCCATCAATAATGAATTTTGTTTGGGAGTCCTCATCATTGTGAACTACGATCTGCCCGAAAAAGTGAATGGTGCTCGGATTGGCACAGGTATCCTCCAGATCATTCAGAAAATCCTGAATTTCATTTTCCTCCCAGGAATATTCCCGCTGATAATTTGGAATGGAATATTGACCATCCAAAAAGGTTTTCATGGGTTCAATTGCATAGTTTTGCAGGGCCATGATATCGGAGCCTCCCTTTTGATGTAAATGCGAATTACTTGAAAATAGTATATCACATGGAACATGTTTCGTCAGCTGGATAATTGCGAAAAAACAAAAGATTACATAGTGTTACAGAATGATGCAAGGTTTATGATAGGTGGGCTGATATCAGATACAAGCTAAAAGGATTTTGATGGGGTTGATAACTGTGCAGAAAAAGCTCTTTGTCAGATTCTTGCCGCACCCTGATCCAGAATTTTATCGAACCGGGCAAAGAAGGTGATAGTGGTGATGGTGGCGGCCAGAATGTCGCTGACCGGCTCGGCCAGAAACACGCCGAACACCGGGTCCGGCAGCAGGTGCGGCAGGATGAAGATGAGCGGGATCAGCAGAATGATCTTGCGCAGGCAGGCCAGCAGCAGGCTTACCTTAGCCTGCCCCAGCGCCATAAAGCTCTGCTGGCAGGCGATCTGGAAGCCCATGGCAAAAATGCCCGCCATGTAAATGCGCATGGCCCAGGTGGTGTAGGAGATCAGCGCACTGTCCGAGGTGAAGATACCGGCCACCGCGCCGGGTACCAGCATCATCAGAAGCCAGAATACGCAGGTGTATACGCCGCACAGGGTCAGCTGAAAGCGGAAGGCCTCCTTGACGCGGGGCTTTTTGCCTGCGCCGAAGTTGAAGCTTATGACAGGCTGACCGCCCTGACAGATGCCCTGAATGGGCAGGGTGCACAGCTGGGATGCGCTGGTGATGACGGTCATGGCACCCACGGCCACATCGCCGCCGTACCGCGCCAGACTGGAGCTGAAACTGATGGACAGCAGGCTCTCGGTGGAGAGCATCACAAAGGTGGAGATGCCCAGCGCCATCACCGGCAGGATGACATTGCGCTCCGGGCGCAGATAGTCCCTGCGCAGGCGCAGGAGGGTCTTTTTGCCGGTGAGGAAGCGCAGGATCCACACCGCGCCCACGGCCTGACTGAGCACCGTGGCAATGGCCGCGCCTCGCACGCCAAGCCCGAACCCGAAGATGAGGATGGGGTCAAGGATAATGTTGATGACCGCACCGATCACGGTGGTGAGCATACTGGTTTTGGCAAAGCCCTGCGTGGTGATGAAGGGGTTCATGCCCAGCACCAGCAGCACGAACACCGAGCCCAGAAGGTAGATGCGGCTGTAGCTCAGGGCATACGGCAGGGTGGCATCGCTGGCACCAAACAGCCGAAGCAGCATCGGCGCCCCGGCATAGAAGCTGATGGTCAGCACCACCGAAAAGAGCAGCAGCATGGTAAAGCTGTTGGAGATGATCTTTTCTGCCTGTTTCTTGTCGCCCTGCCCCAGAGCAATGGCGGTGCGGGGCGCACCGCCTGCACCCACCAGCATGGCGAATGCATTCAGCAACATCAAGATGGGAGTGAACAGGCCCACGCCGGTCAGCGCTGCCGCACCGATGCCCGCGATATGGCCGATGTAAATTCGGTCCACGATGTTGTACAACAGGTTCACGACCTGCGCTACCACCGCAGGAATCATGAGCTGCAGCATCAGGCTGCGGACGTTCCCACTGCCCATGTCCTGTTTTGACTGTGCCATGGATGTGATTCTCCTTTTTACTTCAAATTTGAACTATATCCTCTCTATTATACTCAAAACCCGCAAAAATACCAGTCCCTTTTCACAAATTTTTCCATGTTCCGCTCAAAAGTGCAAAAAGCTCCGGGTCTGCCGCACAGCAGACCCGGAGCTTGGAACGCGAAAAAGTGTTGACGCCAACAGGCTTTTTTGCTATACTATATAAGGTTTATCGTGGAGATGTATCGAAGTGGTCGTAACGAGAACGACTCGAAATCGTTTTGTCCTTAATCGGGCACGTGGGTTCGAATCCCACCATCTCCGCCAACAAAAGGCATCAGCTCAGGCTGGTGCCTTTTTTGCGGCTAGATGGTGAGGATGAGAACAGGGCGGCGGCCCGCAGGCCGCAAGCAACCAGCCCTGCGGGCTGTTGCTTAGCCCGCGGGAGAATCGGCATCGATCAAAATGGTCATGCGCGTTCCGCCATCACCCACCGAAAGGCTTTCGCCGTGCGCAAATCGGCGTCTTTGAAGTGTCCGCCGCTGTTCCATTCAAGGGTGCAGTCTGCGCCGCGCTCTGCAAGCCGGCTGTGCAGGGTGCGGATGTTATTGCCCACCGCAGCCATGATGGTGTTTTTTGTGCGCTCTTCCTTGTCACCAAGGCTCAGATAAACGCGTTGAGTTTGCATCGGGTACTTTTGTTCAAATTCCATCCAGCCCGGGAACCACACCGAGGGAGAAGCGGCGGCGACACCGTGGAACAAATCGGTCTGGGTGGATGCCCACAGCGAAAACAATCCCGCCAGCGAGTAGCCGCCCAGAATAATTTTGACGTTCTCCGAGAGTTCAAACTGTTGTTTCAGCGTGGGGATGACCTGTTCTGTCAGAAAGCGCAGGGTGTCCGCAGCATTGCCACCGAAACCCTGCTTCCCCCACACAGCAGGGGCTTCCCATGGAGAAAGTGCATCATTCCAGCTCTCCACCGGGATGGCCGCAAACAGAAAGTGGTGCGCACTCTGTGCAATAGCGGCAACCTCGCCGTCCATGCTTTGCAGCTCATGTTCACCGGTCATTTGGAGCAGTAGGTATTCTGCATGGGCTTCGCCGTAAATGCGGCAAGGTCTGTTCCCGATTTGCATTATCTGTGCAGTCACTGCGGCATCCTCCCGAAAAAACTTTAATAAGCCCAGTATAGCAACTGAAAAATCATTTTGCAATTCAAAAGGCGTTCATAGCCGTAGCAAGCAGTGTCTTCGTATATACAAAGACCATTTTTGCGTTGCAAAATGCTTGTTGGGAAATCCCAAACCCTTGAACTACATCCGATGGATGCAGGCTACGCGTTTTTTGCAAAACGCTTTTTTAGGACTCCGCAGGAGTGTGCAACCATCACGGAATCGTGATGATCGAAAGAATTTAGCTGTTGTGCGCACAACGGCACCGCTTGCTGAGATAATGAAAAAAGCTCCTAAAAATTTTTACGCAATAGGAAAATTCATTATAGCAATGCTATTGCAACACTATAGCGCAGATGCTATACTCAAATAAAGAATTTGCAACTGCGAGGTGAACTATATGGGATTGCCTACAGACATTAGAAACTTGCGGAAAGCGGTACTGTTAAGTCAGGAGTCATTTGCAAAAGAATTGGGAGTGTCCTTCTCAACCGTAAATCGTTGGGAAATGGGAAAGAGCCGACCGAGTTATGCGGCATTAAAGAAGCTTAAGAATTTTTCTGAAAAGCATGGTTTGACGTTTACAATCGAGCTCGAAAACTAAAAGTTGGTTGAGTGGAGGGAAAGCTCATGGCAAAAATCATGGAAATTATCTCCAAAGAGACAGGCGGAAAAAGTTATAACACGGAAAAGTATTCCTATGACACAATTGGTATGCCATCATTTGACTACGATGACGATGGCGAAAAATTTATAAAATGGCAAGTGTCCGGGGAGACGGAAAAGCATAAAACGTATGTTGATTTAACGAATGAAGCGAAAAGACAGATTGGAAAGCGGCCAGTCATCAGCTACTTTTTGGACGGATCGAGGCACACTTATAAGGTGGATGATATTTCATACAATAAAAAGGTTTATCCAGTTATCGCAGGACAAGTTGGTATTGGATGTTGCAAACGTACCGATGGAAGAATGCGACCCGAAAAATTTTACAGACGATTGGTTTTGTCACTTCCAACGGTTAGTAACGCAGATGGCTGGAAGGATGATGTATTTTTTGCAGCTCAAACGAAAAAGCTCAATAAAAGTGAAGAATTGAAGAAGCTAGGGATTGAATTTGCTACGATCCTTCCATATTCTCCGCCTAAGGATCAGAAAAATGGGAAGATGGAGGATTCGGGTATTGCACGAATTCAAGATTATATGATTGAGTCTGAAAAAGAAATGGTCGCTGAGCTGGTGAAAGCTGGAAAGCTAAATCAGGACAATTATCTTTTAAAAGACGGTTCGCTCGAATATAAACCAATGAAATCAGGACGAGAGGATTTAAGGACGCTTCAAAAGATCAAACACAATTATAAGTGGGTTATTGGCGTATCAAAATCTTTCAATCCAGAAAGCATTTTAGACCACACGGGAAAGGCAAATGCAAACTATATCGCAGACTTACCGCTTTTTCATAGAACACCGGTAGCAAGATATGAAAATGCTTCTTACTTAGGCGATGTGAAATTTGGTGTTTGGTACATCAGAATCAGAGACAAAAAGTATACACGGACTCCTTTCGATGGTGTGATCAAGGTCGAGAAAATCATGATGGATGAAGAAAAAGACACTGGAATTGATAGTGAAGAAATCGATTTGATCAGTGCAACCTTAATTAACGAACGAACGCCTACTTGCTATGGAACGGATAAGAGATGGGCTAATCATCTATATCCAGTCTTTCTGACAGAATCCTATGTCAAAAGTCAGTATATGAGTACGGAAATGTTTCTGCATTTGTTTTGAGGAGGAATAAACAATGCCTAGTCCTGTGATCATTGGTCGCATTTTAGCAACAGAAAAAGCACCAACAACGATTGACAACTTTGCTTTTTGGACGAATCCGAGCTTAATATTAAATCCATTTGATATTGTGAAGGTTGAACATGTAAATGGCTCGTTTTCGTATGGCATGATAGAAGATATTTCGCACATAACAGATGCGGCGAGCTTTTTGACTAACTATATTTCGAGCGATTTTGGCGATGTAGAAGTAGAATCTCCGACTTTGCGAGTTGGAATGAACTATGTTCAGGCAAAGGTAGTATGTAATGACAAAAACATTTATATACCGTTGCAAAGCAACTCGAAAGTGTTTTTAGCAACTGCTGAAGAAATCGAATATGCACTTGGCTTGAAAGATATTCGCAATCCGCTGGTTTGTGGCTATTTGGAAATGTATGAAGGCACAAGCGGCAGTGAAAAAGTAACACTGCCTGTTCGGCTCAATTCAAAGTTTATTATTGGACCGGAAGGTGCACATCTGAATATTTCTGGCATTTCTGGATTGGCAGCAAAAACTTCTTATGCAATGTTCTTGATGAAGGCCATTCAGGATACTTACTGTCTCTTATACACATCTCCGAGCCCACGAGACATCTCAGGATCTCGT
>ENA-OYYB01001214-OYYB01001214.1-human-gut-metagenome-genome-assembly--contig:-NODE-1214-length-11508-cov-6.099101_pt1 | contig 11508 bp, 6 predicted proteins | sample MGYA00244059_ERZ653440 | MGnify/ENA primary metagenome ERZ653440 (study PRJEB26926, sample SAMN06164994) | human gut metagenome | biome: ENVO:00009003; feature: ENVO:2100002; material: ENVO:00002003... | reverse complement strand
ATATAATTCGAATATGTGCATACAGTAAACGCTTATGTTATTGCCTTTCAGAACTTAGAATCAATTCTTAATGAGTTGAGGGATTTTCCAGATACAATTAATATTTGTGCGCCGATGAAAGGAGGATCATTTCATCTTCTTGTTTATCCATAATTCGAAATCATCCCAGTATATTTGTAATGCTTTACCCTGGTTTTTCATGAACCCTACCACTTCGCGTGATGTATAAAGTTTCATTGGATTATAACCTGAAAGACCGTTAGGAGCAAGGTCATAGGAATTGTGTGTATAGTCGTTGACATCAAACAATACTTGCCTTTCACCTCCATCGGGAGTGATGACCATAGTAAAGCGCCCGGTGACTTTATTGCCTTCGCGGAAATAATATTCGAGGGTGAACCATTGACCAATAGGCACTTTTGCGGATGCTTTATCAGCTTCCCATACTTTTTTCTGCCCGGCATCTTCGGCTTCGAGAATAAAGTACAGGTCACTCTCGGCAGCGGTAGGTTTGCCGACACCTACGGTGATGCGGAAACCGTTCTGCTCGCCTGCTACCCACCATTCATTGTTCCAGAATTCGGCGATGGTGAGCCAAGGAATAGATTGCGGATATTTGCGCAGGGCATTGAAATCTTTGTGAAGAAAGACTCGCACACGCTGGTAGAATTCTTTGTACGGTTTGGGAATACTATAAATATCCGCTTGTATACGAGCCTTCACTTGATTCTCGGAAGCCAGCCACGAGTCGCCCAGCCAGAAGTACAGTACGTGATTATTAGGGTTACCCGGTTCCGGAATGATGCGGGCAAAACGTTTGCTTTCGTCACCTCCTGTATATTCGAGCAGGAATCGACCGCCGTTGGGAGCTTCGTCCAAGTCTTTTACAAAGTCGTTTTTTTCGGTGAAAGTATTATCGGTGCCTATAATATCGTCACAGTCGAAACCGGGTGTGAGATTTCCTTTATCTCTTTTGAAAGGGATGACGCGAGAATCGGGCTCAAAACCCGACTGGAATACAAGTTCTTCGGGTGCGTCCTCCTTGTCGAGAACTTGTTTCTTATAGCGCATCAGTGCCTCCAGGTAATAGTAATCGGCATAGGTGAGCGGTGCATCGACCTCGGAATTTTCATTCAGGTAACCGACAGAATGTTTTAGGATAAAATTACCATTCTCACCTACTGGAGCAGTATATTCGGGTGAGGAAAGCATTCGAAGTTGTTTTTCGACTACACTCATATATTCTTCTGTCAGTTCCGGTTCGACATAGTTACTTAATTCGATAAGACCGGAAGCCATGATAGCTGCCGCCGATGCGTCGCGGAGAGCATTGGGGATGTCGGGAGCGTCCATATCCCAGTAAGGAATATAATCCTTGGGCATATGGGGATGATGTATCAGGTAGTGGGCAATGTGTTTGGCTTGTTCCAGATAGGTTTTGTCTCCCGTTTCGCGGTACATAAAGGTGTAGCCGTACAGTCCCCATGCCTGTCCACGACTCCAGGCTGATTCGTGTGCATAGCCTTGGTGTGTGTGCCGGGCGTGTGGCAGTCCGGTAATGGTATCATAGGAAACCACGTGGTAACTGCTATAATCGTTGCGGTAATGGTATTTCATGGTTTTATTAGCGTGCGAAATGCTTATGTCGCGGTAAACGGGTTCTTTGAAGGCTTTGGCTGTCCATAGCAGCATTTCAAGGTTCATCATATTATCGATGATAACAGGATATTCCCATACTTCTTTGTTAAAATCCCAAGAACGAATCAGTCCCACAGTGGGATTGTAACGGGTGGCAAGGGATTTGGAACCAGTGTGCAGCACTTCGCGGTATGCCGGGTCGCCGGTGAGTCGCAGCCCGTTACCGAAACTGCAAAACAGTATGAAACCGATATCATGGTTATCTGTGGTGTATTTCTCACATTCTACTCGGGCGGTGTATTGCCGGGCGTAGGCTAGCAGGCTATCGTTATGACTATATTCGTACAGGTACCATAGTGAACCGGGAAAGAAACCACTACACCACCAATGCGGGTCGGAAGTGATGAGTTGTTTACCATCGAAAGTACGAGGCAGTAACGAATCGTTGGTAGCTAGTTTTTCGGCCATTAGAGTGTATTGCTCAATGGAAGTCTTGAAAGCCTCGTCTATCACTTGTTGCATGGGTTTCTGGGGAGTACTTCCAGTGCAGGCGCTAATAAGTGAGTACAGAGATAATAAAAGTATAGAAGTTGTTCTCATATGTAATTTTTTGTTTTTATATTATTTTCTTGGTATATAGCAGGACTCTGTTTAACTTTTTTTTGGGAGACATATTACTAGATCTCTTTTATTGTTTTTTCAGGCTAAAAATAGACCTAAATAAATGAATAAGCAAAATTTAAACAGGTTCCGAACTTCATTATTATAATTTCCAGTTTCCATCCGTGTAATTTTTCTGCATCCATGGCAGGTTTTCGCTTCGATAGAAGGGTTCGAGCGCATTAGCCAGTTCACGCATTTCTTCTGGAGAAAGTTCGGTAAAATTTCGCAGGATATTCAGGTTGGATTTCACTACATCCATACTATCCATACCGATAACTACGGCATGTGGCCCTTTGAGGCAAAGAGCATATCTTACCAGATCTTCGATGTTGATACCCGGAATGGTTTCTTTAGGGCGGATGGCTTTCATTAGCAATACGCCCATATCCTTGGCTAGGGCAGCAGGAATAGCCACTTCTTCACGAGGCTGCGGATCATTACCACGATTCCAATGGTTCATGGCGATTAGCATGCTGTCGAAATTCCCCCGTTTAGTCATTTCTTTCATAGCTTCGGCATTACTATGGCCTGAATAGCCGATGAAGCGGGTAACACCTTCTTCTTTCAAGCGGTGGACAATGTCGATCAGATGACCTGGACGGCTCATCTGATTCACATCTTCAAGAGAGCTTACATCGTGTATTTTCAGCATATCTAGCTTATCGGTATGGAGGCGCTTGAGACTCAGCTCGATTTGTTTCATCGCTTCGGATGGTTCGCGGGCGGTTACCTTGGTGGACAAGAATACTTCTTTGCGGCGGTATCTAATGACTTTACCCACACGTTCCTCGCTGATAATGTGTTTGGGTGATTTGGTTTTACCGGGCGGAGCTGCGATGGTGTTATCATATATATGCGCTGTATCCCAGTAGTACAAACCGTTGTCGAGTGCGTAGTTTAACATTTCTTCGGACTCGTCTTCGCTTTCAATGTGGCAGAAGCGGCTACCCAGTCCCAATACAATACGAGGAATAAGTACGCCGGTATTGCCCAGATAACTCACAGGCAGTCCTTGGGCATTGTACGGATTATGGGAGCTATCGGCACAACTGGAAAGAAAAGACAAACTGTTCAATGCCGTTAGCGATAGACCGGTGCCCACCATTCCTTTAATAAAATCTCGTCTATTTATTTTCTTAGCCATAATATAATTATTTATTTGGTTATTTTGCGAGAAACATTTCTGTGAACTCAACTCGGGTACCGTCGGCGGTGGATAGGTTGAGTAACCAGCGCCTGCCTTTCCCCACGTTCGGGTCGGCAAGTTTTTCATCTTTCCGGCGTTCTTTCAGTGTATAGAGTACTTCTTGTAAGTCATCGGCTACAAAGCATGGGTGTGAAAAGTCGCGGGTATCAGTGGGATAATGTTCGATGAATTCAGCAGTTCCGGGTATTTGGAAATAAATGATTTCAGGAATACGCGACCTGTCTTCGGGCACACGCAGGAAAAGTTTGAAACCTAATATCCGGGTGTAGAAGTTGGAATCATCTTCCAGCTTTTCACTGTATAGCCCTACATGATGTATACGGCGTGATATACGTCGGTCGGATAAGTATTTACCTTTTGAAGCACGGTGAAGAGAGTTTTTGCCCCATTCTAGAAATTCAAGGGTGACTCCGGCCGGATCTTTCACGGTGAAGATTTTGTTTCCTGCTCCGTCCATAGTAACCTGTGAAGGTACTACTATGCCTTTGGATTGCAGGTAGAGCCGCATTTGTTCTGCGTTTTCCGTTTCAAAAGTTACACCTAGAAAACGATCTTTCGTACGGGCATTCTTGTCTTCGATGAATTCGAGGAATTGCCGGTCATTTACCTTATAGGATACTACTTTCCCTTGTGGAGAATTATAGGTAAAGACTTTGTCGAAGCCTAGAAAATCGCCATAGTACGATTGTGCCAAAGCATAGTCACTTACCAGATAAGTGGTTTTCACGATACCTCCCAAGCGGGGCGGTTGGTTTTCCTGTGCTGATGTATGGATGGATAGCAACAGCACAAAGCAGATGATGATCAGGTGTTTCATTTTATTCTTAGTATATTGTTAACTTAATTTTTTTGAGTTCTCATTCGGCAACCTTAATGGTTTTGGCAGTTTATGAATGTTCTGAGCACAAATATAGGCCCTTAGAACATTGGAGGGATAGTATTTATTGGCAAATAAATAGTACATATTGTCATTAGGGGGAAATTCTATATATGAGCGATGATTAACCTTTTGGCATTTTAGTAATCCTATATTCACCAGGTAGAGCCATGAAATAGAGACAACCATCAACACTGTTCACAAAGCTTATTGTTTTTTTCTCATGCGTTATTTGCCATTTCCCAGTTTTGACATCTGTTATAAGTACTTTTACAGGTTGTTTTCCCTTTATAGCCAATTTGATAGGCTGTTCTACGGTATCTCCATTTTTACTGAATAACACGATTCGGTCGTATATCTGAGCACCGACCATCTCTTCTGTTACTATTTTTTTTATCGATAGAGATGAAACTTTGCAATCAGCATCCATTATCTGCATGACATTAAGAAACTGATTGGTAGCAGAGGGGCTAATGGGGGATACCTCAACACGCCAAGCAGCTCCGTCTCCAGAGTTATTGGAGGGAATGAGGCGATTAGAATAATTATTTCCGTTGACGGTATACTCTTTTTCTTGCCCCCCTTCTTTTCGAATAAGGAGGTCATCTACTTGAGGAAGCAGTACGTTATTGATGAGTTTACCATTATATCCTTTTTTATCTCTAATGATTTGAAAAGTTTGACCATCAATGATAGGTTCTTGTATACAGTGTAGTAACCAGGTCTTTTTGTAGTCCTGAGAGGAAGATGTTACATAATCATAAACAATAAAAGCAGCAGGAATACCATCATTGCCCAAGTTGAGGAATACAAAAGAACGGGTATGTTCCCTTACCTTTTTAGTATATGCATTGGTAATGTCTCCTTTGAGATAAGAATATTCAGGGGATAAAGAATCAGGACCGAGACTGTGTGCCACTACTTTAGCTTTACGATAGTCCTTATCCAATAGGATGTCAAGTGTGGCTGGTTCAGCTCCATTTTGAGGGAAACGTTGTCCACCATCATTACTTATAGGACGCTGATGCCAATAGAACTTTTCCTTTGGATCATGGATGAGCATACAATTATGGGCAATGGTACGCTGGTAGTAATTCAGGAAATGATCACTACCATATCCTCCATCTGCTCCTTGATAAACACCAGATTGAATGGCCAGAGGACCTTTATAATATAGTTGAAAGCTACCAGCATCAAGATGCTGATGATTGGCAAAGTGGTATTCTGCCACTTTCATTTCAGCTATTACAGCTTTGGAATTATGTCCTTCTTCCCATGAAGTACGAGCCACCATTCCTCCGTAGGGTGACGGAAAATACCGGGTAAGGGGTAATTTCGTAGTGGTTGCCGATATACGGGGATCTGATAATAAAAAGTCCATCAACGGACTCTTACCAATAGTGCCTTGTCGGAGGGACTCATTCATCAGGTAAGGATCATGATAGTAGGTTGCTACATAGGGTAAGCCGGGCACTGTCCAATATTGCCCAAATGGATTATATATCTCGCAATAATCGTCGCCGTCTCTCAAGATTTGTCCGTCAGGTCTGCGGGTGTATATCCAATAGTAAGGCATTTTGCCTTGTAGGGGATGGGTTATGTTAGGATATCCCATGCGGTCGAACAGCAAAGTAGAATATACTTCCCATTGAAAACGTCCGGCTCCATAGGCGTTGCCTTGATGATGGTGTCCTGAAGGATAGGAAAAGTTTTGTGCAGGGATGAATTCTGCAAATAGCCGCCCAGAGACACGATTGTAAATATCCGGTTTCTCGTCGTAAGTAGCAATAGCACAAGCCAACATGTCACGGGCCAGTTGGGCTTCTACACCGTGGCCACATACCGAATTTTGTTTCAGTATGGGCCATTGTATTTCCATATCGGTGGCCAAGCTTTCCATGATGTTGATGAGAGATAGTCTTTCATCGGGGATCAGCAGACTGTAACACCAGTCATACACCATGGCGGTAGTCAGAATTACTCTGCCGATATCACGGCATACATCAGGCTTCTGGGGATTGATGATAAGAGTGTTGTTAAGGTTGAATATATAGTCTACAGCTTGTTTTCCTTTTTCTTCATTATTGGTAAAAGCATAGAGAAAAGCCCTTGCTTCAATGGCTTCAAGAATTTTTAAATCTACATTATGGATTGTATCTGTGGAAAGATTTCCGTCAGTTGGATAATTAGCCAGACTTTCTATTTTTTGCCAACAAGCGTTCATTAACGGATGAGCGAGTTTTGCACGAATAGCAGGAATGTCCTTTTTCATGAAGAATAAACGGGGATGCTCGTTGGGAGGAAGAGGAATTTGGAGTTCCTTCCCCTCTCTTTGGGTCAGTGGAGGGTACACAATTTTCTTCAACCGGATAGGATCGATCCGTCTTACGGTTTGAGCACTGGTTGGAAAATATACCATAGAGAAGAAAAGAAATAAAAAGAATTTCATGATAAATAGATGTTTAATATTTAGATTACCGTATGTGTACGAATAATGCGGCGCATCCCTGCATACCGGCGTTTTCTCCTACCGCTCCGTAAGCGGTTTCCGCTGCGGCAAGGATCTGCTCCTCATGTTCTATCCGGCAAGGCATGGAAAAGCGTTTTTCCAGAATATTCTTTAGCATCTCTTCATCCAACATTTTCCAAAGTTCGGAATTAGCTTCGCGTCCGTCCGGGCCTGTCGGCCATACAAGTCCGATTCCGCTGATTAATCCCTGAAAAGATTTGCTTTTACCATTGAAAATCTCCATTCCGTGCTCAATGTTCGAAAGAAGTTTTTCTATGTTGTTTTTCTCGGATCGGAAGATAATAGTTTCTAATACTGTGCCGTCGCGGGAATCTACGAGTCCCATTTTCGTGCGAGGCGGCTTAAAATCAATACTTATAATAAGGTGAGTTCTCATTATTCTTTCGTTTTAGGAATTACAGGGTCTTTTTTTTGCAAATATAGGCTCTCAGGGGCATAAGAGGGTAGTACTTATTGGCAAATAATTAGTACATATCGTTTTATGGGGAACATTCTTTTTTTAAGGTAATAGGGGAATTCTTTTGACTACACTTTTCTCAAAGGATCAATTCTGCTGGTTATCAATGGCTATCCCGAAATCAAGAATACCTCTTACTTGCTTACTTTATTTCTCTTTAACAATATGTACTATTTATTTGTCAATAAGTGCTATCCTTTCACGCCTTCGGAAGCTTATATTTGTACCATCTTTATGCCTGTGTTTAAAAAAAATATATCATAACGCTATAAAATAATCTAGAACTTATGAACCGCATTTTCTTCTTTCTTTTTTATTGCATATTATTTTGTGCCGCAGGGTACTGCACAGAGTTCCATGTATCCCCAAAGGGAAATGATGCCAATTCCGGTACTGAAAACGCACCGTTTAAAACCATTGGAAAAGCTGCACAAATAGCATATCCTGGTGATGTAATCACCGTTCATGCCGGTATTTATCGTGAATGGATAAACCCTCTGCGAGGTGGTGAAAGTAATGACAAACGCATTATTTACCGGGCAGCATCCGGCGAACGAGTGGAGATAAAAGGTTCGGAAGTCATTACCAACTGGAAGAAGACCCCCGAAGGTATTTGGAAAGTAGTAATACCTAATACATTTTTCGGTGCATACAATCCTTACCGGGATGAAGTTAATGGCGATTGGTTCGAAGGACACGGACGTGTTCACCACACGGGTGAGGTATTTCTGAATGGAGTCTCTCTTTACGAAAAGGAATCGCTGGAAAAAGTAATCCGCCCGGAAGTAGAAGAGAAAAGCCTCTTTCCCGGGCAGTCATTATATGTATGGTATGCAGAGGTGACTGATGAAATGACCATCATATATGCTAACTTTCAGAAAATCAATCCCAATAAGGCACTAGTAGAAATAAGCACACGCCCCACCTGTTTTTATCCTTCAAAGGAAGGGGTAAATTATATTACCATTCAGGGGTTTGAATTTAGCCAGGCAGCTACCCAATGGGGTGCCCCAACGGCTGAACAGGTTGGAATGATTGCCACTCACTGGAATAAGGGCTGGATTATCGAAGACAATATAATCCATGATTCGAAATGCTCCGGAATCACCTTGGGTAAAGAACGCGAAACGGGGCATAATGTATGGTTGCAGGATACTACGTTAGATGGATCGCTACACTACATCGAAGTTACTTTCAAGGCCCTGCGCAAAGGTTGGAACAAGGAAAACATAGGTTCGCACATCGTTCGCAATAACACCATTTATAATTGTGAGCAGACAGCGATATGCGGTAGCATGGGTTCTGCTTTTTGCCTGATTGAAAATAACCACATTTATAATATCTGGACCAAACGTCAGTTCACCGGTGCCGAGATTGGGGGAATTAAATTTCATGGAGCTATTGACACCCAAATCCTGCATAACCGTATTCATAGGGCAGGCAGGGCGTTGTGGCTGGACTGGATGACGCAAGGCACACGTGTATCGAAGAATCTTTTCTATGACAACGATCTGGAAGATATATTCGTGGAAGTAAACCATGGTCCGTTTCTGATTGATAATAACATTCTGGCTTCTGAACGTAGCCTGCGCGACCAGTCGCAAGGGGGAGCTTATGTGCACAACCTCTTTCTTGGCGGTATTTATCATTTTACCGAGCATACCCGTTATACTCCTTACCATTTACCTCATTCTACTGAAGTTGCTGGACTTTCTATTATTGTGGGAGGAGATAACCGCTTCGTCAACAATCTGTTCATTGCTCCTTTGCCAGCAAAAAATAACCTTGAATACAATCGTGATTACAAGTCGGGACTTTCTATGTATAATCAAGCGGTATATCCTATGTTTATAGAGGGCAATCTCTTTTGCGAGCAGGTTACGCCTTCACCTAAAATAGAAGAAAAAGAAGGTGGGGTTTACTTATTTCTTCCTATTATTGAAACGGGAGGCATATCAACAACAATCGTAGACTCGCAAAAATTGGGAAAAGCCAAGTTGCCTCGGCAGCGATATGAAAATCCAGATGGTGCAGATATTCGTTTTACGACGGATTATCTGAATAATCCTCGTATAGAACGACCATTTCCGGGTCCATTGGAGGTAAAAGAGAAAATAAATGAAGGGTTTATTAGGGTATGGTAGTTAGTTTGTGGAGGTGATAATACAGAAAATAGCTTATGTCCAATCTTGATATTGTGATATGCAGTAGGTGTTTGGTAACCAGAACTCGCACGTGCAGTGAGGAGCAATCTGTAGAAGCGGTGCTCCCATTGATTTGTGATTTCCTTGAAAGAATGAAAAGTAAGAAGTAGATAGATAAATTTAAGACATGAAATAGAATATGAGAAAAAACGCAGTTTGCTTATTCCTACTCAGTGGCTTGCTTTCCCTCTCGGGAATGGCACAGACTAAGAGAGACAGTACACAGGCCGGAAGAAATTATGTGATTGATGAAGTTGTAGTCACCGGAACACGTAATGAGACAGATGTACGTCATCTTCCGATGACAATTTCTGTAGTCAGTAGACAACAGATTGAGAAAAGATATGAACCTTCTCTGTTGCCGTTATTGACGGAGCGGGTGCCGGGATTATTCACTACCAGTCGTGGTGTCATGGGATATGGTGTATCCGGCGGAGCTGCAGGAGGTATGAGCCTGCGCGGTATCGGTGGTAGTCCGACAGCGGGATTATTGGTATTGATTGACGGTCATCCACAGTACATGGGGTTGATGGGACATCCGATAGCGGATGCTTATCAATCGATGATGGCGGAAAAAGTAGAAGTGTTACGAGGCCCCGCATCCGTGCTTTATGGTTCGAATGCAATGGGTGGAGTGATTAATATTGTCACCCGCCGGAAACAGGAAGATGGAGTAAATACGAATATGCAAGTGGGTTACGGTTCATACAACACATTACAGACTGAATTTTCCAACCGTGTCAAAAAGGGGCGTTTCAGTAGTGTAGTAACCGGCTCTTATAATCGTACGGACGGACATCGCCCCGATATGAAGTTCGAGCAATACGGTGGATATGCAAAGTTAGGCTATGATATCAACTCTTTCTGGAAGGTGTGGGGAGATGTAAACGTAACTCATTTTAATGCTTCCAATCCGGGAACTATTCAAGTACCATTGATCGACAACGATTCCCGTATCACTCGTGGAATGACATCATTTGCTTTAGAGAATCATTACGAGAAGACTTCGGGTGCTTTGAGCTTTTTCTATAACTGGGGACGACATAAAATCAATGATGGTTATCAGATAGGAAAAGAACCGCAAAAGTCACATTTCAACTCCAAAGATAAGATGCTGGGTGTATCGTGGTATCAAAGTGCCACTCTCTTTATCGGCAACCGTTTGACCTTAGGGCTCGATTATCAGCACTTTGGAGGTGAATCGTGGAACAAGGTTGTAGCTACAGGTGAACATACTCCGGGGGTAGACAAGCAAATGGATGAGTTTGCCGGATACGTTGATTTTCGTCAGAATATCAATAGCTGGTTCTCACTGGATGCAGGTATTCGTGTAGACCATCATTCGCATGTAGGTACTGAATGGATTCCTCAAGGTGGATTGGCATTTCATTTGCCGAAGCATGGAGAACTTAAAGCAATGGTTAGCAAAGGATACCGTAATCCGACGATTCGTGAAATGTATATGTTTCCTCCTGCCAACCCGGAACTAAAACCGGAGAAACTGATAAGTTACGAACTTTCATATTCACAACGTCTGTTGGAAGGCGCGTTATCCTACGGAGTCAACCTTTATTATATCAATGGGGATAATGTGATTATGTCGAACGGTTTGGTTCCTCCATTGAATATCAATTTCGGCGAAATAGAAAACTGGGGGGTGGAAACCACTATGGGGTATCGCATCAATTCACATTGGAATGTCGATGCCAATTATAGCTGGCTTCACATGGAAAATCCTGTTCTTGCCGCTCCCGAGCATAAATTGTATGCAGGGGTGGATTATACTTCCGGACGTTGGAGTGTATCAACGGGTGTACAATATGTGAAGGGCCTTTATACCTCTGTAATACAAAACAACGAACAGCAAGATAGTTTTGTCTTATGGAACCTTCGGGGGAATTATCGTCTCTGCAGCTTTGCTCATTTCTTTGT
>ENA-OYYB01001203-OYYB01001203.1-human-gut-metagenome-genome-assembly--contig:-NODE-1203-length-11572-cov-5.206651_pt1 | contig 11572 bp, 6 predicted proteins | sample MGYA00244059_ERZ653440 | MGnify/ENA primary metagenome ERZ653440 (study PRJEB26926, sample SAMN06164994) | human gut metagenome | biome: ENVO:00009003; feature: ENVO:2100002; material: ENVO:00002003... | reverse complement strand
AGAAGAGACAAAATCAGATACCCAATGATTTTTTCACTGCTTCAATCTTTTCCATTGCAGCAGCATCAGCAGAAGCGAAACAGTTGCGACAACCCATTTCTCCTTGTACTTCCATATAGAATTTGATCTTCGGTTCTGTTCCCGACGGGCGAACTGAAACTTTGCTTCCATCTTCAGTGAAGTATTGGAGCACATTAGATGTTTCCGGCATATCAAGGTCAGTCACCTTGCCTTCTGCATCTGTCTGTTTCAGCGTCTTATAGTCTTTGCTCAAAATCACCTTGGAGCCACCCAGTTCTTTCGGAGGATTAGCACGGAAGTTTTCCATCATAGCTTTGATTTCTTCAGCACCGCTCTTGCCCGGTTTCACTACGTTCACTGTGAATTCTTTGGAGAATCCATATTCTACGTAGATATCCAGCAACAACTGGTACAATGACTTACCGTTATCTTTTGCCCATGCAGCTACTTCTGCAATCAGACAGCAAGCTGATACGGCATCTTTATCACGTACGAAGTCTTCGGCAAGGAAGCCGTAACTCTCTTCACCACCACCGATATATTTCTTTTTGCCTTCACGCAGACGGATTTCACGTGCGATCCACTTGAATCCGGTGTAGCAGTCGAGCATTTCGATGTTATTCTTATCAGCAATCTTCTTGATAAGTTCGGTAGTAACGATAGTCTTCACACAGAACTCATTACCCTTGATCTTACCCAATTGTTTGTACTGAGTCAGAATATAGTAAAGATACATCATACAAGTCTGGTTACCGTTGATCAGTACCCATTCTCCCTTGTCGTCCTTGCAGGCGATACCTACACGGTCGGCATCCGGATCGGAAGCCATCACAAGATCGGCATCAATTTCTTTAGCCAGATTGACAGCCATAGAAAGCGCTTCGGCATTTTCCGGATTCGGAGATATTACTGTCGGGAAGTTACCGTCTTTGATCATCTGTTCGGGAACAGTAAATACATTTTCGAATCCCCACATCTTCAAAGCGCGCGGAATCAACATCATACCTGTACCGTGAATCGGAGTATAAACGATCTTCATATCCTTATGACGGGCGATAGCTTCCGGATCAATAGAAACTGTCTTCACCATATCGAGGTAAATCTTGTCAATATCTTCACCGATGATCTGAATCAGATCCGGGTTCCCCTTGAACTTGATATCAGCAGCGGAAGCGATATTATTCACTTCATCAATGATACCAGCATCGTGCGGAGCCAGTACTTGCGCACCATCATCCCAGTATGCTTTGTAACCGTTGTATTCTTTCGGATTGTGAGAAGCAGTCAGGATAATACCGCTCTGGCAACCGAGGTGACGGATTGCGAAAGACATCTCCGGAGTCGGACGCATATCATCAAACAGATATACTTTGATGCCATTAGCTGAGAAAATGTTGGCTGAAGTTTCAGCGAACAGACGGCTGTTGTTACGACAGTCGTGACCAACCACTACAGAAATCTGAGGCAGATCTTTGAAGTTCTTCTTCAGATAGTTGGAAAGGCCCTGTGTAGCAGCACCTACCGTATAGATATTCATGCGGTTGCTACCTACTCCCATGATACCACGCAAACCACCCGTTCCAAATTCAAGATCTTTGTAGAATGCTTCGATCAATTCGGTTTTATCTTCGTTCTCCAACATGCGTTTCACTTCAGCCTGAGTTTCGGCATCATAAGCCGGGGTCAGCCATTTTTCGGCTTTCTCAGTGACCTGCTTGATAAGTTCCTGATTTTCCATTTCGATTATTGTTTATTGGTTAATGATTATTTCTCTATTCTCTGTCAATCCTTGAATATATGCCAAGTCTTGAGCACACAAATGTAAAAGAATAAGTTTATAAATCCTAGTTATTTAATGAATAATTGACAACTATTTCACCAAATATCTCTCTCCTGTCTGCTTCACATATTCCTCCAGAAACTCCTTCGGATATCCCGGACGAATGACACCGGCAGGCTGTCCGATAGAATTCCGTTCAAATTGTCCGTCCTTCACGCGCTTCACTACTCCGTCGTTGTACTTCACAATCAGGAAAGTGCCCAGTTGCTTCCAAGTATCAAAAGTACTCTGGGCGGTCATATTAGTATAGTTAGTCAGGAAAGCGATTGCGGCATTCTTATCTTTTGCCAGCAATTTGGCAGCCATTTCTTCAATACCTTCCTGCGCATTATTAAAGGTCGTTTCCATCTCTTTCTGAGTTGCACGCACGTCACCGATCATCAGATCATAACGTGGATAGACCATATTAGACACCCAGTTGAAAATCCAGAAAGCGGAATTCCAGGAGAAAGTGATGTAATCTGCGCCATCTACACGTGTATAGCATAACGGAGCTTTCGTCGTACAGCAATAAACAGGAGTAAATACGGCCATATTCGCATCGTCCACTCCAAACCAAAGAACTCCGCCTATGGGGTCCGGCTTGTTGGCACGCATTTGTGCAACAAATACGAAGCCACTTTGTTGAGTCGAAATCGGACGTTCGTTAAAATACTCCTTATCACCTACCTTGAAATTCAGTGGAGAAAGGCGGTACGGGGTTTTATAAGGACCGGCACCGAAATCATTGGAAATATCAAGCGGTGTTCCTTCGTAGTGGTCACGCATCATATCTTTCACGTCCTGTACGGAAAGTTTACGGTTCGGCTTTACGAAAAGAGGCATCGGAGTATCTGTCTTTCCTTCGATATAAGGAAGATAGTCATTTCCATGGTCAGTATATTTATTGAAATAGCTCCACACACGGGCTTCGCAGAAGCGACGGGCACCGAAATCAAGGGGCGCATAAGCCTCAGCAAAGCTGAAATCCTTGTTCACTCCATTGAAGTAACCTTTCTCGCGAGCGAAGGAAATCACATCCGGAGAAGTGATACAGTTTTCTTTGTCGTTCATGTCAAACTGATGAATACGGGATTGATTGGCATGAGCCGAAATACAGTCATCCGGTACACGTACAGCCACCCAGACGGCACCACGTACCCCCGGCCCCTTACCGATCATTTCCATAATCCAGATTTCATTCGGATCGGCAATCGTAAACGATTCCCCTCCACTATAATAGCCATATTGCTGTACCAAATCAGTCATGATACGGATCGCCTCGCGAGCAGAACGTGAACGTTGCAATCCGATATAAATCAGACTTCCGTAGTCGATGATTCCGGTAGAATCTGCCAGTTCCGGACGTCCGCCGAAGGTGGTTTCACCGATAGTCACTTGAAATTCATTCATATTGCCAGTCACATTATAAGTCTGGCGTGCCTGTTCGATTTCGCCCAAATACTTACCCGTATCCCATTCATAGACTTTCAACATCGTCCCTTTGGGATATGTAGCAGCCGGATAATGATAAAGCTCACCAAACAGGCCATACGAGTCGGCCGAATAGGAAACAATAGTCGAACCGTCAGTCGAAGCATTTTTGCCGACAATCAGGTTCGTACAAGCGAAAGAATTCGCCAAAGCCGCCAAAAACAGGACAGCAGATAGAATGATTCTTTTCTTCATATATAATACATTTTAATAGTTTACCAAACAAAGGTTTCCTTCGAAACGGTCTGATTTCCACAAGCATCCGTGACAGTCATTTCTACGGTATGCTTGCCGCCTTTCTTCACATGTTTCGGGTCAAGCACACATTCCCAGTAAGACTTTACAATATTGGGACGACCGAAAAGTGCATATTCACCGTCAATCGTTCCCCGATAGGAAGCGATACCTGCTCCTTCATCTTTCAGCCGATAGACAATCTTTCCGTTTCGTCCCCACAAGTTCTTGTTAACAGGTATAATTTCCGGAGGAACAGTGTCCAAAGCAACCGTATATGTGCCCAGTTCACGAATAGATGCTTTCATAAATCCATCTTCGTACTTCCCTCCTACGCTGTATTTAGTCCCTTTAGGGGTCACTCGCGCCACGTAATATTTCGTAGTGTCCGCCACTGGTTTGCGCCGCAATCCGATTCGCAATTCACAGCTTGCATGTAGCGGGACCGGCTTATCATTCAACTGATAGGTAAATGCGACCGCTCCGCTATCCGCTTTTATCTGATATTGAAGAGGTACATTATCATATAGCATTCCCTTCGGAACAACCAGACTCAACCCCGGTTCCTGCAGATAATTCGTCTTATCCCAGGCAAAGAAGTATTTTTCCCGATGATTCAATGGTTCAATCGGCTGTTTCTTGCCACGTACCGTAAAGTGATAGCGGGAAGTATTGCCAAAAGCATCTTTCAATGTATATTGAAACTGATAATCCCGTTCTTCGTCAATCGTTACCAAACCACGGTTATCGTTCGAGGCTTTCAACAACCGTAATGTATTTCCGGGATCAATAAAGGATTTCATGTACTGCCCATACGTCCAGGAGTTTATCATTCGGTTTTCTTCCTGCGAAAAGCGGTCTACGGTGCTACGGAACACTTCTGTACCATCTACTGTAAGTACTACGGAATACACTCCATAATGATTATTTACCCCGTCCATGTAGTCATACGCTTTGATACCTGTGCCGATTACCCCCCATGCTTCCACCGGATGTTCACTGTTCGGCAGAATCGTTTTATTTTCCTGACTTCCACTGACCACTCCTTTGCCAAGCTGCGGAAAAAGCATGATTCCATCCGCTTTCGGGGCACGTGTATCTTTCAGATTCTTTTTAAAGAAAGGCATAGGATCGATATAGTCTCCCGTCTCCGTCTCGAACACATCCAGATGAAGATGCGGTCCGAATGAGTATCCGGTATTCCCACTCAACGCAATCCGCTGTCCGGCTTTCACCGGATATTCATCGGGTTCGGGGATGATTTCTACTTCCCAGTTCTCATTTTCATATTGAAGTTTCTTTACCCTTTCGGCAATAGGAGACAGAAAAGCGCTCAAATGGCGGTTGATAGTGGAATAGCCGTTGTGATAGCAGACGTCAAGCACATACCCCGAACCATTGGTAACACGTATACGTGAGATATACCCGTCAGCAAGTGCCCGAACCGGTTTGCCGATTGTTCCTCCCGTCTTAAAATCTAATCCGCCATGAAAGTGATTGGAACGAATTTCTCCGAAGTTTCCACTCAATGTAAGGGGAAAGTCGAAAGGTGGCACAAAGGCAGCCTGCTTTTTTTCCTGTGCATACCCCTCCACGCAACAGGCCAATAATAAAGCAGCAATATATCTTTTCATTATCTTCTTCACTTTTTTACTCCTGCAAATGTACATTATTCCAACTAGATTACGAAATATCCGGGAAGAATGATAGCAGATGAACCTAGTTAATAATTCCTTTTATTATTATATTCGCAACTAAACTGTAATCATTATATTATTAATATTATTACTTTTGCGGCTGTTTTTAATAATAATTAAAAGTAAAAGGACTTAATGAGAATGTATGTAAAGGTAATGGCAGCGGTCATTGCATGTATATTGCTGAGTGGAGAAGCGTACTCAGCACTTGCAACTACCCCTGCTACAGAAAATCTGAGTTGGTTCAAAAAGAAAAAGAAAAAAAATTCAGAAGAAGAGAGAGTAAAAAGCGACTACGAGAAATTAGTGGAAGGCAGCAGTGTTAAAAAAGGGATGTTTGCCGTTTATCAAAAAAAGAACGATTATTATTTTGAGGTTCCCACATCATTGCTAGGGCGCGATTTACTTGTTGTCAACAAGTTACAACGAGTACCGGCTGAATTGAACGATGCTGGAGTAAACCGGGGTGTAAATTATGAAAATCAAATGATTTGCATGGAATGGGACAAAGCAACCGGGAAACTGATGTTCCGCCAACAACGCCCGTTACCTCTGGCTCCTCAGACGGATGCTATTTTCCGTTCGGTTAAGGACAATTTTATATCACCGCTTATTGCCGCATTCAAGATAGAGGCTGTCAATCAGGACTCTACAGCATTGGTGATCAAGATCAACGACATCTATGACGGTACGGAAACCAGCATTAATAATGTATTTACCAATATCAATCTGGGAACATCGGCTATTAAAAATCTATCACGTATCTTATCCGTGAAATCCTTTCCGAACAATGTAGTTGCCACTTCCGAGCTAACTACTAAAGTGACGGAAGGAACAACAAGCGTATATGTAACGGTAGAAGTCAGTTCTTCTATCCTTCTGCTACCTGAAACTCCAATGATGGGACGTTTTGATAATCAGAAAATAGGTTATTTCACCAATCCGCTATTGAGTTTCAGCGATGCACAGCAAAGAACGGATAAAAAGCAGTTTATCACCCGTTGGCGTATGGAACCCAAACCGGAAGACCGGGAGGCTTACCTGAAAGGAAAGGTGGTAGAACCCGCCAAACCAATCGTATTCTATATTGACAATTCCACACCTTATCAATGGCGCAAATATATAAAAAGAGGTATTGAAGACTGGCAGATCGCTTTTGAAAAAGCCGGATTCAAGAATGCAATCATCGCCATTGAAGTTACCGATAGTATGGAAATAGATATGGATGACGTGAACTATTCCGTACTGACCTACGCAGCTTCAGAAAAGAAGAATGCGATGGGACCTTCTTTGTTAGACCCCCGTTCCGGAGAGATTCTGGAAGCAGACATCATGTGGTGGCACAATGTGCTCTCTATGGTAAGCGAATGGATTACAGTACAGACCGGAACTGTTTGCCCGGAAGCACGCAGCGTGCAGTTGCCGGATTCACTATTGGGTGATGCTATCCGCTTTGTTGCCTGCCACGAGGTAGGGCACTCTTTGGGATTGCGTCACAACATGATGGGATCGGCAGCGTTCCCAACTGATTCCTTACGTTCCGCAACGTTCACTTCCCGATTAAATTCCACCGCTTCTTCTATTATGGACTATGCCCGCTTCAACTACATAGCCCAACCGGGAGATGGCGTGAAGGTTCTTTCCCCGCATATCGGTCCTTACGATATCTTTGCCATCGAATATGGATATCGCTGGTACGGAAAAAATAGTCCGGAAGAAGAAAAAGATATCTTATTTGATTTCCTGAGCAAGCATACCGACCGTCTTTATAAATATAGTGAAGCACAGGATGTACGTGATGCCGTTGATCCACGTGCACAGAATGAAGATTTAGGCGATGATCCCGTACGTTCTTCCTTACTTGGCATTGACAACCTGAAACGCATCGTTCCGCAAATCCTTCAATGGACTACTACCGGAGAAAAAGGACAGACTTACGAAGAAGCCTCACGCCTCTATTACGCGATTATCAATCAATGGAACAACTATCTGTATCACGTACTAGCCAACATCGGTGGTATCTATATCGAAAATACAGTCATAGGAGATGGTGTCCAGACCTACACATTCGTTGAGAAAGAGAAGCAACAGGCTTCCTTGAAGTTTCTGACAGATGAAGTACTGACTTATCCTAAATGGTTGTTCGATACGGAAGTAGGAAAATATACCTATTTGCTCCGTAACACCCCGGTTGGACAACAAGAAAACGCCCCGACGCAGATACTGAAGAATGCACAAGCCTACATCCTTTGGGACTTGCTTGGCAACACCCGTCTGATGCGTATGATTGAAAATGAATCAGTCAATGGAAAAAAAGCGTTTACCGTAGTGGAACTAATGGACGGACTCCACAAGAATATTTTCGGCATTACCGAACGAGGAGGTATTCCCAATGTGATGGAACGCTCTTTGCAAAAAAACTTTCTGGATGCATTACTCACAGCTGCCGCAGAGCCCGAAGCTGTGAAAATCAATAAAAAGATTGCAGACGATCATTTCTTGCTCGATCATGCCACTCCTTTCTGCAGCTGCTATGCGGCCGAACAACGTTCGCTCCGACAGGAAGATAAAATGGGAGCTCACCGAGTTCTCAACTTCTACGGCAGCCAACTGAATCGTATCTCGGATGCAATATCCGTGAAACGCGGAGAGTTACTGCGGATTAAGAAATTATTGCAGAGCCGCCTCGGAACGTCTGATACAGCAACACGTTATCATTACGAAGATATGATTTTACGTATCAATACAGCTTTAGGTATTAAATAATTCGATTCAATCACTTACGTTTATTTACAATTAATGAATAAAAAACATCTTTGCATTATTATATGCTTCCTTGTTAACGCACTGGCAATGGCCAGTGCGGCTAATCGCACTATCACCGGGGTAGTAATCTCCGGTGAAGATAACGAACCGTTGATTGGTGCTTCGGTCTACGTTCATACGGATGAACTGAAAAAGGCAGGAGCATCCCAGACATCGCTAGGTACTATTACAGATATCGATGGTAAATTCTCTCTTTCCGTTCCGGATAAAGTAACCCGTATTCATTGTAGCTACATCGGATTTGAAGAACAAGTTATAGTTCTTCAGGGCGACAAAAAAAGCTACCGAATCGTACTTCAAACTTCAGCACATACATTGGGAGATGTAGTTGTAACAGGATATCAAACCCTAGAACGTAGAAAATTAACAGCTGCGATCTCTAAAGTTGAAGTTTCGGATGCTATGGTAGGTGCTGCAAAAAGTATTGACCAGGCGCTGACAGGTCAAATAGCCGGTGTATCCGTGACAAACACTTCCGGTGCACCAGGATCACCTGCCAAAATTCGTATTCGTGGTACTGCATCAATGAACGGAACACAAGACCCATTGTGGGTATTGGATGGAATTCCTCTGGAAGGAACAGATATTCCCAAAATGGACAATAAATCTTCTGATAATGATATTGTCAACATCGGTCAATCATCAATCGCCGGATTAAGTCCAAACGATATCGAAAGCATTACCATACTGAAAGATGCAGCAGCAACCGCCATTTATGGTGCTCGCGCTGCTAATGGTGTAATTGTAGTTACTACAAAAAGAGGTAAAACAGGAAAGCCTGTTGTCAATTTTAATACAAAATTAACCTATACTCCTAATTTGGAGACCTCCCGCCTTAATCTCCTAAATTCTGAGGAAAAAGTAAACTTGGAACTTCAAATGATGAAAGAAGCACCTTTCAATAAATGGGGATTTTATCCGATACCTGTATATTCAGAAAAAGGAGGAGTAGCGGCTATATTAAAACAATACAATCTAATGGATATTTATCGGGAGAAAGGCTGGGAAGGGCTTACTCCTGAAGCTCAAAACGCAATCAACCGTTTAAAAAGTATTAATACTGATTGGAATGATATACTATTCAGAGATGCCATTACTCAAGAATATAATATCAGCATTTCCGGAGGTAGCGAAAAGGTGACTTATTATAACTCCCTTGGCTACACTCTCGAAAACGGGAATATTCCGGGAGTAAGCTTAAGTCGTTTTAATCTGACGAGCAAAACTTCTTATCAAATCAATAAATTACTGAAAGTAGGTGTTTCTATTTTTGCAAATAGACGTAAAAACACCACTTTTCTGACAGATACCTATGGGCTTACTAACCCTGTCTATTATTCCCGTATTGCCAATCCTTATTTCGAACCATTCGACAATAATAACAATTACCTGTATGATTACGATGTCGTAACAGGTAGCATACCCGATCTTTTACAAGGATATAATATTCTGGAAGAACGTGAAAATACCAGTAATAAATCAGTTACTACCGCTATTAATAGTATTTTCGATATAGAACTTCGCTTTAACGACCAGTGGAAAGTTACTTCACAAGTCGGTGTACAATGGGATCAACTATCCCGGGAAGAATATGCCGGTACTAACAGTTTCAATCTGCGTAACCAACGTGAAAACTCTGCATATTACAAAGGAAACGACCGTATATATCTCATACCGGAAGGCGGGATGCTCAAATCGACCAATTCTACGACTTCCCAAATTACATGGAAAGTTCAGGGCGAATACAAGAACACATTCAATGACATCCACAACATACAAATAATGGCGGGATCAGAAATCCGTAAAAATTGGTACGAGAATCAAGCATCTACCGGATATGGATATGACCCCAAAACATTAACGTTCAAAAACCTGGAATTCAGAGATTCCAAACAAGCCAATGAATGGAAACTAAAGACTAAAAGTTTTAAGGAAAATGCTTTTGCGTCTTTCTACGCCAATGGTTCTTACACACTGATGGATCGCTACACTCTGGGAGGTAGCGTCCGCATGGATGGCTCCGATCTCTTCGGTGTAGATAAAAAATATCGTTATTTACCTATTTACTCAGTCAGTGGACTGTGGCGTATCTCAAACGAACCGTTAATTAATCAGTTCAAATGGATTGATAACCTTGCTCTCCGTTTGTCTTATGGTTTACAAGGGAACATTGACAAAAACACTTCACCCTTTATCGTTGGTACTTATGGAAATATAAGTATCTTGCCCGGTTCAAATGAAGAGAGCATCACTATCAATAGTGCTCCGAACAGTAAATTACGCTGGGAAAAAACAGCCTCTTATAATACCGGAATAGATTTCTCTGTATTTAATCAGGCTATCAACCTAAGTGTAGACTATTATTACAGAAAAGGCACCGATCTCATTGGTAACAAAATGCTACCATTGGAAAATGGATTTACCAGTATGGCTGTCAACTGGGCAAGTATGAAGAATCAAGGTATCGAAATAAACTTGCAAACACGTAACATTGCAACTAAAGATTTCTCATGGTATACTTCATTTAACTTTGCATACAACCAAAATAAGGTTTTGAAAGTGATGACTGAAAAGGATCAAGTAACTCCAAGTCTGGAAGGGTATCCGGTTGGCGCTATTTTCACCCTAAAAACCAAAGGGATAAAATCAGAGACAGGACAGATATACATTGAAAATAAAGATGGAGAAGCTGTCACTATTGAGGAGCTATTCCAAATGGCAGACAAAGGAAATTTAGACGGAGAATACAGCATTGGCGTAGATAAAGAAACAGAGAGAGGTTTTTATAGTTATGCCGGAACGTCCGATGCTCCCTACACCGGAGGATTCATGAATACATTTAATTACCGTAACTGGGAACTGAACTTAAATTTCTCCTATAACTTAGGTGCACATGTAAAAACAGATCCTACTTATTACATAGCAGATCCCGATCCGGGACGCAATATGAATAGAGATATATTGGATAGATGGACGCCAGAAAATAAAAACGGAAAGTTTCCTGCATTAACTAGCCTAAATACTAATCCGGCTGACTATTATTTATTCAGCACTCGGAGAGATCTCTACAAATCGCTGGATATATGGGTCAAAAAGTTAAGTTACATACGTTTACAGAACATACGCCTGGCCTATCATTTTCCTTCCGAGTGGCTGCATAAACTAAACATCGGTGGAGCAACTGTAGGTTTGGAAGCACGAAATCTCTTTGTTTTTGGTTCCAGTTACAAAAACTACATGGATCCGGAGTCAATGAGCAATCTTTATTCAACGCCGGTTCCTAAATCAGTTACTTTCAATCTAAGTCTTAACTTTTAAACAAGAAAAATATATATGATCAAAAAAATATATTTCATAATGGTTGTCATAGGAAGCATCCTGCTATCTTCATGTGACAGCTACCTGGATATTCAACCTGTAGGACAAGTAATCCTGTCTCTTATACACATCTGACGCTGCCGACGACTTAATAGGTGTAGAT
>ENA-OYYB01001193-OYYB01001193.1-human-gut-metagenome-genome-assembly--contig:-NODE-1193-length-11646-cov-5.485635_pt1 | contig 11646 bp, 16 predicted proteins | sample MGYA00244059_ERZ653440 | MGnify/ENA primary metagenome ERZ653440 (study PRJEB26926, sample SAMN06164994) | human gut metagenome | biome: ENVO:00009003; feature: ENVO:2100002; material: ENVO:00002003... | reverse complement strand
ATCTACACCTATTAAGTCGTCGGCAGCGTCAGATGTGTATAAGAGACAGTTTTAAGCTCGTCCTGATCGACCGACTCGATCTTCACGGTACCATCGTCCGCCTTAGTATAGTAGGCGGAGCTGTCCTCCGTCTTATTGCCGATACGCTCCCACTGGGCGGTGCAGATCGTCGTCTTGCCTGCGTGCAGCTGTCCATCGTCAAACACGGTGGAAAGCTTATGCAGATCGCTGAGCGTATAAAGCTTATCTTCCTTGCTGTCCGGATTAGGGCCCACAAAGCCCGTCAGTGTAAAGCCGTCGCGGTGGAACACGGTCTTGAGCTCGTCCGCGTACATGTAGCGCCAGCTCGCCTGATTCGGCAGAAGGACAATGACATCGCTGCAGCGCGCACCGTGCGCCGTTACCGCGCCGTTGCCGTCGAGGAAGATTTACCGCTTACGCTCACGGTTGTTGAGGCGGCATCGGTGCTCCGAATCGGGCGCACGTCTGCGTATAAGCTCATCCGATGTGGGCGGTTGAGATGTATCCGCTGCGGCAAAGTTATCCGCATCCCGCGTGAGGCGATTTTCGAATTCTTGAATTCATAAAAATTTTTTAGGGGGAGGGACAAGTTTCTCTCCCCCTTTTCTATTTTACAATGTGACATCAATTAGGCAATAGGAGGAAACGCTATGCCCCGCAAATCAAATTCTCGCGCCGCACAGGGCGCGGGCACGATTAGAAAGAAGACCGTCACACGCAAGGGTACTGCATACACCTACTGGGAAGCCCGCATCACAACGGGCTATGATTCTGGCACTGGCAAGCAGATCCAGCGCTCATTTTCGGGCAAAACTCAAAAAGAGGTACGAGAAAAGATGCAGGCCATAGCCATCGAGCTTAACAATGGGACTTACAAGGAGCCGCTGAAGATGACCGTGGGCGAGTGGCTCGATATTTGGGCAAAAGATTATCTAAACAACGTCAAGCCTCGCACACGAGAGATTTATGAAGCCTCGATCCGCAATCATTTAAAGCCCGCCTTGGGTACCATTCGCTTAGAAGCACTCGACACACCGACGATCCAAGCATTTTATAATGGACTCAGCTCACCTTGTAAGACACGCGATCATGCTCTCTCTCCTAAAACAATAAAAGACTTGCATGGCATTCTTCACAAGGCTCTTAATCAAGCTGCTGCTATTGGCTACTTGAGATTTAATCCCGCTGATGCCTGCAATATCCCCAAGGCAGTCCGTAAAGAGTTAACGCCTCTCGATACCGAGGACATACAGAAATTTCTCACTGAAATTCGAGGTAATCCGTCTGAAATTCTACTGTCGGTGACTCTTTTTATGGGATTGCGTGAAGGTGAGGTACTGGCCCTCAGTTAGCACAATATTGACTTTGAACACGGTACGGTTCTTATCAACTGCCAGTTACAGCGCTTTTGCGAGGATAAGGGCGTTTACCGCATTGTGCCCACCAAAAACAGCAAAGGTCGGACTATCAAACCTGCCACAGCCGTAATGGATCTGCTCAAGCGCCAAAAAGCAATACAGGCAGAAATGCGGCTTAAAGCCGGTACAGCTTGGGAAAATGCCGATTTTATCTTCACAAATGAGTGCGGACACCACTTTGATAACTCGACCATTTACCGCGCTTTCAAAAAGGCTACAACAGCAATTGGACGCCCTGACGCTCGCTTTCACGACCTGCGTCACTCTTACGCAGTCGCTGCTATCCAGTCTGGTGATGATATCAAGACTGTGCAATCAAATCTCGGTTATGCAACTGCTGCCTTTACTCTCGACGTTTACGGTCATGTCACAGAGCAAATGAAGCAAGCAAGTTCAGAACGCATGGATAACTTCATTAAAAGCGTGTCTGGTGGTGAAAAATGAGTTCTTTTCACTCTCATAAGGGAAAACTAAAGGGAAAACCATTCCTTAAAGGCAAAAGAAAAACCCTGTAGCCATTGAAACTACAGGGTTTTTACTTGGAGCTGCTGGGCAGATTCGAACTGCCGACCTCATCCTTACCAAGCGTCGTAGAGCCTTCCAGCCCTTGCAGTATAAGGCTTTCCGGCGGTTTTTTGTCCAAAAAGGATGAGGTCACAGCCTGCTTGTTCCATTGTTTCCGTCCGCTCATTTCCCCGTGTGGGTCACGGTGTGGGTCAAAGCGCTTTCAAGACGCGAACGAGGGGCGCACCTCCGACAGCGGTAAGCCGAGCCGCTGTGCCCTGTCCCGCTCATAGGTGACGCGAGTCACCTCTTCAATAAAGCTTTTCTCCTTCGGTGTGGCGCTTGCCCAACGCACACTGTATTTGCGGCACAGTTGAAAGAATATCTCATAAAAACGTTCTTCCTCTGCATCTTTGCGGCAATACCACGCCGCATCAGACGCCGGTCTGATTTTATTCATATCCATGCAAAGCACCTCCTCACAGAAAATCAATCCAGATAGGTGAAGAAAATTCGTTTGGCAGCTTCGTCCGCGATCAAATACCTTGGCGCGGAAGATTGAAAGGTTGGAAGTAAAACGGCCCCAAAGTCTTCCTCATAATGCTTCGCCAAGCTCGTCGTCTTCGCTTCAAGCACCACATCGCCGGTCAAACCGCTGTCAATGGACAGCTTGATGCCATAGGCGATCAGCAGCCTCCCTATCCCTCTGTACTTCGGGATTCCTCCGTCGAGCGTTGGATTTGACTCGGGCTGTGCCTCCATATACACAATGTGTACGACCAGCGCAGTCGGAAGGACCTCATATGCTGCCAGAGCAATCAGCTCATCTCCAACTCTGGCTGCGTATTTTTCGTAATTTTCGTCGGCCAGATATTCGCTGGCCCAGGAGGTCTGCCACAACGGTTCTCGGTCTGTCAATGCGGCATCCTGCGGCGTCATCGGCTCAATAGCCACCGGCACTTGTCGATTCATTGCATCGTAAACAAACGGTCGAAACTGCACAGCCCTCACCTCATAAACAGTATACCACGGTTTTTGTGAAAAATGAAGTGGGAAATTAAAGCTATCGCAGTCACGTTTTTTGTTCTAAAAATGCACCGCTGTAATCAAAGAGTACGACTACCGCCCTATCCTCTCCATACAACAAATCAGTAGACTGTAAAAATCATCTTAAATGGATTTTACATTTCAGGTGCCATTATTTGGACAAGGTATCATTTCGTTTGCCTGACTATCTAATTTCAACCCTTGCTGCTTGTACCTTTGGGCGAAAAAGATTATACTATAATTGATTTGTAAAATTCAAAGATAATAGTGGAGAACCATCATAATGAGTAAAATATTATTAGTAGAGGATAATCCGGATGCAGTAAAAAGGATAATCCGATATATCAATAAAATATTCGCTGAATTGGACGTGGTTTCTTTTCCCGAAGCAGGCGATGCCCTGCAATACGCAAAAGCGAACGATATTTCCTTGTTTATCCTCGATATTCAGTTAGAGGACTATAAAGGAACAAATTTAGCAAAGCAGCTCCGCGAATTGCCGGAATATAAATATACGCCGATCATTTTTGAAACGGCATTGGCAGGAGAAGAACTTTCAGCTTATCGAGATGTGAAGTGTTACAGTTTTCTTGTAAAGCCATTTGGCGAAGAAGAATTTGTAACGGCATTTCGTGACGCGTTGGGATTGTCTAAACAGATGAGCCAACAAGCAAAAACCATTCAGATTGAGCAAAAGCAATTTATCTTAGAATATGTTACACAGGATATTGCCTATATCGAAGCCTTTGGAAAAAAACTTGTGATCCATACCAGTAGCCGTCTGTCCGGCATCAAAGAAGATACGATTTCCGGGTACACTTTGTCTGGTTTATTGGCGTTGCTTGATGATCCAGCATTTGTTCAGTGCCATAAGAGTTATGCCGTGAACAAATCCCATATCGAGAAAATTGACAAATCTGGGCGGAAGATTTGTCTGAAAGGATTTACAGATACAATCCCCGTCGGAAATAAATATCAGGCCGAATTGTGGGGGTAAGCATGGACTTTCTAATGAATCTGATACAGTTGGGATTGGATGCGGGAATACTGGCTCTCTGCTGTGAAGTCGTTTTCCGGCAAAAAGCAGAAATAAAGGCAAAGGATTTTTTCGTTTTTCCTATTCTTCTTGTACTTTGTGTTGTGCCGAGAGTGGATTTCTCTATTGGCGCAAATATGACGGCATCTTTCCGCAGTGAAGGTTTTGAAATACTACCAGCAGACAATATTGTTGGATTGCTGTTTTTGATTTTTGCAGTATTGTTGTTGAGCAGTATTTTCTTCGGCTCCAAATCCAGCGGCACGGTTTTCTGCGGCACAATGGCGGCTTTCTCCGTTTTTCTGTTCGTCAAATGTCTGTGCGTGGTTCTTTTTGCTGTCTGCGGAGCTACGGATATTTTACTCCTGTTGGGTAGCCGTGCAGCGGCATTGTGCCTTATAGTTGTACTGGAGTTCACGCCGCTTTTCGGCTTAATCCATCAGCTCGTCCAAAGAAGCGATTTTACAATTTTGATCGTATCCACCAATATCGCTGTGCTTCTCATGACAGTGCTTTCGATTCTCTCTTTTGATGTGGATAGGCTTCTTGCCAACCTATGGATAATTAATATACTGATCCTTGCGGTACTGCTGCTGGACAGTATATTGCTGTTCCTACATCAGCGTCGAATTCAGGAGCAAAAGCGAATCCACATGATTGAGCAGTATGTGCCTATTGTAGAAGAATTGATCTCACAGGTTAGGGCAAGGCAGCATGAATTTAATAACCGGATGATGGCGATTGAAGCCGCCGTTACCTCTGCTGATACTATAGAAGAAGCCCGGAAAGAAGTGACGGCTCTCACGGGAAGTATTGGAATCAGTCTTAATGACAGGGAACTGCTCTCATGTGACAGCAAAATGATTGCCGGGATGCTGTTTGGAAAAATAAAGCAGGCAGAAGCGGCAAATCATCACATAGAATTATCTTTACATGGTCTTTTCAAGAAAACTGTCACCCCGGAAACAGAATGGATCGAGGTCATTGGGATTTTATTGGATAATGCAATCGAGGCTTCACCGAAAGGAAGTACAATTTTTTTATCCAGCAAGAAACAGGGGGATTTTCTGGAGTTGACAGTTTCCAATCCGGCTCCGCCACTGTCAAATACTGAATTTATGGCCTTGTTTGGAAAAGGCGTAACAACAAAGACGAATCGTGACGGCCACGGCTTTGGTCTGTATAACATCCTACGCATGACGGAACGGTATCATGGAAAAATCCTGACCCGCAACGAATCCATTTTAAATGAAAATTATGTTGTCTTTGGCGTACTCATGCCATAAAAAGGGGTATGAACGAGGGTTTTAAGGGAACGAAATTTATCTTGTTCCCTTAAAACCCTCTCTTGTTTCCAACCTATTGAAGCGCTTGAAAGCCTTCGATATACTGGAAAAAACAAAGAAAGGGATGAATGAAATATGATAGGCCTTGTGAGAAATGAGTGGAAAAAAGTTTTTCTGCCGGTGCTATTGACAACGGTTCTTCTGGCAATCGCCATGGGTGTGTTGTCCTGCACAATTTACCAAAACTATGTACTGCACTACGATTTAGAGGCATGGGAAGTTGGAACAGAACTGTTTTCTCTGCTTTATCCGCTGTTTGTTGTGGTGCCGCTATGCTGGAATTTGTATTACGAGCGCAAAAACAACTTCCTGCTCTATATCATGCCGCGAGTGAAAATTAAGAAGTACCTGACTGCCAAATGGATTGCATATGCGCTGGGAACCCTTTGTATTATTGTGATTCCTTATATACTATCGGCGGTGTTTGCCCTCTATGTGAAACCGCCAGTGGTTCCTTTTGTTGAAAATCCGTTTAGTCATATATTTGAAAACGCATTTATAAAGACCCCGCTGTTATATGCAGTTGCCCTGTCCCTTTGGAGAGGCATAGTCAGCCTTTTTGTAATGACCTTCGGATTTGTCCTCGCTTTATACTGCAAGAACATTTTTGTAATCCTTACCGGGCCGTTTATGTATTCCATTTTAGAAAATTTTGTCCTGGCTATTCTCTGCCTGGAGAGACTGCGGCTGGTCGTAGCTTTTGATCCCACAACAGTCAATCCAGAGGTCGTGTCAATCTTCTCTTTCTTCTTTGGCCCAATCGTTTTAAGCATTGTGATTGGCCTGACAGCGTTTCTCCTTTCTAAGAAAAATGCTATCGTAACCATTTAGGAGTCCGTTATGATTGCGCTTATCAGAAAGAATCTCCGTTTGTGGGGATATGGAAAGTCGCTTGCCCTATTTACCGGATGTATACTTTTTTCCATCAGCGGGAGGTTAAACGGAGGTATTGCATACGAGCGACACATCTTGTCGGCGGTATCAGACCATTACTATCTGACCTATTTTGTGCTGCCGATTGTACTGTTAAGCTGCTTTTCCTTTATTGATGACGATGGAGAGCCAGTAATCTTACGGTTTCAAAGTTACCATTCTTATTTTCTGAAAAAATGGATTGGGGTCGGTTTGATTGCAGTCATTCTGACGGCTGTTCAAACTGGGGCAATTCTTCTGTCTGGTATAGGATTACCTTTAGGCAACGAATGGAACCTTGCTGCGGGTGCAACGGAAGCCGAGTTATTTTCCACTCTGGAACAGCTTTTTGCCAGTCCCTTGCAGGCATTTGTCTGTTTTACCCTCTATCAGCTTATTGGAAGTTGGCTGATATTTGGAATCTGTATGTGGATTGGACATTTCACTGGGAGAAAGTGGACGATCCGAATTGTAATCGTTCTTTATGTCCTCTCGGCTGTGTGGATCAAGCTTCCGGCAATTCAAAATATTCCGCTGACGAGTTTTAATCATTTGCTGATTTTACACCACAATTTTGGAGAGCCGGCTCGTCCATGGAGTACAGGATTCACGCTGCTGCTATTCATGCTGACAATTATGTTTTCTGTACGGTTCGCATGGCGGGGGCATTTGCCCCAACTTCGCCTGAAATGTCACGGTATTGCCGCGTACTATTCCTATGAGCTGATGACGAAACGCAATATTCTGATTCTTCTGGCCGTTGTGGTTGGAATTACGCTTTATAAAGGGCTGGGATATGGCGCCGCAGAATCCGACGCAGAATGGATATATTCGCTGTTTGCGGGACACGGAACAGGATATTTTCAGGTGTTCCCATTTCTGGAAATGCTTATTACCAGCGGTGTACCGCTATACCTGCTGGCAGCTTTTGTGGAACATACGGTAAACGGACAATCTATTTTTATTTCTGTGCGTGCAAAAAGCCGTAGACATTTAGTGAAGGGGATCTTATCAGTCAGTACAAAATTTCTCATAATATATGCATTCTTTTGGCTTATGGCTGGCCTTATAGGGGCATCCCTATTCAGCACTGGATTAACAATCGTTTCTTTCAGGCTTATGCTCTATGCGGTTTTAATGAAGTGCCTTGATATATTGGTGCAATATCTGATTGTGCTCGGCATCTACATTGCCACAAGACAAGTTACAATCGGTTTCCTTGTGTTAGTGGCGGGAAATCTGCTCTGTATCCTTCCGGGGAATTGGGTAGCTTATTCGCCCTTTGGCCTTTCCAGCCTGACAAGAATTTCTGTTGTGGAACCGGGAATTGGAATTTCCGCTGTGTCCGCCTTTGGTATAGAGGCCGCTATTTTAACGCTGATGATTGCAGGAATCCTTATGTGGGGCTACAAGAAAATATTGAATTAGGAGGACAGAATATGAGTTCATATATTGAAGTGAAAAATGTATCAAAAAGTTTTAGCGGCAGGGCAATTCTTCAGAATATTTCCCTGCCTGTAGAACAGGGAACAACTGTTGGTTTGGTTGGCGCTAACGGCAGCGGAAAGTCGGTGCTGTTCAAGATTATATGCGGCTTTGAGAAGCCAGATCAGGGCAGCGTATATGTGCGTGGCAGGCAGATTGGCAAAAATGGTCGTGACTTCCCCGCAGACATGGGTGTATTTATCAATTCCCCTGGCTTTATCGGTATTTACAGTGGCTTTCAAAACCTGAAATTTCTTGCGGACATTCAAGGGAAAATTGGAGAGAAAGAAATTCGGCAGACCATGACCAAAGTGGGGCTTGACCCCGATAACAAAGCGAAAGTAGACAATTATTCTCTTGGCATGAAGCAGAAATTGGGGCTTGCACAGGCGATTATGGAGGGGCAGGATATTCTGATTTTGGATGAGCCTTTTAACGCATTGGACTACAAAACCTATGAGGATGTAAAGGCCATCATCCGTATGCTGAAAGCGGAAGGCAAGACCATTTTTCTGACTTCACACCATTATAAGGATATTGAGCAGTTATGCGATCAGGTGTATTCGCTTGAAGATTGTCAGCTTCTGCCGATTACAGAAGAAATCGCGGCGCGGTATCGAGAAATGGATTAGCCTGCAAAAGTATATTGAACATACCGGTTGCCGCCCTGGGCAGCGTGAAGTCCAAGCTGCTGAAAAGCTTGTCGTAAAACATGGCGGCGCTTTGGGATGTAAACAGCGTCACATCCTGAATGATTTCCTGTCGGTAGATAGCGGTCAGCCCCTTTCTGGTTGGTTTTCTCTCAAGTCAATTTTACCAAAAAGGGGCTCCGCTTTCTATATCAATGGAATGATTTTCGGTTGAAGCCATGTCTGGGAACCATTGCAATTACTACTCTTTTGGAGTTTTACTCATGGTTGCGTCTCTTGAAAGTAGAGGTAATCGTATGAAAAAGGCATTCTTTTTGGGGTCTCTGCTTGTAATAGGGATTTTTTCTGCATTAGCTGTGAGAGCGCCATGAACGGCCAACAGATAGCCCAACTCATAACGGCGCAGAAGCGGAAAGTGAAGATAGCTGAACCATTGATGGCATTGAGTGGGAACTAAAAAGCGGAGTATTAACGATAAGAGGCGAAGGCGCTTTAAGGGAAACACCTTGGAGTGAAAACGTTGATTGCATCCAAAAAGTCATTATAGCCGCCGTTGGAGATTCTAATAGTCTCTTTACTCGATACCACAAGCTGCCGGGTATCCTATGCTTTGTGACTTCTGTGTGCAGATGCCCGAGATCATGGCATTCTATCACATGGTCGGCAACTTTAATGTCCTGTTGTGTTTTGCAGTTCCTGATGTGAAAACGCTGGACGCTCTTGTTAGCAGGGTCAGGACCTTCGGAGATTCAAGGACCTCAATCGAATTGCAGACCGTGTTTGAAAAAGTCGATCCGACCAATCGCACAGTAGTGAGTCTATATTCACTCTATTACAACTCAGCAGGGGCGCCGCGCACGGCGTCCCCTGCCTTTGCGCTGTCGGCCTTACCTTGACAATCTTCCGCGCCCGCTTTATACTGATAACAGGCGAAAGCCAAATCTCGCGGCTTTCCGGTGAGGTCCACACCCCGGTGTGACCTCAGGCGTTCATGGACCCCGTAGGGCATTATGACCACCCTGTACGCAGGAAGTTCCATGAAGGTCGACAGTTTTTGGCGCTGTACCGGCAGCGCTGGTGTGTACCCTTCCGTCGAAAGCGGAAAGGACACAAATGAACGACAACGTCGTTATCGTCTACAATGGTGAGCAAGTATCGGTGCCAAAGGAGGTCGCAGACTTCCTTGAGCAGGATCGAAAACGGGAACAGGCGCAGGAGAAGCAGGACGCAAGGCACCTGAGTAAAAGTGAGTTTGAAACGGTGCTGTCCGGTTTGGAGTGCGTCAAGCGTCCCGCGGAGGATGCGGTGCTCAGGAACCTCCGGCTTGAAAATCTGCGGGAGCCATTGCGGAACTGGATGTGCAAGGTCAAAACCTGCTCTCCCTCCGATACAGCGATGCGCTGACGATGGATGAGATCGGTCAGATCTACGGCATCTCCAGAATGGCGGTATCAAAGCGACTGAAAAAGCTGCACGAAAAGCTGGGAAGCTCTGTCTCATGACAGGGCTTCCCAGCTTTTTTGAAAATTTTTTCTGTTCTCTGGTTTACAAACACGCTCTGAGTGTCCTTATAGGTGAGAGACAAATTTTCCGACTGGGTTGGCCGCAGTCACAATCGTCTCACCTGATCACAAGGAGCGTGTATGACCATGAATCCATTCGAACAAAATGAACATCTGCTACATTTCCTGACATCCCAAGTCGAGCGAGAGATCATTGACTACATCCGGCAGGAAATACAGCATGACGCACCAGAGAGTGTCCCGACCGCAGATGAACTGCTCACCTTCTTTCAATTCCCGGATGAGCCGACTGAACTGGACGCCTACCAACAGATGCTGGCGACCGATAAGCTGTTGGAATACGCGGAGATCAGTCTGCGCACCGTCTGTGACCTGATCCGCTACCAGCAGCTCAAGGAATTGGGCATCGTCCATTCCGCAAAGGAGTTCATTCAATTCTTCCATCCCGACGAACAGGAGGATACCCCATGAACCATTTCAGTAACAAAAACTATTTCACTATGCCGAACGAGATCTTCTCGCTCGGGCTGGACGCAAGTGAGATCGCGGTGTATGCCTATCTCCGATGTCTTGAAAGCCGCAGCACCTATCAATGCTGGCCGAGCTATACCACGATCGGCAATGCTGTTGGCCGCGCAAAGAACACGGTCATGCGGTACGTCGATGCGCTCGCGGAGAAAGGTCTCATCTCTACCGAGCCGACCTCCGTTCTGACGAGGTCAGGCATCAAGAAGAACGGCAATCTGCGCTATACTCTCAGACCAATTCGTGAAGCCGTGGAGCTTTTCCATAATCGTCAGATGGCAGCAGTCGAGCGCGCAGCAGAACGGCAGCGAGTTCAGCGCAAGCTGTCCGCGATGGATATGCTGCCCGGCGCATGAGGAAAGGAAGCGAATGATGAAACATTCCACCTACACAAGCTATGACAAGCTGCCGCTGATGCTCTCCGTCGTGGAGGTCGCTGCGGTGCTCGGGATCTCCCGCGCCGGCGCTTACGAGCTGGCACACAGTGACGGCTTCCCCGCGCTCAAAATCGGCAGCCGGATCGTTGTCCCAAAGGATAAGTTTCTCGCATGGATCGACGCGAACAGCGGTTCAAAAAACGCACCGCTGTAACTAAAGAACAGACGCTCAATTTTCTGTGCGCCAACGATGCGGCTGAGCAAAACCGCGAAGCCCATCGGTGCGGTGAGAGAAACAGCAATGGGATCACGCAGCCCAGCGGGGCCGCGACGCCTCGGAACAGCGACGCGCATGAGCACATCGCTGTTCCGCAGGCTCTCCGCGTTCTTCGGGAACACACCCGACCAAGACCCAAAAGCGGCAAAGTTTGCCGTTCTGACACCCGGCCACGCAGGGTTTCCGAACCGCGCAAAACGCTCCGAGGGTAATGATAGCGCCCCATCCAAAACGCCCTGTGTTTCGCCGTGTAAGCCGCTGTGTGCGCGGTTAGAAGATGGGGTGGCGTGTGTACCCGCTTTCACCTGCGAAAACGAACGTGAGCCGTTTGTGCGAGTGTGATTTGAAACCGCTCCGGAGAGGACTTTCCCACGCCGTATGGGACGTAACTTCGGCAGATTGGGCGGTTATCGGAGGATTTTATTTATAGCAGGATAAAGGGCTGGCGTCGGAACCGACGCTCTGCCCAATCACTTCTGCCCGCAGTGCGGGCAGTTGACGGGGGTTTCAACGCAGGCGGTTGTG
>ENA-OYYB01001188-OYYB01001188.1-human-gut-metagenome-genome-assembly--contig:-NODE-1188-length-11687-cov-5.258855_pt1 | contig 11687 bp, 6 predicted proteins | sample MGYA00244059_ERZ653440 | MGnify/ENA primary metagenome ERZ653440 (study PRJEB26926, sample SAMN06164994) | human gut metagenome | biome: ENVO:00009003; feature: ENVO:2100002; material: ENVO:00002003... | reverse complement strand
CTGAGATGTCTCGTGGGCTCGGAGATGTGTATAAGAGACAGTATCTAATCTGGCAAAAGCCGCGCGCGAAAAAGATAATTCGCGTTTATTGAGTATGGCAATGGAACGTTCGGATAAATCTGCTACTGTGCTTTCTATCCAAGATAATATGAGTGAGTATGTAGACATCATCTCTTGTAATCAATATTTAGGATGGTATGATGGGCTGAATGAGAAGATTGACAGAGTACGTTGGGAAGTAGACTATAACAAACCTTTGGTGTTCAGTGAGATGGGTGGTGGAGCTGTTGCTGGTTATCATGGAGATAAAACACAGATATGGACAGAAGAATATCAGGAAGAACTTTATAAAAAGACATTGAAGATGATTGATGAACGAACGTCACCAATGGCAGGTATTTCTCCTTGGATATTAATGGATTTTCGTTCTCCGAGACGATTGCTTCCGCAGATTCAGGATGGATTTAACCGGAAAGGATTGATCTCAAATCGTGGACAGAAAAAGAAAGCATTCTATATTCTTCAGGAATGGTATAAAAATAAATAAAGATAAATGGTTTAACTACTCCTCTTATTACTAGAGGGCAAAAATTTGATTTACGTATGAGAATTATAACTTTTTTTATAGTCACATTTTTCTGCCTTACAGGTTGTAAAACTGAAGAGAAATTTAGATATGTTGATTATGTAAATACTAGCATAGGTGCTATAGATAATCGTAGCAGCAATTGTGTCATTGGACCGCAACTACCTTATGGTAGTATTAATCCTTCTCCTCAAACTGAAAAAGGAGGGATGGATGGTTATCATCCTGATTATCCTATTCGTGGATTTGGGCAGTTACATGTGAGCGGCACAGGTTGGAGCTCTTATGGACATTTTCTCGTTTCTCCTCAAGTAGGATTGGCTGTAGGAACAGATAAACATGGCTCGCCTCATTCTGATGATATAACCAAAGCTTATTATTATAAAACGAATTTGGATCGTTATGGAATCACTGCGGAGATAGCTCCGGCACACTACAGTACTATCTATCGTTTCATATTTCCGGAGTCCGGGGAGTCGCATATTCTTTTTGATGCTTCACAAAGTATAGCATCGGACATTGCTAAAGAAATGAATGGTACCGTACTCGAAAACACTGCAAGTATTGATCCTGCCACTGGAAAAATTAGAATGACGATAAAATACAAAGGTGGCTGGTCTGGTGCTCCTTATTATCTCTATTTGGCCGGGCAATATAACAAGCCTGCCGAAGAGGTTGGTACTTGGAAAGATGAGGCTATATTTCCTGGGCAATACGCTATTGAGAAAGACACAGTACGTGGACAACATATCGGCGTTTATTGTAAATTCAACACTGTGGAAAAAGAAGAAGTATTACTGAAATTAGCTATTTCGTTTACTAGTTGTGATAAGGCAGAGGAATTATTAATACAGGAGATTCCCGGATGGGACTTTGCACAAGTAAAGGAACATGGAAAGAAAATATGGGAAGAAAAACTAGGCAACATTGATATTGAAACATCTTCGGAGGAATATAAGACTATTTTCTATTCTGCCATGTATCGTTCTTTAACATTAGCTCGCGATCGTACTCTGGATAATTCTAAGTGGGAAACGACCCAACCTTTCTGGGATGATAATTATGCTTTCTGGGATACTTTCAGGAGTGCCTATCCTTTGCTTACTTTATTAGATGAGTCAGCTATGCGTGATAATATTCTCGCTTTGATAGATCGTTTTAAACACAATGGTTGTGTGTATGATGGATTTGTGGCAGGAATAGACCGTCAAGGTGAGCAAGGAGGCAATGATGTAGACCACATAATTGCTGACGCTTATCTCAAAGGGGTAAAAGGTATTGATTGGGATGAAGCTTACAAAATATTGAAACACAATGCCGATTATAGACGGATAGGTCATCATGGATGGAAGTACGATAGCGATACTTATAAGAAATACAAAGAACTAGGGTGGATACCTGAATGTACGATGAGCACTTCACAGACTTTGGAGTTTGCTTATAATGATTACAGTGTAGCTCTTATGGCCAAGGGGCTTGGGTATGAAGAAGACTATAAAAAATATATTGAGAGAAGTCGTAAATGGATTAATCTTTGGAATCCGACCCTTGAAAGTCATGGATATACCGGATTTATTGATGCACGCAAAGAGGATGGAACTTTTGCCGGCATTAATCCCACTCGTTATGGCGGTTCGTGGTCATCACCTTTCTATGAGGCTTCTTCATGGACATATAGCTATTATACTCCTCATGATTTTGATACGTTAATCGGTTTGATGGGAGGTAATGAGAAGTTTGTGGAACGTTTGACTTACGGTTTTGAGAAAGGATTGATAAATTATACTAATGAACCGGGCTTTCTTGCTCCGCGTGCTTTTACTCATGCCGGACGCCCGGATTTATCCTCTTATTGGATACATGATATAATGCACAAAAGCTATGATCTGCTAGGCTATCCAGGAAATGATGATACCGGTTCGATGGGATCTTGGTATGTTTTTTGTGCAATGGGGTTCTATCCAAACGCAGGACAGGATTTTTATTACCTGAATGCACCTTTATTTTCTAAATCGGTTATCCGGCTTTCAGAAGGTCATAGGTTAATCATTACAGCTAACGCTTCTCCTAAGAATATCTATATCAAATCTTGCAAGGTGAATGGTAAAGAATGGAATAAGCCGATCATTAAGCATAGTGACATATCTAAGGGTGGAATAATTGAGATGGAATTGAGTGATGTTCCGACCGAGTGGGGAAAAGAGCTCTAAAATAATTCAAGGCAATGATTATGAGAAAGTGTGTTTTTATATTCTTTATCAATGTATTTGTCTTTGTGGCTTCACTCAATGCAAAAATATGGCAGTTGAGTGACAGCTGCTTACAACTATTCTTTGATGATGAGACAGCTCTCTTTACTGTACAGGATATTCGTAATAATAGAACGTGGACCCAAAATCCGTTAACTGAAAAACAGACAGTAAAAAAGGTAAAACAGGGAAAAAACTCACTTTCTATTTCTATGGAAGGGGATTTTCCTTTCTCAACACATGTCTCTCTTTCACAAGAATTGGGACTGGAAATCGTTTTATCTGCCAGAAAAGATGCATATATTAAAGAATTTAATTATCCTGGTTCTTTTCATACGGACAATAATGAGTATTATCTTTTATGTACTGATGGTGCCGGGATGTTATTGCCAGTGGATGATACCACATATCCGTTGGGTAACGGAAGAACCTATTTTTGTGGAGGAGGTTTGTCGATGGCATGGATGGGAATGACTGACAAGCAGTTTAATTCCGGTTATATGGCTATTTTGGAAACGCCATTTGATGCAGCCTTGCGGACTACCCGACAAGAGAATGGACTAGTGACATTTGCTCCCGTCTGGTTGTCTTCGTTTGATACATTTGGATATGATCGTAAAATCACTTATCATTTTTTTCATGAAGGTGGTTATATAGCACAGTGCAAGAAATACCGTGACTATATTTGGAAAAAGAATCAGGTAACAACTTTGAAAGAAAAGCGGAAGAAACTACCTGCTATTGATAAAATGATAGGTGCACCGCACATTTATGTATGGGATACCGGACGTGAAGTGAGTTTTGCCCACGAAATGAAGACGGCTGGTATTGACAAAGCTCTTATTCTGTGGGATGCCAATCATACTCCTTATCCAGAATCGGGATACGATGACCGGTTAAAAGAACTAGGATATGCTACTGGGGCTTACGAGCTTTTTTCGGATTTGCACAAACGGGATACTGCTTACTATGAACATGACTGGAAGGAAGCCCGGAGGTATCGTCGTACTGCCTATCCGGGTATGTTTCATAAACTGGCAGCCCGTAAAAAAGACAGTTCTACATATTCCAATAGTTTTGGAACCTATGCTTGTCCTGCCACTATGCGTCCGCAAATAGAAGAAAGAGTAAGGCGCGAAATGAAAGAATATCCGCACGAATGTTATTTTCTGGATGTATATCAGGCAAATGGACTATATGAATGTTATCATAAAGATCATCCTTTGACTCGTGAACAATATGCGGAAGCTATCATACAGAACTATAAGTTTATTGAAGATACTTTCGGTCAATATATGGGTGGTGAATGGGGAGCTGATTTTGTTGTGCCGCACTCTATTTTCGTGCATGGAATGATGACATTACAACGTACTTGGTTTGGCTCTGAAATTAATGAACAGGGGACCATTTATTACTATGGTAATTGGAAAAGTAACCCACGTCCCTCTATTATGTTGGGTACACGTACTGCCCCGGACACATATTTAAAGTTCTCTATCAATGAAGCTACCCGTGTTCCTCTTTATGAACTGGTCTACCATGATGCAGTGGTAACTTCATGGCGGTGGGAAGATGGTAATCACCATACTCCGGAAATCTGGTGGAAGAAGGATTTATTCAATATCCTTTATGGCTCTGCTCCTTTATGGAGTCTTGATCGTAGTCGTTGGGAAGAATATGAACAGACTTTTATACAAAGCTATAATAAGGTATGTCCTTGGTTACAGAAAATCGGATATGATGAAATGCTTTCACACTCGTTTATTACTTCTGACGGTAAGATACAGATGTCGGAATTTTCTTCAGGCAATCGTGTGGTAGTAAACTTTTCGAATGCAGATTATAAATACAAAGGAAAAATAGTGAAGAGCCGCTCTTTTATAGTCCTTTGAACTGTAAGTTGATATGGAGTAACACAGATAAATGTAATATGAAGAAGATGAAATTAGTACTATGGTTATCGTTTCTGATGTTTTCTATTTCGATAGCACATTCTCAAAATACACTTATGCAAAAGAACGATAGTCCCTTCATTGGCGCTCAGATTTTTATAGAACCGGGACAATCTCAGTCATTGATTGAACATTGGTTTAAGACTCTCAAAGATAATGGCATGAACACTTGTCGTATTCGTATGTTCGAATCGTACATGTCGTGTGCTGATGGTAGCTGGGATTTTACCCTTTTTGACTATGCTTTTCAGGCTGCAGCAAAATATGGGATCAGGATTTATGCGACCTTATTCCCTACCACCGATAAAACAGATATTGGTGGTTGGAAGTTTCCTGTTGATGAAGTACAGAAAGAGTCATTTGCCGGTTTTATAAAAGCGCTCGTAACACATTACAAAGATTTTCCTGCGCTTTATGGTTGGGTATTGATTAATGAACCCGGAATAGATAAACTGCCAGATACTCCCTTTGTCAATCAAATGAGAGTAGAATGGGAACGGTCTCATTCTGCAAAAGAATTTAAAGCAAATGGTTATCCGATACTTATTGATACCCGTAATCAACAGTTTCATACCTATCTTAATACTTTTTTTCTCAAGTGGATTGCTGATGAAATACGAAAGTATGATACCCGTCATGATATTCATGTAAATAATCATGCCATTTTCCAAAATTATGCGCAGTATGATTTTCCTGAATGGCGTACGTTTCTTTCTAGTTTGGGAGGATCTGCACATGCTTCATGGCATTTTGGCTATTTTGATAGACAACAGTATGCGTTAGCTATGTTGGCGAATGCGGAAATAATACGTTCTGGTGCAGGAAACTTGCCTTGGTTTATGACTGAGCTGCAAGGCGGTAATAATACATATAGCGGCTTGAATGCAATGTGTCCTACACAGGAAGAGATTATGCAATGGCTTTGGATCATTCTGGGATGTGAAGGGAAAGGCTCGATTTTTTGGATGTTCAATCCTCGTAGTTCAGGAATTGAAGCCGGAGAATGGGCGATGATAGATTTCCAGGGAAGACCTACAGAAAGACTTTTGGCTGCTAAAAAAGTTTCTGAAGTTTGGGCCGCTAATGTTGATATTTTCAAGAATCTCCGAGTGGCTCCTTCAGGGATTGATATTATCTATTTTAAAGAATCTCTTTGGGCGGAGAACCTGATGGCACTCAAAAAAGATAAGTACACCGGTCGTCAACCTGGTGCTGTTATCAAGTCGCCTTTAGCTTGTTTTAAGGCGCTTACTGAACGTGGACTGAATGTGGGATTGAAAGATATCAATGAATACGACTTTACGCAAAAAGATTATAACGGGAAGTCTATCGTCATCTCAAATCAGATTTCTATTCCTGTCAAATATCGTGAGCTATTGGAAACATTTGTTGTTCGTGGAGGTACTTTGTTGATTGAAGGGTTAAGTGCTTTTTTCGATGAAGATTTGCATAATACCATGAATACAGGTTTTGTGTTTGAAAAACTTTTTGGTGGGAATATCTCAGAGTTTATTTTCAGGGATAACTTGTTTACTGTAGAAATAGACGGGCATCAATTGCCTGCTCATCTTTGGAATGGCAAAATTGTTGGTCAAGAAACTTCTGTCAGCCAACATCTTTTGGGGAAGGGGCGTGTTGTTTGGTTGCCTTCAACGGTAGCACTTGGTGCATGGGTATCGGGAGACTATAAACCACTATCTGATTATCTGTTTTCAGTATTACCTCATTTTTCTACAGCCGTATCTTTCAATCGGCATTATAGTAATATATTGATGCGTACTTTAGATTGTGGCAAGGAAAAGCTAATTATTTGCATTAATAAGTCATCAAAAGAAGAAACTGTACTATTGAATAATACTGGAGAACTTAAGTTAGGAAAAGAAATATATTCCGGAAAGGGTTGTCGTATATCAGATAATAAGTTAACGATGAGTCCTGAAGGTATATTAGTCATCAGGTTATGAAAAAGATGAAAAGACTAATGCAGTTGCTTATGTTGATGTCGTTGGTACCGAACATTTTAATGGGGCAACGATCTGTTCTCATTGGTGGTCCGGATGAATCTGTTCTCCGTTTTGATGGATATACTAGTGAGAAAGTGGTAACTGCTGCTTTTCCCGAAAATGGAAGTTTCACCATTGAAGGCTGGATTGCTCCTTTAGAATATTCGTTTAATATATCTGCCATTATCAATAGACAAGAGAATTTTCAGCGTGGCTTCTTACTTGGTATAAACCATGTAGGTCAACTTGTTGGGGCTATAGCAGCTGGGGGGCAATGGCATACTTGTCTTTCTACAGATACGATTCCTCTTACTGTATGGAGCCACATTGCTTTGACTTATATTTTAGGTGATGGTCTGAAGTTATACATAAATGGTAAATCATCCGGTAATTTAATCTTTTCTGAACAACCCGACCTTTATCCTGAAGGAAGAATTCTTCTGGGAAAAACTCAAGAGAAAATGTCTCCGGTTTATACTGAACGTAAAACGAGTATTATGGAGAAAACATGGATGCGATATAGCGGGTTGATTGGTGAACTGAAAGTTTCTGTGCTGCCCTTGTCAGATAAAGAAATACAAAAGGAAGTGTTTAAAGTTGGAATGATAGGATTGAAGGCTGTTGACTTCCCGCAATTACCCTCGGTAGATATCTCTATGGGAACATTTGGCGCTTTTTACACCCGCCTTAATTATACTTCAGGATGGGATTCTCTGTGGCGGGTGGGCAATGAGTGTGATGTAGTGGTTCGCTTTCCTGATAAGCCTATTAAATACATTTTTTGGCGTGGTACCGGATATATTCCTGCTGTGATAACCGAAAATAATATTTGGATGACTGACCAGAGTGTTGAAAACTTCGCCACTGGAGAGTGTTTTGAAACAATGGGCGACAAGCAGTGTCGCTATTCCCATGTACGGATACTGGAATCTACTTCTGCACGTTGCGTCATTCATTGGCGTTATGCCTTGGCAAATATAAATCATCATATCTACGGTGAGGGGGATGATGGCTGGGGGGACTGGGTGGATGAATATTGGACAATTTATCCTGATGGCGTTGCTGTGCGTAAGCAAGTATTGCATTCTTCCATCTTCAGGAAGAATCCGAAAGGTTATCAGTTTCAGGAAACTATTTTCTTTAATCAGTCCGGAACACGTCCGCAAGATAATATAGAGATGGATGCTATTACTTTTTGTGATATGGAAGGTGATGTAGTAACTTATAATTGGGAAAAAGGTCCTCCCAAAAGATTTGATAAAAGCAAATACCAGCCTATACAGTTAGTCAATCTTAAATCGAAATATCGACCATTTTCAATTTTTCATCCCCAACGCTTCTCAAAACCCTTTTCTTTTGGATGGGTGAAAGAATATTCTACCTTTCCTTGTTGGAATCACTGGCCTGTGTCACAAATAAAAAGTGACGGAAGAAATGCTGTTGCATCTGACAGACCTTCACATTCTTCATTGACAGAAACTGTAGGGCATATGCAAATTGTGGAATTTGGTCCTGACAGTACTGCCGTTGCCCGACAAATGATAGGAATGACAACAGATAAGATTGAAACATTGTTACCATTGGCAAAATCGTGGAATTATCCTGCAGAGTTGGTGCTTCATACTGATGACTATATATTTTATGGATATGATGTTTATCAGCGTGCTTATTGTCTGAAATGCAAAAGTGTATGTAAGCAGCCTCTCATTGCTACTCTTCATGCGACTTCGGATTCTCCGTTACAAAATATAGCTTTTGAAATAAAGGACTGGAACGGTTCAGAAGTAAGCCTCAAGATAAATGGAAAGTTATTGAACAAGGGAGAGGATTATTATACCGGATATATTCCGACATTGGGGGGAGATAAACTAATCATTTGGATATATCTTGTAGCCACAGATACAGTACAGATAGAGATTGATAAGCTATAAATAAAAATTGTATAATACATTATAACTCCATGAAAAGCAAAAAAAAGATTCTTACGTTGATTGCCCTCTGTCTGTTTGCTTCATCAGCAAACTGCCAGTTGGGGCAATGGTCTTTTACTTCGTTGGGATTACCTGTGTTTCAATATACAGGAACCCTTCCTTTTGAGGCTGTAGATGAAAACGGAAACGATTCTCGTCTTCCCGAAGATCCTTACTTTTTTATCGGTAATTACCGTTTAGCACTTTTTACTCACGTTAGTGGAATCTTCCAGTTTATAACAGCTGAAAGGGCATGGGGCCGTGTCAATTTTGATGAAAAACAACCTAACTATGGCAATAATAGTGCTTGTGTGACGGTGAGAACTGGCGGCAAGGTGAAGAAAACTGATCTTGTGGGACTACATTCTATTGCCTCCAATCCTTTGCAAACCAAACGCTATTTTGGTATTGGCTTTGCACGTTATGAGTATAAGTTGGATGATAATCTTCTATGTACCAGGATAGTATCAGTGAAACCATCAGAGAGAATAAACGAAGGAACACCCTCTTTCCTAGTATCTATCACGTTGAAGAATAACGGAAAGAAACGTCAGGATATTAGTTACATGGAAAGTATGCCTGTTAATTATGTAACAATGGGTTCACAAATGCAAGAAAGGGATAAACGGCCTTTGAAATATCCAGTGGAAATTACAGTAGAAGATAGTAGGCATACGGCATTGGCACGGTTATTGGCAGTTGCCAATGATTTCCTCGCATTACCCTTAAAAAAACAACGATATCCTTATGAAATAGCTCCACCTGCTGTATTTATGCATATCACTTCTAAAGAGGAAAATGTTTCTCCTCGTGTCGATTTTCAGGAAAATACTTTGGTATCATCTCTTGAGGTTTCATTGCAACCTGGTGAGAGTAGGACTTTTCATATAATCCTTGGTCTTCAGGATAGGAAGCACTATTCTTCCATTCATAATCAGATTACATCTTTTATGGACGGTGCTGATACCAATGACTATAAGGAAGGTATGTTTGCACAGTTGTGGAAGGCAAAACTGCCGGATTTCTCGGTAGAGAAAGATGAAGTGTTACGTAGGGAAATGTTTTGGAATGCCCATTTTTTGGAGGCATCTGCTAAATACAGTGAGTATTTTAATGAAACTTTTGTACCTCAAGGATCGGTCTATTCTTATCATTATGGTGATAATATAGCCAACCGTGATCATCTTCAGGCTGCTTTGCCTGCTTGTTATACCAATCCGGATTTGGCAAAATCATGTTTACGATATGTTATGAAACAATCCGAATCTGATGGTGAGATTAAGAGAGGTAACTTAGGCTTTGGATATACTCCACCAATCATTTATAAAGAGAGTGACCAGCAACTTTATATGTTCAATACCATAGCCGAATATCTTCACATAACGAAAGATTATGCATTTCTGAATGAGGAGGTCGAACTTTATCCTGCAGAAAACGGGCAAAAGGAGCGAGTGCTGACTTTGTTGAAGAAATATTTTATATATTTACGTGATGAGATAGGACTAGGAGCTACAGGACTTATTAAACTTCACAATTCAGACTGGGCTGATAGTTTTCTACACGAATATTCACCTAACAAATATTCTTGGTCGGCTGAATCTCACCTTAACTCTGCCATGGCTTTAGCTGTTTTACCCCAATTAGTAGATGTTCTTCGCAAATCGGGAAGAAATGATGTGTCTGAATTTATTGATGCTCTTGAAACCTATCGGAGTACTTTGGAAGTTGCCTATATGAAAGATTTGGGTGATCGTAAATTTTCAGCGCGGGCATATCTTGGTTCCAAGATTCGTTTTGGACTCGATAATGTGTGCATTGAACCTCAGAGCTTTTTATTGCAAGTACCTACCTTATCGGTAGAACGGAAAAAAGAAATCTATGCTTATATCAAGCCACGCCTATCAGACCCGGAGAAAATCGGTATTCGCACTCGCGAACGTCCTCTATGGAGCGGAAAACCGGAAGGTGAGGACGGTGGAATATGGTACTCTCTTGAATATCCATTATTATTGGGCGTTGCAACTTTTGATAAAGAAGAAGCTAAATCGTTACTTTATAAATTCTCGTTTGACAATTATTCGCGTCATTTTCCACAATATTGGATTGGGCAATGGACGGCTCCTGATGAAATAAATTCTTCACTTTACAGAGAAGGTTTATATGCGTTTTGGATTTCATTGGATAATTTCAGGTATGGTTTGCAGGGCTATTGTTCGCACCCGCATACTTGGCCTTTATATTGTTATTATAAGTTGGGTATTCAATACAAGTAGTCTTCATTTTAACATGTAATTATTTCAATCAAGGAATATTATAAAAATAATGTGATAACATCAGCTTTAAATAATAAAATATGAGAAGTAGTATATTTACAATAATCTTATTTTGTTTTCTTGCATCTTTGTATGCGCAGCATCGTGAACAAATGGTAAAAGTTGCTGTTGTTCCCAATCATTCTGATTGGAAATACGGACTTGGAGAGAATGTTATTTTTGATATTATAGTTACCAAGAATGGTATGCCTTTAAAAAATGTGGAAATACAGTATGATATTTCCTACGATATGATGGCTCCAATAAAGAAAGAAACTTCTACTTTGCGAGAAGGGACAATGACAGTGAATGTAGGTACAACGAAAACTGCTGGCTTTTTGCGTTGTCGTGTCCGAGCTAATTACGGTGGAACAGTTTATGAAGGGCGCGCTACCGCAGCATTTACTCCAGAGAACATACAGCCGGTAGCTACTTTGCCAGATGATTTTATCAAATTTTGGGAGAGAGCAAAACAAGAAAATAGCAAGATTCCTATGGAGGCTAAATTACGCTTATTGCCGGAACGTTGTACAGAAAAGGTGAATGTATATGAATGGAATGTACAGAACCTGTCTCTTATACACATCTCCGAGCCCACGAGACATCTCAGGATCT
>ENA-OYYB01001181-OYYB01001181.1-human-gut-metagenome-genome-assembly--contig:-NODE-1181-length-11726-cov-4.529432_pt1 | contig 11726 bp, 5 predicted proteins | sample MGYA00244059_ERZ653440 | MGnify/ENA primary metagenome ERZ653440 (study PRJEB26926, sample SAMN06164994) | human gut metagenome | biome: ENVO:00009003; feature: ENVO:2100002; material: ENVO:00002003... | reverse complement strand
ATCTACACCTATTAAGTCGTCGGCAGCGTCAGATGTGTATAAGAGACAGTTTATTCTGTTTGTCGGTCAGGGTCAGATAATGCACTTCCTCTTTGTTCCCACTATCCTGCGGACGTGGATAATATACGTACTGTTCTGCAACGCTTCCTTTCCAAAGCCCTATCATAGCAGATGTTTTGCGGTCTGGATAGTTATCCTGTGGCCCTCTGCCATACCAGGTAAATGTATCATAAGCAGGCGCCAGACAGAATGCGATTCCTAAACGGGGAATTTCAGGAAGAACTCCTTGTGGCAAGAAAGTTGTTTCCAGATCAATCGTTCCATCTGAAAAGACCGTATAGACAGAAGTAGTCACCACTTTTCCTTCTTTATATAAATTACTTGTTTGAATCCGGACAATGGCCGCCCCGTCTGCACGTTTTTCATGGTGGAAAGATTCCAGATTTATCTGCGGATGATCCATTCCATGCAATTTCCAGTCTTTAGCCAACCAGTTTCCGAAGCTCTTGTCATTATCTGTCGGAGCACGGAAAACTTGAGTGACGGGCTGAACCGGAAAATCATCGGAGTGAGCCAGCATTTCTTTGTTCTTATATATAAGGGAGGTCATACTTCCGTTCACTTTCTTTTCCCACTGAACAGAAAAACCGCGTCCGCTAATCAATAAAGATTTATCATCCTCTTCCACTTGAAGCGTTCCTTTATTAATTAAATCAGCAGAAGCTAAATCTCCTTTTTGCAAACAGAATTGTTCCCAAGCCACTTCATGTCCCGCCTTTGCCCAAAGAGCATCCGATTTCAAAACAATGCTTACTTTCAGTTGGTAATCGGAAAGAGGATTCAATGAACGGAAAGTCGGCAAATCTATTGTTCCACTTTCTCCTGGAGCTATTTCCGGCAATGTAATTTCTCCTTGTTCTTTCTGTTTTCCATCCACAGACAATGTCCATAAGCAGCGATAAGATGATAAATCGATATGATGGTTCCGGTTCGTCACTTTCAGCTTCCCATTTTCCATTTTCAGTTCAACTGGTGCATATACCTTCTTTACCTCCCAATATTTAGGCGTAGTTTCACGGTCACTCATCAGTAATCCATTAAAGCAGAAAGCTTTTAAATTCGGCTTATCGCCAAAGTCACCACCATAAGCCACCATGGTACGACCGTCGGGTAAAGTCTTGTAGATTCCCTGATCTACCCAATCCCATATAAAACCACCCAGCATACGGGGATTACTATATATCTCATCCCAATATTCCTTGAAATTTCCTAATGCATTCCCCATGGAATGTGCATATTCACTCGTCATCACCGGACGGTCGTCATTGGTACGCTCCGCAATCTCCAGCAACCGTTCCCAACGTGCATTTTCAGCGCGTTCTTTATCCTCTCCTTCTGCAATACCGGGATTTAAATATTCTTGTTTCACCCGGGTATAAAAGCGGCTGATAACATCGACCGTCTTCGGGTCAGGATTTCCGTCCACTCCCTGCGCCCCCTCATAGTGTACAGGACGAGTGGGATCGAAATCATGCAGCCATGCCGAAATAGCAGCGAAGTTCGGTCCGTAACCGCTTTCGTTTCCCATGCTCCACATTACAATACATGGATAATTCTTATCACGTTCCGCCATACGGACTGCACGATCCATAAATGCCGCATGCCAGTCGGGGGTACTTGCGAGTGTTCCACGCAATCCGTGTTCTTCTATATCCGCTTCGTCCATCACGTACAATCCCAAGCTGTCGCATAGCTCGTACCAACGGCTGACATTGGGGTAATGGCTGGTGCGCACAGCATTTATATTTGCCTGCTTCATTAAAAGAATATCCTGAAGCATCCGTTCTTCGCTCATGACACGTGCCGTCCGTGGATCATGTTCGTGACGGTTCACTCCACGAAAACGAACCGGATTACCATTCACTAACAGTTGTCCTTTTTTGACTTCTACAGAGCGGAAGCCCACGGCCTGTTCTATCTGTTCTACGACTCTTCTTTCTTCATTTTGGAGAGTTAAGTGTAATTTATAGAGATAGGGCGTTTCTGCCGTCCATCTTTCCGGTGATTTTATAATAGCTGACAAGCGTCCCATCTTACGCGGGCCACGCTGCGGATACCATTCATTCATCCGGCTTGCTTTATGTTCCAAATCAAGCATATCTTCCACATCACCTTTCAATGTGGCAACTTCTTTACCTGAAGCATCCTTCAGTACTCCCTGTAAAATATACCCTTTTCCGGTCATCCCTCGATATACACTAAATTGCGGATCAATCTGCAAAATAAAGTCTTTATAATTACCAACAGATGCGAGAAGAGTACGTACCGCATAATCACGGACATGAATATCCGGCGTATGTATAAGATGAATACTACGATGAATACCACCAAAACGCCAGAAATCCTGATCTTCCAGATAAGAACCGTCACTATATCGGTAGACTTCCAGTGAAATCTGATTTTCTCCGGATTTCAGATACTTCGTGACATTAAATTCGCTCGGTTCCATACTGCCTTGGCTATACCCTACCCGCTCACCGTTGATCCAAACATAAAAGGCACTCATTACGCCCTCAAACCGTAGAAAAGTCTGTCCATTCACTTTCCATCCGGTCGGCAATACAAAAGTGCGGCGATATTGTCCTACCGGATTCCGTTCTTTATACGTGGTATAGTCAGTTTTCGGTTCTCCCATCACCCGTGGAGGATCTATTTTAAACGGATAACCAGCCGAAACATAGATAGGCGTACCATATCCGTTCACTTCCCAATTGGCGGGAACAGGAAAATTCGTCCAATCTTTATCATCAAAATTTATCTGATAGAAATTCATGACTCTTTCATTGGGAACGGGAGTCCAACGGAATTTCCAGGTTCCGTCTAAAGAGATTGAGCCGTCTCCTTTCTGTACAGAGAAAGGGGTAAAAGCGGCTCTTGCCGGTTCACGATTGATCTGGAGAACATGATGATTCTCCCAATCATGCATTGTTTGTGCCTGTGTAGGACTTACAAACAATGCGCCAAGCAGTAAAGTATATATTTTCATTCGTTCTTTTTTCTTCATATCAAGTAGACGGACGAAAGGGCATTTTGTACCCTTTTCTTTTACAGAAATATTAAAGAACAATAAAAGGAGTAACACTCTATGAAGAAAATCTTTACCTTGTGGCGTATAATTACTTCTAATATTATGATGATGAAAAAACTACTATTTAGCAGCCTCTTTTTATTAGGCAGTCTCGTTTCACAAGCACAACACGAGTATACGATTGAAGGTAAAGTGGAAGGTGTAAAGGATGGAACTCTTGTTTCTCTTTTTCTACTTGACGGAAATGTAGGAAGTACAGTAGCCATGGATACCATACAAAACGGTACTTTCTTCTTCAAACGAAATGCCGGAGAAGATGGTTTAGACAAATTATCTCTAATGTGTACCCGTAATGATGATTTTCCTTCCATGTCGCTGGAGATTTATGCAACTCCTAATGCAAGAATCAAAGTAACCGGAACGAATACCTTGATACATACGTGGACAGTAGACAGCCCTGTAAAGGAACAAATAGAATATAATAGGTTTATTGAAGATTCACACGATTTATGGGATGAGTATCAACGTTTGTCTATCAAAGCAAGAAGTCTGCGTTCTGCCCCGGAAGCCGAACGGAAGGCTCTACGTGCGAAAGAAGACAGTATTTCAGCTTTAATCAGCAAACGTGAAATGAAACTGATGCAGGAACTTCCTGTATCAAACATTTGGATGGACAGGCTATATAAATTGAGCATGTCGGTGAAGTACAATCCAAATTTCTCTTATAAAGATGAAACACTGGCTTTGTATAATAGAATGAATGAAGCACAAAAAACTTCTATAACAGGACAGGAAATTACAGTTAATCTTTTCCCGCCTACAGTTGTGAAAGAGGGAGATAAAATGGCAGATACCGAACTTTTCGATTTGGATGGAAAGATTCATCATCTGACTGATTTCAATGGAAAATATATATTGCTTGATTTCTGGAGTAGCGGTTGCGGTCCTTGCATTATGGCTTTACCAGAGATGAAAGAGATTCAAGAACAATATAAAGAGCGTCTTACTATCATTAGTCTAAGCTCCGATACGAAAAGCAGGTGGAAGGCAGCTTCGGCAAAACATGAAATGACCTGGCAGAATTTAAGTGACTTAAAACAAACAGCCGGATTATACGCTAAATATGGAGTTCGAGGTATTCCCAACTATGTCCTTATCTCTCCCGAAGGCAAAATCATGAAAATGTGGTCGGGTTATGGCAAAGGTAGTTTGAAACTAAAAATGCGCAGGTATCTGGATGCTGTCAAACATGAAATGAGTATTACATGGCAAGGAAATACAAAAGTCGTTAACTATCCGGTGTCGGAATCAACCAATACCGATATTCTTGAAGTCAAGCAAGTGGTACTGACAGACACCGCTACCATCGTACATTTCAACGCTTATTATATTCCCAAATACTGGATACGAGTCAGCCCGAATTGTAGATTGGTAGATGAGAAAGGTGAAACGTATACCTTAAAGAAAGCAGATAGGATTAAACCCGGTGAGCACTTTTATTTGCCTGAAAGCGGCGAAGCAGAATTTTCACTCACATTCGAACCGTTGTCTTCTTCTGTGCAATCATTCAATTTCACTGAAGGAACAGAAAAAAATGACTGGCAAATAAACGGAGTGAGGCTTAATAAATGAGTATCGAATCTTAAAAAAGGAATATTGTATTAACATTCAATGTGTTGCAAATTAAAATAGCTATATAAACAGGTACAAAAGGTTTGTTGAAATAATGTTTTCTTCAGTAAAATGGCTTTCTTTGTTATGAATTTAATTATTATCTTGTACATTGAACGAAAAATAACAAAATATGGAAGCGAACGGACAAACACTCTACAATGATGATTTGCTGAATATCCTACCTGACGGAGTTATCATATTGGATATAAATAGAGAAGTCATACAACTGAATCAGCAAGCTTTTACGGAACTTCATGTACATTCGTCAGTCAATGCGATGATGCCTCTTCCGACCAACAAGATATTCAAGCTGTTAAATAAGAAAGAAGATATACTCTCGACCATTTTGGAAGAAATCCGTCAGGGCAAAAAAGTATACTCGCTGCCTGAACATACATTTATGCAGGAACAAGTTGACTATACACAATTCCCGATAAGAGGAGAATTTGCTACAATGGAAAATGAAGAGGGCGAAAAAAATATCTTATTCTTTTTCCGCAATATTACAGTAGAACTTACACAGGAATATATTCTGAATACTGCTTTGCAAAGAACCAGAATCTATCCATGGTATTATGATATAAGCCGTAGTGAATTTACTCTTGACGATCGTTATTTTGAACATTTAGGTATTCCAGCCGGAGAGAATAATACTTTGACAATGGAGGAATATGTGAATATGATTCATCCGGACGATCGGCAAACTATGGCTGACGCCTTTGTTGTACAACTTAGTGGTAATACAACTTTTGACAAAACAGTTCCATTCCGTTTGCGCCGGGGGGATGGTACTTGGGAATGGTTTGAAGGGCAGTCAACTTATATTGCAAACATATCCGGTCATCCCTATCGGTTAGTGGGAATCTGCTTGAGTATTCAGGAATATAAAGACATAGAAAACACCTTAATCGAGGCACGTAAAAAAGCAGAAGAAAGCGATCGTCTTAAAATGGCATTTTTAGCCAATATGAGTCATGAAATCCGTACGCCGCTGAATGCAATAGTCGGCTTTTCTGATGTTATAGGTTCTACTTATGATGAGTTAAGTGAAGAGGAACGTGCCGATTTCGTGCGACTAATCAGCATCAATAGCGAACATTTAGTACGATTGATTGACGATATACTTGATTTGTCCAAGATTGAATCAAACACTATCAAGTTTACTTATTCCAATTATTCCCTCAAATCCATAATGAAGGATATAGAGAAAGAGCAGGTCGTGAAAAATGTGCCGGAAATCGAAATAAAAGCAATCTTGCCGGATGATGATATTTACATAACTACTGACGCTACACGCTTGAAACAAGTAATATGCAATTTCATAAATAATGCCCGGAAATTTACAGAAGAAGGATATATTCATTTCGGTTTTATGGTTAATCCGGAAAATGACGATTCAGTTTGTCTGTTTGTGGAGGACACGGGGGAAGGTATTCCCCAAGAATGCCAGAAAGAAATATTCGACCGTTTTTATAAAGTCAATACTTTCAAGCAGGGTACGGGGTTGGGACTCTCTATCTGCAAAACGATTGTAGAACATCTGCAAGGGAGTATTTCTGTTGTATCGGAAGTAGGAAGAGGCAGCCGTTTTACCGTTACATTACCACTCGAAAAACAGCCGGTGGAAGCTTAATGTCCTCTGTATTCCTGTGGGGTAACACCCGTATGTTGCTTAAAAAACTTATTGAAGAAAGAGATATTATTAAATCCCAAAGATAAGGCTATATTCTTCACCGGTTCATTGGTTGACTTCAGCCGGGATTTGGCATCCATCAGAATGATGGAAGCTATGACTTCTAAAGGAGTGTTTCCTGCAACTTTTTTTATTGTTGAACAGAAATGCGGCAAGCTAAGTCCTAGATGTTCGGCATAAAAAGAGGTTCCGTGATGAATAGTATAATATTTCATGACCAATTGCAAAAATTCCTGATAAATCTCGTACTTTCTTGACTGGGAAGATAAATACAAGTTATTTTGCATTTTATAAATTTCAGTGGCTCCCTGAAGGAACATGGTAAGAACCGCCTTTACTATTTCCTTGTTTGCCAATGTTTTTGGAGAAGCATACGAAAGAATTGACGATTCATAGAACATTTTATAACTGCAAGCCTGCAATGGAGATAATCTTATTATCGGATTTTCCATAATTATAGGGAGAAGATGTTCTGTAGACTTCATTAGATTTATACCCTCTATGAATTCGGATGAGAACCCGGCATAATAGATATGAATATCCGGTGAAAAATCAAGAATTTCCATAAAATATCCGGGCGGTAAGGTTATCAAATCATTTTCACCAATATTTTGAAGATTCCCATTGATTGTCGCTTGCATTATCCCTTTTACACAAAGAATGAAAAAACCGGCTTTTACCCTGCAAGGAAAGTTTTTATACCTTTTTAATAAATTTATCCCATACCCTTCTCCAACAATATAATCAGACGGCAAATCAAAATTAGGTAAATCGCTCTCCATTGTGTTATTTTGTTTTTGATTTCAAATATAGGGATTATTTGAAGTTTCTCCCTCGAATAATTAAAATCAGAACATCGAATCTTAAAAAAATAACATCTATATTTTATTTATAAGAAAGTATCAGAATATGAAAAGCAGGACACCGGAAGTATATTCAAACTTCTTAATGTCCCGCTTCTATTTTTCTGTTTATATGTGTGTTTTTCTAAAAAACTTATTGAACATCCAATGCATCGAATGCCAGACCGTCCATATTTTCTGCCGAAAGTAATACTTTGTAATGTCCGGCATTGATAAAGGTTCCGGTAGTGGTGCTCATCATCTTCCATTTATCCGGTGTTTCCGGGAAGTTCAATATGTCCTCTTTCAATACCACTCCTTTTGAATCAATGAATTTCATCAAGACAGGTATTGGCTTTCCGGTAGTGTTCATATATTTAAAGCGAAGGGCGTACACTTGTGCCAACCCGGTAGAAACATTCCATTCAATGCTGTTGCCTTTTCCTTTACCAAAAAACACTCCGATCTGTTTTCGATGTTCTTTCTTTTGGAATTTGCCTTTCAGTACAGCCATTTCCGCTTCGTATGATATACTGACACGAGCATTTTTGTCTTCCGGAAGTAACTCTTTCGGAGTCTTTTCCATCACTTCTTTATCCGCCTTTTCCCAGCTCCAACCGGATGCAGGGAATACCGTCGGTTTCAGTTCCTGATCTGTGCTGGCGATAGCAATGCCTGAAATCAAGGCTTGTCCTGCTTTCACTTCCGGGAAATGAATTTTCAACATCCCACCTTTCACTATGGCATATACCACTTTCTTACAAACTCCATCGTGACCGCTTTCAGCCCAAATATCCAAGTCATCTAATACAACAGAATCATTCACGGCAACATCGAATATGCGCAGTCCTTCACAGTCGGCAGAAGCGCTTCCGCCCGTGCCATGCCAAGGCTCTGTGAAATACAGTTCAATACGATATGTTCCGTCTGCCACAGGGAAACGATATTCCAGTTGGTGACGTCCGAAGCGGAAATGTTGGAATAACGTCCAGTCACGAGTGCCATGAATCGGATCATTGGTGGTACGTTGACTGGCAAGATAAGGATTCAGATCCTTGAAATTCTCCGCCCATGAACGGGAATAATTCGTATTGTCCTGCAACCAGAGCTGTCCGAAGCTATCTGTATAATCATCCCCTCCACAGTTGAGACGATACAGATAATTATATCCTGCCTCTCCTTTCAATATCTTTTTATCATCCTGATAAAGAAGTTCGAAGTTAGGGGCTTGCTCCAGACCATTTAATAGGATCAGGTCTTCTGCTACCGGTTTACCTTTATAATATCCTACAGCACGAAGCACATTATAACGAATATCCCGGTTTTCCCACATAAAATGAGTGCCTGTTCCGTTGTTCTTTTTACGTCCGAGGAAGGTTGCCTTTTCATTTGTCAGATCGTTGTATAGCAATACAGAATCACAATTGCTGTAAGCCTCGATAGTGGCACGGCGACGTCCTTTTTCAAAGCGGTTGGCCCATGTATGTGATACCAGGTAAACCATCGGGTCTTTTGCAGCCGGAACATAGTTGGCGCGATACATATAATATACGTCCAACGGTTCTTCCCACGGAGTAACCAATCCTTTATAATTGAACGGACCTACTTTATCTATCTTGCGATACGCTTCATCCGGTTGACGACGTCCGGGATTATCATGACTGCTATATATCCACTGGAATTGTCCGCAAACACTATCTCTAGCCTGTTCTGCCAAACGGATTTTAGTTTCCATCAGCTGACACATACGGTCTTCACTCCACACTCCGTTCACCTGGAAATCTCCCGGTTCTGTATGCAGATCGATGCTTCTCCACGCTCCATATTCCCCGTTCAATAATTGGTTCGCTTGAGAGAGCTCACGACCATATTTTGTCACATCTCCTCCATACGTACCACTCCAATTCTGAATCACATTCCAGTCTGTACCTTCACCGCCATTACAGGTTGTTATGACACGCATCGTCTTGGCAGTCGGGTCCATCTCCCGAATAAGATCACTGCACTCTTGTGCAAACTCACGAGGCAAAGTGCTTTCATTCTGCAATCCCCACATCACCACTGACGGAGAATTACGACGTTCTTTCACCCATTGACGAAGCAACTTTTTAAAGTTCTCACGAAACTCCGGAGTGTCATACCACACGTGGGCGGAAAATTGTGTCCAAAACAAGATTCCCTCTTCATCCCAATACTTCTGATAATCGAGATGATGGGGCTGATGAGCATCCCGGAACGCATTGAAACCGGCTGCACGTATCTGTTTTACCCTTGCGGCAACCTGTTCATTACTGAACGCATGGCTTTGTCCGAACTGATGTTCATACTCGCATACTCCATTGATAAACACCGGCTTTCCATTCAGGTAAAAACGTCCGTCTCCATCGTTTCGTTTTACCGGCCAGCTAATGGTACGAATACCGAAGGGTGTCGAAATTTCATCCGTTGTTTTCGTATCGCGCTTAATCATGCTGACCAATTTATAGAGATATGGATTTTTCGTATTCCACAAGACAGGATTCTCAACAGGCGCCTGCTGGCGAATCACTTTCATTTCTCCCGGAGCTAAAGTAACTTTCTCAACTAAACGGAAAACTTGTTTTCCATCGGCATTGCTTAGTTTATTGACTAACTCTACCGTTTCTGTTGTTTTACTATAATTCTTAACCTCTGTTTCAACAAATACGTTAGCAGCTTTTTCGTCATTCCAAATATGTACACCGAAAGGTTCTATGCGAATCTCATCCGTTACTTCCAATACCACAGGACGGAAGATACCTAACGGCTGGGAACCTTCACTGAATCCCCATTCCGACGAACATCCCCCGCATACCCAAGGCATATCGGCGATCATTTCAGGATGCTCGGCTTTCACTTCCAAGCGATTTACTCCCTGTTTTAATTCATCTGTGACATCCAAAGTCAATGTGGTGCGCCCTATGGGGTGGCGTCCGAAGTCCTTTCCGTTCACTGTAATGGTGGCGTATGTACCCACTCCGTCAAAACGAAGGAAATACCGTTTCCCAGATTTTACATCTGCTGTGAAATCTTTCACATACATAGCTGTTCCATGCATGTTTCCATGTGTCAACTGGCGGTATCCATAATAATCGTCCCAGTTATGAGGAATGTTCACCGTTTTCGCAGGCATCATAAAATTACCTTTCAAATGAGTTGCCTCTGTAATCCAGGTTTTCCAACCCTCATTCAATGTAGTGATCTGCCGGCGATTCTTACTCTCTGGAGCCGGGAAACGGACAGCCGAACGTCCCATCGGCTTACTGGTAGCAATGGCAATGCCACGTTGCTCTGCGTTGTTTACCGCACAATAGAAATGATAAACCACTCCATCATGTTTCACCACATAGCTCTTATGAGCAAACAATTCATCGTAGTTCTTGGAGGGGATAATCAGGTCGGTCCCTTTCCAGTCGGTCCAGTTCACCAAATCATAGCTGGCGGCAAATGTATTGAATGCTTTATATTTACGCGAAGGTTCAAAAGCAGAGAAATAGAACATCACATACACATCTCCCATCTTTTGGATATGCGCATCTCCTGTAATAGTTCCATCTGCTTCGTGCGCAAAGACCGGATTGCCGGAGTAGCGTTTCCATGTTTTCATATCTTTGGAAAGCGCAATGCCGACACGTTCGCCCTTTAAATCCGTTTCCGGATGACGCCCGCCCGCGTTGTAATACATCACAAACGGAGCTCCCAATGTTTTATCTTTATCCCAATAAACGGTACTCTTATATTGAGTCAGTTTTTCCCACCATTGGGCATCTTTATCATGGATGCTCAAAATCGGTTTGTCCAGAGATTCCCATTCATGTGGCGTAGAAATATCTCCTTTCGTCCATGCCAGTCCGACATAAAGCGGAGCTTTTACAGCTTCGTAGCCCGTTCCTTCACCACCGATATAAGTCATCCAATGGCGACCTTTATAAGTCTGAAGCTCATAGCTTCCACCCCATTCCATATCCGGCAATGCAGGAAATCCGCCACGCTGATTGCAGTCCCATTTTCCATCCCGATAAGAAAGAACCCGTCCCAAAGTGCGCCATTCGAGCAGATTATCACTTTCTGCTATCCACGTTTCGTAACCACGACCATCGGTTCCACCTTTACCGTTGTAAACCACATAAGTCATCAGCCACTTGTCTCCCTGGCGAAAAACGGTAGGACAATCAATCTTATGATAATTGTCTGCCGGGGCAACTGCAAGCCCGTATTTGTATGGTGTCTTTACTTCCTCGTAAATCTGCTCCATTCGTTCTTGCGGAACTTCCCGTTGCGCATATAGAGAGAAAGTGGTGGCTATACTAAAAACTGCCAGCAATAACTTCTTCATGATACTTTTTCTAATCGTTTAATACTTAAATAGTGCATAACCACTAAATGATAATTTTGCGGAGTGCCCTGAAAG
>ENA-OYYB01001176-OYYB01001176.1-human-gut-metagenome-genome-assembly--contig:-NODE-1176-length-11775-cov-5.885324_pt1 | contig 11775 bp, 8 predicted proteins | sample MGYA00244059_ERZ653440 | MGnify/ENA primary metagenome ERZ653440 (study PRJEB26926, sample SAMN06164994) | human gut metagenome | biome: ENVO:00009003; feature: ENVO:2100002; material: ENVO:00002003... | reverse complement strand
AAGGAGCTTGCACTCCTCCTGATACAAGCAAGTCCCCACCCACTGCTTATTGCTTCACGCAATGGAAGCAGGGGACTTACTTGATTCGGTTAAAAAAGCGGTACTGACTCTTTTGCATTATTTGGAGGCTTACTATAAATCCGGAAACACGCCGGATTTTTGTCTCCGACACATTTCCAGTCATATCTGAAAAATCATTTCCGTAACTCGGATCTTCCCTTTCATAGAAACCGTTCAAACACGCTTTGGGAACTCGTTTTTCTTCACTATAGGACGAAATCTTATTTTTGTAAAGCCTGTCTCTTATTCATTTACCAGATTATAGTCCTCGATGGAGCTGTTGATCTGGGAAGCCATTGATTCTACTGCTTTCTCCGGAGTCTCGTTTCCGTTGATCATATTCTCGATTTCTGTTTCCACAATCTGTCTTGCCTCCGGGAATACAGAGAGAAGTGCGCCGGCGTACTGCGGCTTGGAATCGTGCAGCTGATCAATCGCGGTCTGGAACTGTGGATACTGTGCCACATTATCTTTGAAGGTCTGCTCCTCATCAGCAGCTGTTGTTACTGGGAAGTAACCAGTCTCGGCATTCCAGTATGCCTGAGACTCCGGGGAAATCAGGAATTTGATAAATTTCCAGGTGGCGGCTGCTTTTGCATCATCGTTGTTGTTCAATGCCCAGAGAGATGCTCCTCCGATGGAAACACCGCCCTCATCGCCGTCCTTGATTGTCGGGAAATATGCGGTTCCAACTTCGAAACTTCCGTTGACATCCTGTAAAATCTGTTTCAGGGATGCGGTAGAGCCAAGAGTGATCGCTGCTTTTCCGGAAGTAAAGTCTGTTGTTGCGGTATCGCTTCCGGCACGGCCTACGTTTGGTGCAACGTCGGCATCATTCAGGGCTTTCCACGCATTTAAGATGTTGAGCGCTCCGCCGTTGGAATCAAATTCAACCGCAGTAGCAGCATCACGGCCATTTCCATTATCCGCATAGGAAAGTCCCTGTTTGCAGAGCCACTGTTCGAAATACCATCCATAGATGGAGAGTGCCAGCGGTTCACCGGCTCCGCCCTTTGTTTTCAGATCATCACCGATGGCAAGAATTCCTTCCAGGCTTGTAGGAACCTCGGTGATCCCTGCTTTTTCAAACATATCTTTGTTGTAATACAGAATCGGTGTGGACGAATTGAATGGCATCGAGTACAGCTCATTGTTTACCGTATAATAAGCAGCGATATTCGGCTCGATCTGGGAAATGTCATAGCCATCTGCATTAATCAGCTCCTGCATCGGAATGACCCAGCCGGAATCAATCATAAAGCGTGTTCCGATATCATAAATCTGTACCAGGTCTGCTCCCATATTTCCGATCTGTGCACTTTTCAGTTTGTTAATCGTATCATCATATTCTCCCTGATAAACCGCCTCAACGGTAATGCCATCGGTATTCTCTTCATTGAATTTATTGACAAGATAATCCATTGCCTCGCCATTGACACCGCCCATGGAATGCCAGAAGGTAATCGTGGTTCCCTTCGTATCCTGGTTTAAATCCGGTGCTTCTGCGCCATCTGCCGTACTTCCTGCCTCTGTGCTGGATGTGGTTTCATCCGTTGTTGCACCCTGTGCCTCACTCGTTGTTTTTCCGCCTCCACATCCAGTAAGCGCCATAGCTGCCATAGAAGCCGCAAGAATCGATGCAATCACTTTTTTCTTCATTTTTTTCTCCTCGTTTTTCATACAGTTTTCTATTCTTTTTTCTGTCACAGGAATCAGCCCTTGACTGCTCCTGAAAACATTCCTTTGATTAAGGCCTTCTGGCCTACGATAAAGATGGAAATGGATGGAATGATAATCATTACCACGCCCGCCAGCATCAGGGTAATCGACTGTGCGTCGACGCTGTTCAGCATACTGATACCAATCTGTACGGTACGCTTGCTGTCCGAACCTGTAACCAGCAGCGGCCACATGTACATATTCCATGCATTGATAAAGGTGTAAACCGCCATTGCTCCCATTGCTGACTTTGTCAGCGGCATCAGGATTTTTACGATAAACCGCAGATTCCCGCAGCCGTCCAGCTTCGCCGATTCATAAAGCGAAATCGGAAAGGTCATGTAGAACTGGCGGAACAGGAAAATTCCCATTGCAGAGGTAAGAGAAGGCAGGATCAGAACAATATAGGTATCGAGCAATCCGAGACTTCCTACTGTCAGATAATTGGAAATAATGGTTGCCTCACCCGGCACCATCATGGTCGCCATGACCAGCATAAACAGAACATTTTTTCCTTTGAAATTCAGGAAAGAGAAGGCAAATGCCGCAAGAGAACACGTTACAATCTGACCCAGCGTAATGCTGCCCGCAACCAAAAATGAGTTCAGGACAAAGCGTACCAGCGGAATTTTATGAAATGCTTCCACGAAATTTTCCAGCGTCGGATGTTTTGGCACGATGTTCATTGCCATTGTGTAAAGCTCGCCGGACGGCATAAACGCTACACTGATGGTATAAAGCAGCGGAAACAGCATAAACAGACAAACGATCAGGTTCATGGTAACCAACGCTGTTTTCTGAAGCATTTTCTTTCTTTTTGCTTTTGCATTCATTGCCAGATGCAGTGCCTGCAGCTCCTCTGCAGAATAAGTTTTTGGTCCGGCAATCGTAGTTGCTATTGTAGACATCAGTATTTTACTCCTCTCTTTTCCATGCGGAACATAACCAGGGTAAGCGCCATGACAATCAGAAACAAAACAACGGACTGTGCGGCTGCGCTTCCAAACCGGTAATTAAAAAACGCATCACGGTATATCGAATATACAATCAGGTTCGTGGATTCTCCCGGTCCTCCCTGTGTCAGGATTTTCACCTGTCCGAATGACTGGAATGCCTGAATAATGTTAACAACCAGTGTGTAGAACATGATCGGAGAAAGCCCCGGCAGTGTCAGCTTAAAAAATTTCTGTACTGCATTCGCTCCATCTACAGAAGCACGCTCATAAATCGAATCATCAATGTTTCCAAGTCCCGCCGAAAAATACAGGAAATTGATGCCACTGTTCAGCCATGCCGTAAGGACAGCCACACAGATCAGCGCATATTTCGGATCACTGACCCAGTTAATGCTCACATGCAGCAATTTGTTTACGATACCGATCGTGGGATTTAAAATAATCTTGAAAATCATGGCGCCTGAGCTCGATGCTACTGCCATTGGGAGTGCATAGGAAGTACTGAATACCCGGATTCCCGGGAAAGCCTTGCTGCAAAGAACTGCTCCCAGAAGGCCAAGCGCCATACTTCCGACTACAACAATCGCCACAAATTCCAGTGTAACCCAGAGACCGTTGTAAAAGGATGGATTCGATAATAAGCTTTTATAGTTGTCCAGTCCCACATACAATTTCGCTTCTCCAAGCTTGTTTGTCTTATACAGGCTCAGATAAATGGTTTTAAAAAACGGATAAAACAGAAAGATGCTAAAGATCACCATACTCGGGATTAGATACATATAAACTTCTGCTTTTTTACACTTTTCGATTACTTTTTTCACTTCTTGCTCCTTCTTATGCTGTTGCACGTTCTTCTTTTTCAACCGGCAGAGATAAAATATTTTCTTCTGTAAACGGATCAAAGATCTGTGCTTTCTCCATATCTGCATACAATGTAATGCTTTCCTTTACAGTAACCGGCACCTCGGAAGGCACTCTTGCTGTAATCAGATTTTTTCCGGTATTCATATGCAGATACGCTTCTGCACCGATCATCTCCCGCAGGTCAACAAATGCCTTCAACTGATTCTCTTCGTAACAGATCCGATGTGCGGAAGCGGTTGTTTCGTCCTGTAAATCCTCCGGTCTCAGACCTAAGATCACCATTTTTCCGAGATAAGCGCGGCGAAGCACCATTTCGTTCTCTCCTTTTGCACGAAGGGTAACTCCTCCGTCTGCCTCCAGATAAACCGCTCCGTTTCTTTCCATCACCATCGTTTCCATAAAATTCATACTCGGAGCTCCGATAAAACCAGCCACAAATTTGTTTGTCGGATGGCGGTAAATCCGCTCCGGTGTATCCGCCTGCTGCACAACACCGTCTTTCATAACAATAATTTTTGTACCAAGCGTCATCGCCTCCGTCTGATCATGGGTAACATAAATCACCGTCGTTTTCAGTTCCTTATGTAATTTTGCCAGCTCCACCCGCATCTGTGCCCGCAGCTTCGCATCCAGATTTGAAAGCGGCTCATCCATTAAAAATGCTTTCGGCCGTCTCATAATTGCACTTCCAATCGCAACTCTTTGTTTCTGACCGCCGGAAAGTGCTGCCGGTTTCCGGTCAAGTAAATGCTCAATTCCAAGCACTTTAGCTGCCTCATGTACCTTTTTATCAACTTCATCCTTGGGCTGTTTCCGGATTTTCAGAGAAAACGCCATGTTTTCATATACCGTCATATTCGGGTAAAGCGCGTAGTTCTGAAATACCATCGAAAGATCGCGATCCTTTGCTTCTACATAATTACAAAGCTGTCCATCGATCCAGAGTTCCCCGCTCGTAATCTCCTCAAGACCGGCAATCATCCGAAGCGTCGTCGATTTTCCGCAGCCGGAAGGTCCAACAAAAATCACAAACTCCCGATCCGGTATTTCAAGTGAAAAATCCTGAACCGCATAATGCTCCTTATCATAAGATTTACAGACATTCTTCAACACAATATTTGACATTCGTTTTTCTTCCTCCTCGTCTTGTCGAGACTCATTATACCTTTCCTTCCGTAAAGCCCACTACCACCGCTTTGTAAAATATCCGTTAATAAAATAACCGGTTACTTTACAAAAAATGTCCACATTTTCCCTTATCTCCGTCTCCATCTCCTTCTTTTCCAGCCACTCTTCCAGATCACTCTTTGTAAAATCCCCGAAAATCACCCGCAAAACCAATTTTCAAAACGAGTTCTGAATAGCCATTCCTTTTCCCAATACCAGACAGATTATTTTTGACACAAAAAAACGCCGCAACTCTCAAAGCTGCAGCGCTTTCTCATCATAACATACCATATTCTTCTTTCATGTCAACGCAGTGGGCGCTCCCGCGCCCACGTCCGTGTCCGTCCAAACCTATTCCACCGGTTCCGCCGGCACAAACACCCTGCTGTTTTCCTGTTCTTTCGGTTTTTCCGCTCTTTCCGTTGCCTCCCTACAGAAATACTCCTGTGAATTCACCAGCATCTTTCCGCGCTTATCCGGCTTTGTATACGTTCCGTCTGCCTGTAAAATACTGGCTTTCACATTATCCTTCATCTGGATATCAAGAATATGCATTACTTCTTTCTTGATCTGCTCATCCTCAACCGGGAACACAATCTCCACCCGTTTTTCCAGATTTCGCGGCATCCAGTCCGCGCTTCCCATAAACACCTCTTCATTTCCACCACTGTAGAAGTAGAAAATCCGCGCATGTTCCAGGAAATTGCCGACAATCGAGCGAACGGTAATATTCTCGCTGACACCCGGGATTCCAACCTTCAGACAACAGATTCCCCGGATAATCAGGTCAATCTTTACTCCGGCTGCCGAAGCACTGTAAAGCGCCGCAATAATATCGCGGTCGCATAACGAGTTCATCTTCGCAATAATATGCGCTTTCTGTCCCTTCTTCGCGTGTTCCTCCTCCATAGCAATCAGATGCAGGAATCTGTCTTTCATCCAGAGTGGCGCAACCACCAGTTTGTTCCAGTGATCCGGCTCCGAATAGCCCGAAAGCATGTTAAATACTGCTGTTGCGTCCTCACCGATCTTTGCATTGCATGTCAGCAGGCCACAGTCCGTATACAGCTTTGCCGTAGAATCGTTATAGTTTCCCGTGCCAAGATGTACATATCTGCGAATGCCTGTCTCCTCGCGCCGAACCACCAGTGTGATCTTACTGTGTGTTTTCAGTCCCAGAAGACCATAAATTACATGGCATCCCGCCTTTTCCAGCATCTTCGCCCAGACAATATTGTTTTCTTCGTCAAACCGTGCCTTTAATTCCACCAGTACGGAAACCTGTTTGCCATTTTCCGCCGCCTGAGCCAGTGCTGCAATAATCGGAGAATTGCCGCTCACACGGTACAGCGTCTGTTTGATTGCCAGTACATCCGGATCCTTTGCTGCTTGTTGTACAAATTGCACGACCGGATCAAACGTCATATAAGGATGATGCAGCAGGATATCTCCTTTTCGGATGTTTGTAAAAATGTCATCCTCATTCATCAGCGCCGGAACTGCTGCTGGAATGTATTTTGGAATTTTATACTCATCAAAGCCGTCGAGCCCATACATTTTCATTAAAAACGTCAGATCGAGCGGTCCCGGAATCCGGAACAGGTCGTCTTCATCGATGTCAAACTCTTTTTCCAGCATCTTCAGGAGCCGCTTATCCATCTTATCTTCCACTTCCAGACGGATCACTTCGCCCCACTGACGTTTTTTAAGCTGCTTCTGGATCTCTTTTAACAGGTCCGAAGCCTCATCCTCATCGATCGAAAGATCTGCATTTCGCATAACACGGTACGGATGCGCACAGACCACATCGTAGCTTAAGAACAGCTTTCCAATGTTCCGCTCGATGATCTCCTCCAGAAGAATCACATACCGCTGTCCCGTCTTTTCATCCTGCGGAAGCAGAATAAAACGCGGCAGTACCGAAGGAACCTGAACCGTCGCAAATTCCAGTTCTTTCTCTTTTTCCTTCTCCTTGCCTTTCTTCTCTTTCTTATCCTCCGCACGGCTCAGAAGCGAATCCTCTTTCTTCTGCACCAGTGCACCGATATTCAATGTTTTGTTCCGGATCAATGGGAACGGGCGGGCCGAATCCATGGCCATCGGGGTCAGAACCGGGTAAATGTTCTCCTCAAAATAGGAATCCACATACTCCGCCTGCTCCTTCGTCAGCTTCTCGTGCTCGCTGATAATCGTAAGGCCAACGTGCTCCAGAGACGGAACCGCCGAGCGATTGTACGTATTGTACTGCAGCTGCACCAGCTCGTGTGTCCGTTTGCTGATCCCGGCAAGCTGCTCCTTCGCATCCATGCCGGACAGATCCTTTTTCGTATAGTTTGCATGCACCTGGTCTTTTAGTGAAGCCACACGGACCATATAAAACTCATCCAGGTTGGAGGAGGTAATGCTGATAAATTTCAGACGCTCAAACAGCGGAATACTCTTATCCCGCGCCTCGTTTAAAACACGCTCGTCGAAGCTGACCCAGCTCAACTCCCGGTTGCGGAAATATTCCGGTTTCTTATATGGTGCAATATCCATCTTTCTTCGCCTCCTTTTACATCTGCCGTTTCAGTTTGATGACCGGCTGTATGCTGAATACCTCATTGAAGAAATCTAATTTTTCCTGGCACAAACCTTGCTCAAGGGTAAAATCGCGGTTGACCGTGAGCGAAAGCTGCAGCTCGCGCTCCTTTAATGTGGCGCGGATCGCCTGAATCTTCTGCAAATGACTCCGGTCGAGCGCATTCGCCAGACGGACGATTGCGGTCAGTTCGGATACTGTCAGATACTGCTTGGCACTCAAGGACGATTCCATCACCAGCTCATCGTAGGACGGGAGCGTAACCGTGTTGTATCTTGCAATCAATGCCACCATCTCACGCTCAATGTGCGACAATCCGATGATTTCATTTGACATGATAATATTATAGGAAGAATCCGCCACATTATTGAAACTGATGTATTTTCCAACGTCATGCAGCATCACTGCCATCTGGAGAAGCAGCCGTTCGCGCTCTTTCATACCGTGCATCTTTTTCGTCGCATCAAACATGGCAAGCGCTGTCATCTCCAGGTTCTGGACATGCGGACGGTTCACTGCGTACCGTTTTCCGATATTTTTTGCCGCCATCAGAATATCATTTTCGAAATTATGACCGCCTTTCAGCAGTTTCATCTGCTCCGCATACTCGTATGCAATACCACGTGTCATATGCACGCCCGGAATCCAGATATGCTCCGCACCCATCATATCAATCAGACATTTATAAATCACAGCAGACGGATACATCAGTGAAGCGTTTTCCAGCGGAATACCAAGTTTTACGGCGAGCTCCATCGGTGACTGGCGGATAATTTTCTCATACCAGGTATTAAAGTTTTCGCGGGAAATGATTTTTGTCGTTTTTTCTTCAATGTTCTGATAAACACTGTCGGTGAAAACATCGCCGATCAGCATAATGTTTTCAATTTTGCGGTCTTTCAGATACATCTTTTTAAAGCTTGATACTTCGTTCCAGATCAGCTCCTCGACCATCTCTTCGTAATGTTCCGTCTCACTCTGAATTCCGGCAAGACGCTCGCGGATGCGAAGACTTCCCATGCGGATGTTCTGTGTTGTGACAAGTGCATCCTTGTCGAACAGGGAAATCTGAAAACTGCCACCGTCAAGATCGAGAATCGCAGTTCCCTTTTCAATGATCTTGTTAAAATTGTCCTCCATCGCCGCGAGCGCTTTATAGCTAAGAAAACGCTGCTCCGAGTTGGAGAGAACCGTGACAGAAAGACCGGTCAACTGATGAATTTTTCCAAGGACATAGAGACTGTTCGACGCCTCACTGATCGCACTGGATGCCGTTGCACGGTAATCGTCCACGCGATAGCCTTCCATAATCCGCACAAAATCTGCGAGTACACGGCACAGCTCTTCTTCCATTTCCGGGCGAATTTTTCCCAGCGTGTACGTATCTTTTCCAAGCTCCATCCGATGGCAGATCTTATCCACGCTTCGGATACCCTGCTTTTTGGAGATCTCGAAAATCTCCAGAATGACGTCGTAGCTGCCGATATCAATGGCAGCAAATGTGGAATACTGCATATATGCTTTTCCTCCTTCTTTTTCAAAGGATATCCCAAAAAGCCCGCTCCCAATACCAAGCGGACTTTTTGACCTTTTTCTTTTTACTGTTTTCCGAGCAGATAATCGATAAACTGCTGTGCGGTACGGCCGGAAAGACCGCCGTGGGACAGTTCCCATTTGTTCGCTTCTGCCAAAAGCTCTTCCTCACTCAGCGTCACGCCGTATCGTTCGGCCAGTGTGGAAACAATCTTCTGGAATTCTTTCTTATCCGGTGCACCAAAATAAATGCTGACGCCGAAACGGTATACCAGCGACAGCTTCTCCTGTACCGTATCGGAGGTGTGCATATCCTGTCTCGTTCCCTCTTTGTCGCTGTAGTTCTCCTTGATCAGGTGGCGGCGGTTGGAGGTCGCATAGATGAGGATATTGTCCGGGCGTTTTTCCAGACCTCCCTCGATCACAGCTTTCAGGTATTTGTACTCGATCTCAAACTCCTCGAAAGAAAGATCGTCCATGTAGATAATGAATTTATAATTTCTGTTTTTGATCTGCGCAATCAGCTCGTTCAGATCCTGGAATTGATGCTTGTAAACCTCGATCATACGAAGTCCCTGATCGTAATACTCATTCAGGATACCTTTAATGCTGGAGGATTTTCCGGTTCCGGCATCACCAAAAAGCAGGCAGTTGTTGGCTTTTTTGCCCTCGACGAACGCTTTCGTGTTGTCGATCAGCTTCTGCTTTGGAATTTCGTAGCCGACAAGGTCGGAAAGGCGCACATCCGGGATGTTGGTGATCGGGATGATCTCAACATTTTCGCCAACGTGTGCGATGCGGAATGCTTTGTGCAGTCCCAGTTTTCCTACTCCAAAGTCTTTGTAGAACTGAATCATATCATCCATAAATTCGTCGACAGATTCTGCTTTTGCAAGACGGATGGCCAGTTCGCAGATGCGGTCGCGGACTTCTTTGTTGAACAGCTTGTTCGGGCTGTCGGTGTTCTCGTAATCGCTGATGACGGAAGCATCGCCGGATTCGAAAATTTCGTCGAAAACACAGATATCGAAATCGAACAGCTCTTTGAAACGGACAAAATCATGTTTTGCCATCTGGTTGATGCTTCCCTCGACTTTTCCGACAATCTCGCAGGAGGTAGAAAATGCATTTTCTTTGTTGACCAGAAGATATGTCAGATAATCGTGCCAGAGATTTCCGGAGAAGCCGTAGCGGTTTGCCATCTCGACAAGGCGGTTCAGTGCCTCATAAAACTGCGGCTCATATGCGCTCATATTCTCACGGAACCGGCGGTCCTTCAGGGAAATCTGAGCATTGACCAGTTTTTTGTAGGTCTCCACCAGTATCGTCATATCGCGCAGTACCTCCCCCTCTGCGAAATCGCGGTAGAGGATACATTCTTCTATTCTAATCATCTTTTGTCTCTTCCTTCCTGTCATTTTTCATTTTATTTATGCGAAAAGGCCGCTTGGTACGGCCCTCTCTTCTGGATTAATAATTTCCGAAAATCCGGAATTTCGCGGATTCTGCCTGCAATCCGCGCAGTGCGTTTTTGACTGCCGGATCGCTTAAGTTCCCCTCGAAATCCACGAAGAAACGGTACTCCCATTTCCGCTGCGGAATCGGGCGGGACTCGATTTTGGTCATGTTCAGATCGTTGTAAATAAAATGTGCCAGTGCGTTGTAAAGAGAACCGCTCTGATGCGGCAGTTCCATGCATACGCTGATTTTCTGTGCATCTTTTACAAAGCGTTTCTGCCCAGAAATGATAACAAAGCGTGTCGTATTTCCCTGGGCATCAAAAATACCTTCTTTTAAGATCTGCAGTCCGAAATGCTCTGCAGCGTACGGACTTCCGACGGCTGCCATCGTAAGATCACCGCTCTCGGATACTTCTTTTGCAGCGGCGGCTGTATTGAGACGCTCTTCCGTCTTCCAGTTTTCATTGGAATCCAGGAAACGGCGGCACTGCGCCAGCGCCTGCGGATGGGAAATCACGGTGCGGATCTCCTCAGCCTTTGCTCCCGGCAGTGCCATCAGCACATGCTCCACCGGCAATTCCTGCTCACCGACGATGTAGTGCGGATATTCCACCAGAAGATCATAAATATCGGATACAATGCCTGCTGTGGAGTTCTCGATCGGAAGCACGGCATAATCGGCTTCGCCCCTCGTAATCGCCTCCATCGCCTCTTTCCAGGTGTCTACGTGGAAACTGGTGATCGTATCATCGAAAAATTCTTTCATGGCACCGAAGCTATAGGCGCCCTCCACACCCTGGAAGACAACTCTTCTGCCGTGCGTCGGGAGGTGGTCAACCTGTGTGTAATCGGTCATCTCCTCGCCGCCGTTCTCGGTCAGCAGCTGATACTGGCGCTTCCGGCTGATCGACATGATCTGCTGGAACAGCTCCTGGATGCCTTTTGTATTGAATGCATTTGTTCCCTCGCCTGTCAGCTTTTCCAGCTTCTGGCGCTCACGTTCCGCATCAAAAACGGCTTTTCCTGTCTCTATCTTGTACTGCGCAACCTCCGCCGTCAGCGCCATCCGGTGCTGGAACAGGCGGACGATCTCGTCATCGGTGACATCGATCTCGTCGCGGATTTTTCCTAAGTCTAGCATATCTGGTCCTCCTGATACTCTGCATTTGTTGCAGATATCAATATTTTACTCCATCTCCGTTTAATTTACAAGAAAAGATCTTCCGAAATTCGGCTTTTGTACAATCTTTTTCCTTTTTAACTGCTATTTCACTTTATTTTTTCACATTTCATATTACTCTGCTTTTCGACCTTTTTCCTGCCATTTTTTATCTTGCATTTATCCTGTTTTTGTGTTAAGGTGGAACACAGAAAAAATAAGTTACTGTTCACTCAGCAGTGAAACACCTGCTGTTTCGCTGCGTAAGAAAGTGAT
>ENA-OYYB01001172-OYYB01001172.1-human-gut-metagenome-genome-assembly--contig:-NODE-1172-length-11809-cov-7.620980_pt1 | contig 11809 bp, 8 predicted proteins | sample MGYA00244059_ERZ653440 | MGnify/ENA primary metagenome ERZ653440 (study PRJEB26926, sample SAMN06164994) | human gut metagenome | biome: ENVO:00009003; feature: ENVO:2100002; material: ENVO:00002003... | reverse complement strand
GATCTACACCTATTAAGTCGTCGGCAGCGTCAGATGTGTATAAGAGACAGTGCCAGAGTTGACAAGGCCGACACAGATGACGACTGTGCCTGCGGAGGACTGGATCACGCCGGTGATGAGGGTGCCGAAAATGACACCCTTGATGGTGGAGGAGGTCAGCTTTTGCAGCACGCCCTGCATCTTGCCGCCCGCCAGCTTTTCCAGGCCGGCACCCATGATCGACATACCATAGAGGAACAGCGCAATACCGCCCAACAATGAGGTGATGTGTGTGATATCCATCTCGATACTCCTAAAAACTTCCTTTTGCTCTTAAAACAAACCAAGGACGGCCGCCCGGGGCTTCCTGCCCTGAACGCCGTCCTTTTTATTATAGCATTGAACTCCCCCGGACAACAAGCGTTATTTTACATGTTTTTTGCATTTTTACTGCATTTCCGCGCCGTTTTGTCCTTTTGTCAACTGTTCTTTTCTTATATTTTACAGGTATTTTACATTTGAGCTTTCCCTGTACGCTCCTGACGTGCTTCCGGGAACTGCCGGGAATATGTCATGCGGCCTCGTCCAGCTCCTCCATGGCCTCCCGCACCGTGTCCGCCGAGAAGAGGAACACCCCGCCCCGGGTATAAACCTCCACATGGCCGCCTACAGATCGGATCTCGTACTCACTCATGGTGTTCCCTCCTGTTCCTGCAGCCCGCCTCCGGGCCGCTCCTGTTTTGTTCGACAACAGGAGTATACCAGATGCGGGGTACGATAAGATGGACTTTCAGAAGTGGGCATGAAAAAACCTCTGCATCGGTGGAAACCCTTTGCAGAGGTTTTCAAATCATCAGGCGGGCATGTGATCGCTCCGCTCGCTTCGCACGATGCCGAGGAAGGGCGGAACGCTTGCACGCTGCTGGCCCTTTTCGCGAGCCTTTTTCAGCTGGTACTCATGGCTGGCAACAGCATCAATAAAATCACGCTCTTTTTGTGTTGCATGATAATAATCGGTGTTGAAACGCTTGCAGACGGAAAACAGGGTATCAAGATAATCCATCGTTTCATCCGACATGGGTGCGACCTGCAGTTCGATTTCGTGATTTGCCATAATAACCCCTCCTGTTCTCAGGATAAATAGGTGCTGAAGATCTCCTGCGCGCCTTCATCAGCCAGCATCAAGAGCTTGGGGCCGCCTGGCAGCGGCTGGAAGATCGGCACAGCATGGAAATCCTGAATATAGTGTTCGTACAGTTCATCTGTCTTAGCGGCAAAGGTCACGACACCGCCGTGGCCGCTGTCAATGGATAGCTGGATGCCATAGGCGATCATCATACGACCGATACCGGTGTATTTACGCTGATCTGTCAGCGTCGGGTTGCTCTGCGGGTGAGCTTCCATGTTCACGATAAAAATAGAAATGCCGTTTTGATCCTCCCGGTAAGCCCCCAGCGCAATGATCTCACCGCTTGCCGCTTTGGCGACCCGTTTTTCCAGTTGGGAGTCACGGATAAAGTCACTGGTCCAATCGGACTGCCAGCCGCTTTTTGTCACCAGAAGGTCTGACTGTGTGGCAGGCGTGATCTCCACCGGGATACAGGCTCCGGTCTTGTTTTCTGTAACGAAATATTGCAGCAGCATCGACACAGCCCCTTTCTGCTTCTATTTTATCATGCAGGAAGGAAAAAGGCAAATTTTCTCCCTCTTTTTTCGCATTTTTCGCGCGAAAAATCGCCGGAACATACTCGTTGACGACACAACCAAAAGGTGTTACACTTTGGGTAACAAAACAACGCTGTGTAATGTAAAAGAAAGAGGTGTTTCCATGAACGAAATGAAGGAAGCAGTGGGGAACTGGCGGGAGGCAAAGCAGTTCAGCCCGGCGGACGAGAACGATTTCCTGCGGTGGCTGGACAAGGCCGACACCGAGGAGAAGCTCTTTTCCCGGCTGACCTTCTGGTTTACCTTCCGGGGCCTGCCTGCGGACCAGAACCAGCGGTATCATCTGGTGCAGGAGCGGGCCCGGGAACTGCGGCTCTGGAACGGGCTGGAGCTCAAGCTCCGGCGCTGGCAGGACCGTGTGGCCGACGAGTACGAGCAGATCGGAAAGGAGGCGTTCGCGGCCCGCATCGGCGAGGACTACGCCGATTACATCAACAGCCTGACCGACCCGGAGGCCGCCCCGCAGCAGGCTGCCCCGGAGCCGGAGACCGCAAAGCCTGCCGGGGTGCAGGCGTGGTCGGCGCGGGAGCTGTCTGAGATGGTGCTGCCGCCCATCCGCCATGTGGTGGAGGGTCTGCTGCCCATGGGCATGGGGGTGCTGGTGGCAAAGCCCAAGCTGGGCAAGAGCTGGATGGTGCTGGACCTCTGCCTTGCCGTGGCACAGGGGGAGCCGTTTCTGGGGTTCCCCACCCGGCAGCACGGCACGCTCTACCTCGCCCTGGAGGACGGCAAGAGCCGGATGCAGACCCGCCTGCGCCGCTTGCTGGAGGGCAGGCCCGCCCCGGCCAACATGCACGTTATGTTTCAGGCCCAGCGGCTGGGCGAGGGCCTGCTGGAAACGCTGGGGGAGTATCTGGATGCCAACCCGGACATCCATCTGGTCTGCATCGATACCTTATCCAAGATCAAGCCCAAGGCAAAGCCCTTTGAAAATGCCTACGATGCCGACTACGACTACATGGGCAGGCTGAAGGCCTTTGCCGACAGCCGGGGCATCTGCGTGCTGCTGGTGCACCACACCCGCAAGAGCAAGAACCCCGAGGACAGCTTCGACAACATCAACGGCTCCACCGGCATCCTGGGTGCGGCGGATTTCACCATCGTGCTGGACAAGCAGAGCCGGATGGACGATGAAGCAGGCTTTCTGCTCACCGGCCGCGACATCGAGCAGTGTGAGCGGGTCATCCGCTTTGATAAGGCCCGCTGCCGCTGGGTCATGCAGGGCACGGCGGCCCAGCTGGCCGCGCAGCGCCGGGTGGCCGAGTATGAGGCAGAGCCCATCGTCAAGACCCTGCGGGTGCTCCTGCAGCAGGGGGATGGAACGTGGAGCGGCAATGCGCAAGCATTGATGCAGATGGGAGAGCGCTATACAAATGAAGCGCTTGCTTCCAGCACACGAGCATTGGCAGGACGAATCAAAGAGCTACAACCAATGCTCTGGGAAAGAGATGCAATCAAGTGCTGGGATAAACAGAATGGAACAGGCGGAAAACGATACTGCTTTAAGATGAATCGGATTGATAATACTGTGCCTGTTATGGATTCTACACAACTGTCGTTAAGACATAATTATCGTTGATATCGTTGCTATCGTTGATAAAACCGCATTCTCTGCAACGATTGCAACGAATGCAACGATAGAAATGAGTATAACGAGAACCCCCTCCGGTATGGTGTGTACCGAAGGGGGTTCGTTGGGGTTTGATGGCGTGCCCTCTCAGTCTCGCTGCGCTCGACAGCTCTCCCGAAGGGAGAGCCAACGCATCTGCAAGGGGAGAGGGTGCTGAAGGTTAAACCTCTCCGTCATCATCGCTTCGCTCGATGCCACCTCCCCTAGTAGGGGAGGCCTTGGCATAGGGTTCATTTTTCGCAATGATCGCCTATCGGCTCCAAAATGTACTCCTGCCGCAAGGATAAGGCTTTGCGCCAGCAGGGCAAACAGGAGCGAAGCGCCAGACCACGAAAACGCGACGGCCTGCCAAGGGCTCCCCTACTAGGGGAGCTGGCGCGGCGAAGCACGCGACTGAGAGGTTGTACAGAGCCGCACCTGGTCGTTTCAGAACACACTCCCCACCGCATACAGACTCTTGACCAGATCTTCCCGGTACAGCGGATCGGCGGGGTCAAGGCTGTTGATGACCACGCCGCCGCTGACGGACGCGCCGGTGGAGTGGATGTAGCGGCCCTCGCCAAGGTAAAGGGCGATATGGCCGGGGAAATAGAGGGCATCGCCCCGCTTTTTGTCTGCAAAGGGGATCTGGTGCATGGGCCAGCCCTCCACGATCCTGGCATCCCGGTAGATGAGCACGCCGCACTGCATATAGACGCTGCTGACAAGGCCGGAACAATCAATGCCCCGGCCCGATTTGCCGCCCCAGCGGTACTCGGTGCCCAGATACTTTTTTGCCTGCGCGCAGACGGCATCCCGGAACGCTTCCTCGCTGCCGTCGTACCACGCCTGCAGTGCCTGCGGCACCAGCTCCCCGGCGGTAATATTCTGGGCCTCGGCCAGCGCGTCATCAAAGGCCAGCCCCTCCCGCTGGGAGAACACGGCGGTCATCTCAAACCGCACCGGCTCCAGCGCCACGTCCCGGACATAGCCGGTGCGGCCATCCAGCAGGGCCACCTTGGCCCAGCCGGTGTGGGCCTCGGCTTCCTCGGGCGGTTCGGGCAGGCGGCAGAGCAGGCAGCCCCGCTCCAGCTCCAGCATCCGCACCCCCTGTACCTTGGGCAGGCTGAGCACATCGGTGGCACGGCCCACCAGCACCAGCGGCTGGGGCAGGTAGGCCCGCAGCGCATCCTCGCTGACAAATTTCAGCGCATCCTGCCGGACAAAGCCGTGGTAGCCGTAAAAGGTGACCACCTCGGCCACCTCCGGGGAGAGGGGCACTCCCTCGGCGGTCACGCCGCCGGGGGCGGTGCGCACCTGACAGGCCTGACCGTACAGGCCCTCGTCCCCGATGGTGGAAACAAGGCCCGCCTCACTCTGTTTGGTGGTCTGGGGCAGGTCGTAAATGGTCACGACCGGCCGGGCAAATAGGGCGTATTGCATCATTCGGTTCCCTCCAACAAATTCAGCAGCTCCTCCGGCTTCATGCGCAGGATGGCACCATCCGCGCTGCCGGTAACGGTCTCGGCCAGATCCTGCTTGGCCTGCTGCAGCTCCACGATCTTTTCCTCAATGGTGTCCTGGGCGATGAGCTTGTACACCTGCACCGGGTTCTGCTGGCCGATGCGGTAGGCACGGTCGGTGGCCTGATTCTGGGCTGCCACGTTCCACCACGGGTCGTAGTGGATGACGATATCGGCGGCGGTCAGGTTCAGGCCGGTGCCGCCTGCCCGCAGGGAGATCAGGAACACGCTGGCCTCGCCGCCGTTGAAGCGGCGCACCAGCTCGGCACGCACCGGCTTGGGGGTGGAGCCCTGCAGAGTGAAGTGGCTCACACCCTCCGCGTCCAGCCGCTTGGCCAGCAGCTCAAGCATGGAGGTGAACTGGCTGAACAACAGGATGCGGTGCCCACTCTCCACGGCACTGGTGACCAGCTCGATGCAGGCATCCAGCTTGGCGCTGCCGCCCTCCCAGTTGTCTGCGATAAGGCGCGGGTCGCAGCAGATCTCCCGCAGCCGCATGAGGACGGCGAACACCGCCATCTTGTCCTCGGGCTTGGCGGCCCGCAGCTTCTCCCGGGCATCCACCACGGCGGCAAGGTAGAGCTTGCGCTGCTCCTCCTCCAGCTCGATGCGGTAGACGTTCTCTGTTTTGGGGGGCAGCTCCTTCAGCACCTCGGACTTCATCCGGCGCAGGATGAACGGCCCGGTGAGCTGGTTCAGCCGCCGCACCGCCGCCGGGTCGTTTTCCTGCGTGATGGGCTTTTCAAACCGGCTGCAGAAGCTCTTATAGGGCGGCAGATAGCCCGGCATCAGGAAGGAAAAGATGCTCCACAGCTCACCCAGGCGGTTCTCCACGGGGGTGCCGGTCAGCGCAAAGCGGACACGGCTGTTCACCCCGCACACCGCCTTGTATTTCTGGGTGGTGTGGTTCTTGATGGCCTGGGCCTCGTCCAGGATGCAGGCGTAGAATTTCTGGTTCTCGTACAGGGTCTCGTCGCGGCGGAGCAGGTCGTAGCTGGTCACCACCACGTCGGCCCCGTCCCACTGCTCGGCCAGCTGGGCCCGGTGGGCGGCATCCCCGTCCACCACAACGCAGTTCAGCTCCGGCGTGAACTTTTGGCATTCCTCGGCCCAGTTCAGCACCAGCGAGGCCGGGCAGACGATGAGGCTGGGCAGGGGGTTCCCGCCTTCCTCCCGGAGGGCCAGCAGATAGCTGAGCACCTGCACCGTCTTGCCCAGACCCATATCATCCGCAAGGATGCCGCCCATGCCGTAGCTATCCAGCGTGCGGAGCCAACGGTAGCCGTCCCGCTGGTATTTTCGCAAAACTTTTTGTAGAGACGCAGGCGGTGTATACTCGCTGTCCTTTACCGCGTGGAAGCTCCGGCTGAGCTGGCGGAAGGCATCGTCCCGGTTGAAGCGGATGCCGTTCTGCCCCGAAAGCGCCCAGTCCAGACTGGGGGCCCGGTACAGGGGCAGCCGGGCGTGGGCCTGGCCCAATTTGGCCCCGGAAAGCTCCAGCGTCTCGTTCAGCTCGTCCAGCACCTCCATGGAATCATCCAGCCGGAGCAGACGGCCATCGCGCAGGCGGTGGTAGCGCTTTTTCTGGTGGAGCGATCTCAGCAGGGCTTTCAGCTCCCCCACCGGGAACTCCCCCGTGTCCACCTCCAGGTCGAGCACGCTGCCGTGCACCGACACCCCCACCGAGATCTTCGGCGGTGCGGCCTGCATACTGCGGAAGGCATCGGTCAGGTAGACCTCGCCCTCAGCCAGCAGGGCCGGGATGCCCTCATCGAGGAAGCGGTAGACTTCATCCTCCTCATAGGCATCGTAGTGGGCGGCAAGGCCGTTGCCCATGGTGTCCGGCCCCGGCTCCAGATACCGCCCCAGCAGCCGCCCGGCCCGCTGTTCGGCGCGGGCATCCCGCAGCAGACCGGCAGGCCCCGGTTCCTCCGGCGTGACGCGGTCCTCGCCGTACAAAAATTCAAGGTGCGCCCGCACCGTTTCCCGCGTGGGCGCGTCAAGGTAAAACTGCACCACCGGCTCCAGCGGGATCTGATTCAGCAGCAGGCGTTCGGGGTCCTCAATGGTCACCCTGCTGCCCAGCTCCGGCAGAACGTAACTGCAAAAGGCGGTGGCATCCCCGGTGGTAAAGAACAGGCTCTTGCCGCACAGCGCCTCAAGGGCGGGCCGCATCCGGGCGCTTTCGGCCCGGTCCAGTTGCCAGATTGTATCCTCACTGTATAAATAGTCGTTGTCTAAACCCGTTTTCCATCCCAACGCGGGGGTCACGGACACCTCCACGCCGCCCCGGCGCTTTTCCACCCGCATGGTCAGGGCCGGGATGCCGGTCTTGAGGGTGTAGCCGCCCAGATTGCCGGTGGGGGCATAGAGGGCCACCAGACCGTCAAAGATCTCGCCGTTCAGCGGGATGCCCCCGGCAGGCCCGCTGCGGGGCGCATTGCCGTAGCTGCGCAGGGCCGCCTCGGCTCCTTCCTTTGCGCTGAGCTGCCGCCGCAGCAGGCGGAGCAGCTGCTGTGCCTCCGGGGCAAAGGCCTCCCAGCTGTGCTGAAATTCCAGCGCCTTGCCGTAACTGATGAAGCCGTGCTTCTCCACGGCCCGCAGCAGGTCCGGGATGCTCTTTACCACATACTGCCGCCCGCCGTCTGCCGAGATGCGCAGCCGCAGCCAGGGCAGCTCCCCGGGCAGCAGGGTCAGCTCCGGTTCCAGCTCTGCGGAGTGGGGGCGCAGCTCCGCGTGGCCGGTCACGCCGTCCACCTCGGCCAGTGCTCCCTCCTGATAGGCCCGGAGCAGCCGCCGTGCCTCGTAGTCAGATTCCGGTTCCTCGCCCCGCCACTTCTTGCCGAACAGCATTTCCAGGCTGGAGGCATAGCTGTCCCTGCGGGGCGGCTCCTCAGGCTGGGGCGTTTGCAGGTTGGCCGTGCCCCGCACCACGCCCGGGATGCTCTCCGGGCTCTCAGCAGGCTTCTGCGGCGCTCTGCCGGAAAGGCCCTGACTCTCGCTGTCCCACATCAGCAGCGCGCCGATGTGCTTGCAGCAGGGCCCCTCGCCGTTTTCGTTGTAAGGGCAGGAGCAGCTGGCGCTGACAAAGCTGCCGTTTTCCCGCAGCCAGACCTGGGTCTGGTACAGGCTCCGCCCGCCGCCGCGCACGTCGGCGCTCAGGTGGCGCACGCCGTTCCCGGCCACTTCGCAGTTCAGATCCTGTATCCGGTCCGTGTAGGCCTTGGCCCGCGCGAATACCGTGCCGCCCAACAGGTAGCGGATCTCTTCCATGTCCATCCGGGGTCTCCCTCCCTCTGCAATGCTCTATTGGTTAAGCATACCGCACCGGCGGGCGGGATGCAAGGGGTGCCGGGAAAAAAAGTTCCGGAAAGCACAGAAGCGCCTCATCCGGGAGAGGATGAAGCGCTTCTGTACTTTGGGAATTTTGGAACACTCAGCCCGCATTGCGGTTTACAGGCCAAGTGGGGGTTGGTTTAGGGCTGCTCAGGCATTCTGCTTGAGCTCCTGTGCTTTCTGCCATGCATTCAGCACATCGATCTTGCTTACGGCGTTGTCGGGATAGAATTTCATCTCTTCCGGAGCCGTGCCCTCATCGTTCAGGTCAGGGATAAGCTCGTTTTCCATGGCCCAGCGGGCGGCGTGCTGCAGGTCCATATCCCGCTCTTCCTGCCCGACATCGGGGTAGAGCAGTTCGGATTCGGGCATGGGTTTGCCTGCATCCTCCCACAGCATCATGGCAAGGGCGCTGCGGTTGCTGGGGAAGTAGGGCAGAGCCATCAGCTTGCCTGCAAATTCAGCGCCCAGAGAATAGGCCTGATAGCCCAGCACTGCACCGCCCACAACAACAGTAGTGCCGATCACGATGGGGCCAACGATATCGGGCTCGTCATCTTCAATGGATGCATCCTGTGTCATGGCTTTCAGGGTCACGGCCTTTGCAGGCATCTCAAAGGCAAAGCTTTCCTTATCCTGATAAGCGTTCGGATCATCCAGGCCGGTGATATCCCAGTGGCCAAATTTCAGACCGCTATCTGCAAAAGCATCCTTATCAAATGCAACGCTCACCGTTGCACCCTCGGGGACATTGAAGGAACCGTCCTCGTTGGCATTCTTTTTAACGATTTCGGTGATATCCTCGGGGTCAGCACCATTCTTGCCGGGCACTGTTACGCTGGTGATAACGCCGTCCTTCAAGGTCAGGATGGGCATTTCAGACACAACAAAGTCCTTTTCGTCCCTTGTCAGCTCATTCTCACCCTTCTTGACAGCAGCGGTCAGGGTCTGCTTGCCGGTCTCCTTGGGAGTAATGCGGAACGCATATTGTTCTTTTACATCGCCCAGATCAATGGGCAGGCCGCCTTCCGGCATGGGCTGATACGCACCGTTTTTGTCCTGATACTCGATCTCGCTGTTCTTGTTGCCAAAGTCGATGAATGCCTCACCCAGCTTGGCATCGTCCTTGGGGTCAACCTTTACAGTAAAGTCCTTGCTTTCGCCTTCCTTGATGACGGCATTCTCCAGGCCCTCAATGGTCACAGTGGCGGCATCACGGTACTGTGCGGCAATATCCACACCACTGCTCATGGTAAAGGTGATGGTCTCTGCCTTGTAGTCCTGACCTGTGAGCAGGGAGAGATTGCCGGTGGTAGACCAACCGTCAAACACCTTGCCCTTAGGGATCAGGGCCTTGTCCAGCGTCACGGTCACTTCTGCGCCGTCCGGTACAGAGTAGGTCTTTTTGCCGGTGGCCTCGTCAGGAGTAACAGTCAAGGTATTGGTCACATCGCTGTCGTCGTATTTCACAGTAACAGTGCCGCCGGTCACGGTCAGCGGGTGGCAGACCAGAGCATCGGGGTCGAACTTCCAACCGGCATAGAGCTTGGTGCCCTTGATGTTTGTAAACAGCTGTGCATCCGGATATCGGATCTTGCAGTCTGCATCGGTATACCAACCTGTAAAGGTGTAACCCGGTTTGATAGGTTTGTCTTTGTCAAGTGCCGTAATGTCTGCGCCGTAGTCAATTTTTTTCGGCGTGATCGTGTCACCATCTACGAGAGTCACATCAACGGTGGTAATAAAGCCTTCGTTCCCGTCGAAGTGCCGTAGTAGACGCTCTAATCTAGGTTCGCAATAAACATTTGTATTACAACTAGGCTGAAAAACTCCGTTACTGCCTTCGAAAGTCTCCTCTAATTGACTTGGGGCTTCAATTGTAATGTAAGGCAAGTGCCAACAATTATAAACGATATCACGCCCCAGTTTCTTCACGCTTTTGGGAATATTCAACGATTTTAGATTCGTACGCTTAAAGGCTTCATTGCCGATCTCACCTATTCCTTCTGACAGGGTAACACTTTCCAAGTTGTAACATTCCTCAAAAGCACCACTACGGATTGTTTTGACACTCGAAGGGATAGTGATTTCTGTCAGTCCACTGCAGCCGTAGAACGAACTATAACCAACTTCTTCCAGCTGTGGCGGAAGTTCAATCTTTGTCAGTCCAGTGCATCTCGAAAATGCACTGTCCTTAATTTTTGTTACGGTGCTTGGAATTTTAACCTCGGTCAGCTCAGGGCTGTCGCAGAATGCGCTTGCGCCGATGCAGGACAATCCTTCCGGAAGTTTTACTTTACGCAGATTCGGATGAAAAGAGTGAAACTTACTGTTGCTATCAGAATAGCTGTAATAAAGAATATTATCGCCCAGCGTCGTTACGCCACCCTCAACGATAAGCTGTGTGATATTCTGTATTTTCTCATACCACGGAGCGTATGAATCATTAGATGAAGTTATATATCTGTCATAATTTGCCATGGGACCATTGCCCGTAATCGTCAAGGTATAGGTCTCTTCTCCCTCTTCTCCATCGCTGTTCGGGCTCAATGTCGCTGTGACAGTACCCGGCGTTTCTCCGCAGTCATACGGACCCAAATTTCCCTCCGCAAATGCCGACACTGCCCCAGCAGGCAGGAATGTCAGCATCATACTGAACGCCAGTAAGAGGCTGATGAGCCGTTTTTTCATAAAAATCCTCCTTTGTCAGTCATCAATACTCCCAGTTTCTCCACGAAAAGCACCCAGACAAAAAGAAAAAAGCGCCGCACCAGCCAAATGGCTGGTACAACGCTTTGCGTTTTGTGTGTTCGGGGTGCTTGCCCTTTCTACCCATGCCCTGCGTCACAGCCTTCCGACTGGTTTGCCGATCTTTCTGTTTTGCTGACAAGGTGCTTCTCGCACTTTATCATACCCCCCCCCCCTATAAAAAATCAAGGGGTCTGGGCGAGGTTTGTGAACACTCACAAATCCATGTGATTTTTTCAGGATACTTTGATGAAAAGGCACACGCACAACAAAAAAGCCCTGAGACTTTCATCTCAGAGCTTTCGTTTAAGTCGGCGACTACCTATTTTCACGCGCCGTTTCCAGCGAACTATCTTGGGCACGAGTGAGCTTAACTTCTGTGTTCGGAATGGGAACAGGTGGAACCTCACCGTCATCGTCACCGACCAATATGACTGGTTCAGTATAACATTTCTGTTTTACTTTGTCCAGTGTTTCTTGAAGGACGTGCCTTCAAAACTGAATAATCACTGCTCACATTTTATCATTGACTTGAGAATTCAAGCGAATTGTGGTCAAGCCCTCGATCTATTAGTACACACTTGCTGAATGGATCGCTCCACTTACACATCGTGCCTATCAACCTCGTAGTCTACAAGGGATCTTACCTGATTGAATCAGTGGGATATCTTATCTTTGGGTCGGCTTCACGCTTAGATGCTTTCAGCGTTTATCCGATCCGTACATAGTTGCCCAGCTATGCTCTTGGCAGAACAACTGGTGCGCCAGAGGTACGTCCGCTCCGGTCCTCTCGTACTAGGAACAGCTCCCATCAAATATCCTGCGCCCACGACAGATAGGGACCGAACTGTCTCACGACGTTCTGAACCCAGCTCGCGTACCGCTTTAA
>ENA-OYYB01001167-OYYB01001167.1-human-gut-metagenome-genome-assembly--contig:-NODE-1167-length-11826-cov-17.858551_pt1 | contig 11826 bp, 8 predicted proteins | sample MGYA00244059_ERZ653440 | MGnify/ENA primary metagenome ERZ653440 (study PRJEB26926, sample SAMN06164994) | human gut metagenome | biome: ENVO:00009003; feature: ENVO:2100002; material: ENVO:00002003... | reverse complement strand
GAGATCCTGAGATGTCTCGTGGGCTCGGAGATGTGTATAAGAGACAGGATATAAAAAGAGCAATATTAAACAAAAACCAGCTAAATTTAACCCGAAACCATGTCGTATTTTGTCGAAAACTGCTAATCACTTATCAATATTGAAGCTTCTAATAGAAATCTTCAAAATACAAGCGCGTAATGCACCTAGAATATTGAAATATTATATGGAAAAATGAACCCACCAACAAAGAGAAAGAGGGAAAGTTTGCAAAAAACGAAAAAATTTCAAAAGAAAGATAAAAAAAGAAGTTCTACGAAAAATATAGTCGATGGAGGGATGAAATAGTTGGGAAGAATTTATTATGAACAGAAAGGACTTATTAACCTCGATGATATCGTAGATATATTTATTGAGGTGGGAAATATACACAATTACCTGGAAAATGCAGCCTTGCGGATTTTGCTTTTTGGCAATCCGGAGCTGAATTTTTATCAGTGCCGATTATTAGTATTGAAGTACGGAGAATCACTTTCACAGGATGATTTGCACGGGCGGATGGTATTTATGAGAATGATACAGCTGCTGGAAGCCAATACAGTTTAAAATAAAATGAGAATTTCTTTTTTGACCGGGCAACCGGTCTTTCTTTTTTATATGAATGGTGTTATAATTTTAAAAAATTGATAACTTACCGGAGTCCGTATGTTTAATTGGATTTAGGAGTGTTATCAGAAATATAGTTAATGTGAAAAGAGGAAAAAAATGAACATCGTAGTACTTGCCGGAGGGCTCAGCACAGAGAGAGATGTTTCCTTCAAGACAGGAAGCATGGTAGCTAAGGCACTCAAAGAGAACGGCCACAAAGTTATATTATTGGATGTATTTATGGGATATAGTGACAGGGAGGAGGACCTGACAGGTATATTTGACCGCGCGGACGAGATAAGCGTGCAGGTCAGTGATATTCCGACAGAGGCACCTGACCTCGCAAAGGTAAAGGCTTCCAGAAAGGACCAGTCACCTTGCTTCTTCGGACCAAATGTCATCAAAATGTGTCAGATGGCAGACATTGTTTTCATGGCACTCCACGGAGAAAACGGAGAGAACGGAAAGATACAGGCAGCATTTGATCTCTTCGGTGTCAAATATACAGGCAGCGATTATTTAAGCTCAGCCATCGCCATGAACAAGGAGACATCAAAGCAGTTCTTCCTTGCAAACGGTATCCCTACTCCAAAGGGTATTTCCATGACAAGAGCGACCAGACAGGACGATATCACAAAGCTTGACCTGACACTTCCATGTGTGGTAAAGCCATGCTGTGGTGGCTCAAGCATCGGTGTCACTATCGTTAGGAATGCGGCAGAGTTTAAGGCGGCACTTGACGATGCCTTCAAGTGGGAAAATGAGCTGGTTATCGAGGAATTTGTACAGGGCAGGGAGTTCTCTGTCGGCGTTATCGAGGGCAAGGCTCTTCCTATCATAGAGATTGCACCGAAGGAGGGCTTCTACGATTATAAGAATAAATACAAGGCGGGCAGTACAGTAGAGACATGTCCGGCCGAGCTTCCTGAGCAGGTGACAAAGGATATGCAGCACTATGCCGAGGAGGTTGCGCGCGTTATCGGGCTTGATACATATTCACGCTCAGACTTTTTGCTCAATGACAAAAATGAGATGTTCTGCCTCGAGGCAAACACACTGCCGGGCATGACTCCGACCAGTCTTCTGCCACAGGAGGCAGCGGTTATCGGTATGAGCTTTAATCAGCTCTGTGAGCATCTGATTGACATATCTTTGAAAAAATATGAGGTGTAGCATGTCGGATAAGTACATGAAGAATCTTACATTTGCAAATATCGCTAAGGCCTGTGAGGGCACATACATAGGCGATGAGACACTGCTTGATACGACAATCACCGGCGCCGTCATAGACAGCAGACAGGTGAAGGAGGGCTATCTTTTTATCCCGATAAAGGGAGAAAGGGTGGACGGACACAAATTCATTCCGACTGTGTTTGAGCAGGGGGCGGCAATTGTGCTCTCTGAGCATGAACTGACGGATCCGGCAGGCCCATATGTGCTTGTTGAATCAACCACCGATGCCATGAAAAAGCTCGCGGCATTTTACAGAAAAGGCCTTGATATCAAGGTGGTGGGCATCACCGGAAGTGTCGGCAAGACCAGCACCAAGGAGATGATATCATCAGTCCTTGAGCAGAAATACAGCGTCCACAAGACCGCAGGCAATTTCAACAACGAGATAGGCCTGCCACTCACCATTTTCGGAATCAGGGAAAGCCATCAGGTAGCGGTGCTTGAGATGGGCATATCTGATTTTGGCGAGATGCACAGACTTTCTACTATGTCTTGCCCGGATGTCATGGTCATCACCAATATCGGCTACTGCCATCTGGAGTTTTTGGGCGACAGGGATGGTGTGCTTAAAGCAAAGACAGAGTGCTTTGAGCATATGATGCCGGATGCGGTCGCAGTGCTGAATGCAGATGACGACAAGCTGGCCACAGTGCAGACGGTAAATGGAAAGCCTGCCATATACTATGGCAAGGAATCAGCTTCAGACGTTCATAAATCAGTATATACCACAAATATTGAAAACCTGGGCTTCGACGGCATGAAGGCTCATTTTGTCACTCCGGAGGGTGAGTTCGATGCACACATCCATATCCCGGGTGAGCACAATGTATACAATGCCATGGCGGCAGCAGCTGTCGGATTGCAGCTTGGTCTCACAATAGCTGAGATAAAGTCAGGAATAGAGAAAGCAGAGACAATCGCAGGGCGTACCAATTTCATCAAAACACACGGCATGACAGTGATAGATGACTGCTACAATGCAAACCCTGTATCCATGAAATCCTCTATCGAGGTGCTTTCACATGCAAAGGGCAGGACAATAGCAGTGCTTGGCGACATGGGTGAGCTTGGAAGCGATGAGAAAAAGCTGCACCATGAGGTAGGCGAAGCAGTTGGAGAGAATCATATCCATACACTTTTCGCCGCAGGAGAGCTGGCAAAGGAATATGCTGCCGGAGCAGCGGAGAAATCATCCGATGTAGACATCCACTATTTCGAGGATAGGGAGACCATGACACAGGAGCTCCTTTCATATGTGAAGGAGGGTGACACCATACTGGTGAAGGCATCACACTTCATGGAGTTTCCGAAGGTAGTCGAGGCTCTGAGTGAGTAAAAATCAGGTAAAATCAATCGGGTAGAAATTAATTCGATATTTAATAATTGCGAGGAATGGATATTCTCCAAGCCTCATAATATTATAAAAGAAAGAGAGAAAAATAATGGCACAGAATCCAATCGTAACAATCACAATGGAAAACGGCGATGTAATCAAGGCGGAGCTTTATCCGGAAATCGCACCAAACACAGTAAACAACTTTATCAGCTTAATCAATCACAACTTCTATGACGGAGTATGCTTCCACCGCGTAATCAAGGGCTTCATGCTCCAGGGCGGAGATCCGGACGGAAACGGCACAGGCGGCCCTGGCTATGAAATCAAGGGTGAGTTCACACACAACGGCTTCAAAAATGACTTAAAGCACACAGCCGGTGTACTTTCAATGGCACGTACCATGATACCTGATTCAGCAGGCAGCCAGTTCTTCATCATGCATCAGGATGCACCACATCTCGACGGTGAGTATGCGGCATTCGGCAAGGTGATCGAGGGCATGGATGTGGTAAACAAGATCGCAGAGGTGCGTACAGACTACATGGACAAACCACTTGAGGCTCAGGTCATGAAGACAGTTACAGTTGAGACCTTCGGAGTGGACTATCCGGAGCCGGAGACAGTTTAATGATAATAATTATCGATGAGGCAAGCGAAAAACTTGCCTCTTTTTACTATCATGACGAGATATTTAAGCCACAGTGGAAGCGCGCAGCCGATATGTCATCTGCGTCAGACGAGTTGCATGATGAATTTCAGGAAAAACTGCAAGAAAAACTGCCTGATGAGCTGCGGGAAAAACTGTATGTTGTGCTACCGGCAGATGAATCAATTAATGACTTCCAAAAAACAACGATACAAGAATCTGCAGATAACACCGCGAAAGCTAATACGGGAAATCTAAGAATACCGAAAGCTCCCACCGACTGCATCTGGATAGTCTCAAACCGGCAGCAGAAGCAAATAGCTGACTCACTCGGCATAGCATCAGTAGGAGAACCGCAGTGTGGCACGCGCTATGCAGTGGAAAGCCTTGCAGAATTAGACATTGAGTATCTGGAGCGGGTGCGCAGGCGGTATAATCACATCCCGTGGGATATTGGCGAGACAGACAGATGCCTGATACGTGAGCTTTCACTGTCAGACCTTCCGGCGCTCTATGAGCTTTATGACAAGCCCGGCATGACAGACTTTGTGGAACCGCTTTACGACTACGAGACAGAGCTTGAATACCAGAAAGCATACATAGAGAACATGTATGGCTTTTACGAGTATGGCATGTGGCTTGTGTTTTCAAAGGAAACAGGGAAGCTGATAGGACGGGCGGGACTTGAGCACAATGAAATGGGTTATATGATAGCACCGGAATTTCAGAACCTGGGCTATGCCACGGAGGTGTGCCGCTTTATCGTAGACTATGCGCGGAAAAACACAGACTTTGAGGAGCTCTACTGCAGGATAGATGAGAAAAATGTGGCATCGGTGCGTCTTGCAAAAAGGCTTGGATTTGTCAGAAACGGACAAATCGGGAATGAGAGAAATACCGGTGGATTAGATAGGTATGTTCTTTCAATCTGACAGTTCATTATATATTTTATATGTGCAGCAGGAACAGCTCGGCAGGATTCATTCAGATATAAGAACTGAATAGTTGCCTGATAGAAAGGAATGTGCATAAATATGGCGAAAATAGGAATTGTTATATGTAACTATAATAAACAAAATGATGTTATTGACTGTATACAGTCAGTTCTTGAATCAAAATATGAGGATTATCACATCTATGTTGTGGATAACGCATCGACAGACGAGTCGGTGAGGTTGATAAGAGAGTGTTACGGAAGCTGCGACAGGCTCACACTTATCGAAAACAGTGAAAATCTCGGGGGCTCTGGTGGCTTCAATACAGGGCTTCGCGTGGCGATGGCTGAGGGACACATGTATCTGATGTGCGTAGACAATGACGCACTGCTTGACGAAAACTGTATAGGAACACTTTCGGATTTCCTTGATTCACATGAGAAGGCAGGCATAGCGGCGGCAAAGATTTATCATACCGGGCAGGAAAACTATGTGCAGCAGTATGGCTCGTTCATAGATTATGATAATTATAGCGTGGACTCGACGTATCTAAATCATATAGAGGATGGTTCAATGCCTGATGTGGTATATTCTGATGCAGTCCCGGCGTGCGCGCTCATGATAAGACGTACAGTTGTAGAACAGATTGGCGTCATGCCTGAGGAGAATTTCCTCTATTGGGATGACACCGAGTGGTGTGTCAGGTGCAGGGAGGCAGGCTACGAGGTTGCATCTGTAGGTGCAGCAGCGGCAAGTCATGCGATGGGGGCAAAAAAGGAGGATATTAATACATTTCCAACCTACTATGCATGGCGGAACTGGATCAAGTTCTTTTTAGACCATATTGATGAGGAAAGACTTTCAGATATGGCAGAGACATTTCTTGGCTCAATATTTGAGATAAACTACACAGGTCTATATCGCGGGGAAGAAAACCGCTCAAAAACAGTTATGGCGGCATTAGATGATGCACTTCACAAAGTTATGGGAAAAGCGAAGGCGGACAGGATATTTAATCTGGAATTGACTTATGACGGGCTTGAGAGGGCGATAGGCGATAAGTCGGATATAGCTATAATAGCAGGTGAATTTCCGTTATATGCAGATACACTCAAAGAAAAAATAAAAGTCATGTGGCCTGATAAAAGGGTTTACATTGTTGGTTTGCAGGATACTGACGAAGCATATGGTACGGCACATTTTCAACCGGATGCCACAATCACCATCTGTGAGAGTATTTTCAGGCAGGATGACCTCAGCCTTTCCACATATGTGATGGACCTGGATGGAAATGTACTGGTCGATGAGGATGACGTGCTCATGGTCATAAACTATAACTTCAGCCGCAGAAGTTTTATCTTTTCTATGAAGCCACTTTTTATGAGGCTTTCAAGGCAAAATTACGGATTTTAAAAAAATAGTAAAAAACATTGAAAAATATGCAATTAGGCAATAAAATATAAACATAGTTTAACGATTTGGAGGACGAAAAATGAAACAATATGCATACGGAGTAGATATAGGTGGAACAACTGTAAAGATAGGCTTTTTCGAGACCACAGGAAAGCTTGTCGATACATGGGAGATTCCTACACGCACAGAGAATTCCGGCGAGCTCATCCTGCCTGATATCGCAGCATCCATCAAGGAGAATAACGAGAAGCACGGCATCGAGATGGGTGACATCGAGGGTATAGGCATGGGAGTGCCGGGACCTGTAAAGGATGACGGAACAGTATTAAGATGCGTCAACCTCGGCTGGGGCGTGTTCAACGTGGCACAGTCACTCTCAGTACTGTGCGGCGGCATCAAGGTAAAGGCCGGAAACGATGCCAACGTAGCTGCACTCGGTGAGATGTGGCAGGGTGGCGGAAAGGGTCATCAGGATGTAGTCATGATCACACTCGGCACAGGCGTAGGCGGAGGAATCATCCGCGATGGCAGAATCGTAGCCGGAGTAAACGGAGCAGGCGGAGAGATAGGACATATGCCTATGGTAGATGATGAGTCAGAGTGCTGTGGCTGCGGCAAGAAGGGCTGCTTAGAGCAGTATGCATCAGCAAACGGACTCGTAAGAGTAGCAGAGAGATACATTGCAGCACACAGGGATGTGGCAACAAAGCTTGATTTAAATGCAGGCTTCACAGCCAAGGATGTATGCGATGCGGCAAAGGCAGGAGATGCAGCGGGCATTGCGGCAGTAGAGCAGTCTATGAAGCTTCTCGGCAAGGCAATGGCAGCAGTAGCATGCGTTATGGACCCTGAGGTATTTGTTGTAGGCGGAGGCCTTTCAAAGGCAGGCAATATCATCATAGATACAGCAGCAAAGTACTATAAAGAGTATGCTTTCCATGCAAGCCGCGAGACAGAGATCAAGCTTGCCACACTCGGCAACTCAGCCGGCATGTATGGCGGAGTAAAGATGGTTATCGGCTAACAACATAAGATTGCAATTTTTAAAGAAATAAAATATAATGGCTACTAAAGATACACTACAATCGAGGTGAGACTATTGGCAGATTACTCAACAGAAGAATTAGAAAAAATAGCGGACAAATTTCGCTCAGACACCAGCGGCATAAGGGGAACAAAGGATTTTACGAGCCCGGAGGAGCTTTACGATGAGCTTAAAAAGGAAATCAAAAAGTACCATCCGTCGGATGACACGAGCCTTGTGGACAAAGCCTACAGGGTAGCTTATGATGCCCATAAGGGTCAGGCGCGTAAGTCAGGAGAGCCTTATATCATACATCCGCTGTGTGTTGCCATAGTACTCGCCGAGCTCGAGCTGGATAAGGAAACTATTGCAGCAGGACTGCTCCATGATGTGCTGGAGGACACCATCATGACCATGGATGAGATGTGTGCGGAGTTTGGAGACGATGTCGCACATCTGGTGGATGGTGTCACGAAGTTAAAGCACCTGCATTTGACAGACAGCACCAAGGATCCGAAGGATAAGAATGCGGACAGGCTTGAGATGCAGGCTGAGAATCTGCGCAAGATGTTTCTCGCCATGGCAAAGGATATCAGAGTCATCCTCATAAAGCTGGCAGACAGACTGCACAATATGCGTACACTCAAGTACCAGTCCAAGGAGGCACAGCAGCGTATCGCCAGAGAGACACAGGATATCTACTGTCCTATCGCGCAGCGACTTGGTATCAGCAAGATAAAGATAGAGCTCGAGGACCTTTGTATGAAGTACCTCTATCCGGATGCCTACTACGATCTGGTAGAGAAGGTAGCCCTCAGAAAGGCAGAGCGCGACACCTACATCCAGGGCCTGGTAAACGATGTCAAGAAGTATGTTTCGGATGCCGGTATCAAGGCTGAGATATACGGCAGGGCAAAGCATTTCTTCAGTATATATAAGAAGATGGTCAATCAGGACAAGACGATAGACCAGATATATGATCTATTTGCCATCAGGATTCTGGTGGATACCATACCGGACTGCTACGCAGTGCTTGGTATCATACATGAGAAGTATAAGCCTATACCGGGCCGTTTCAAGGACTATATTGCCATGCCGAAGCAGAACATGTACCAGTCGCTTCACACGACACTCATAGGCCCGAGCGGACAGCCGTTTGAGATACAGATACGTACCTATGAGATGCATCGTACAGCTGAGTACGGTATCGCAGCGCACTGGAAGTACAAGGAAGCAAACAACGGCAATGCCACTACCACCACTGTCACAGAGGAGGAGAAGCTCAGCTGGCTGCGCCAGATACTCGAGTGGCAGCAGGACATGTCGGATAATAAGGAGTTTATGACTTTATTAAAGAGTGATTTAAATTTATTCTCCGACAATGTATTTGCATTCACACCGTCCGGCGATGTAAAGAACCTGCCAAAGGGCTCCACACCTATAGACTTTGCCTACAGCATACACTCTGCGGTCGGCAACAAGATGGTCGGTGCCAAGGTAAACGGCAAGCTCGTGCCGATAGACTATGTCATCAAAAACGGTGACCAGATAGAGATAATCACCTCACAGAACTCCAAGGGACCAAGCCGTGACTGGCTCAAGGTCGTAAAGAGCACACAGGCCAAGAACAAGATCAACCAGTGGTTCAGAAGTGAGCTCAAGGAGGAGAATATACAGCACGGCAAGGATCTGATAGCCGCCTATGCCAAGGCAAAGGGTATCAACTTTGCTGAGATAAACAAGCCTGAGTATCAGGAGAAAATACGCCGCAAATACGGCTTCCACGACTGGAACTCATGCCTTGCAACCGTTGGCCACGGCGGACTCAAGGAGAGCCAGATAGTCAACAGGATGTACGACGAGTATAAGAAGGATCATGTGGTGCCGGTGACAGATGCAGATGTGCTTGGCAGCATCGCAGAAAAGCAGCAGGCGGCAGCAGGCATACAGCCGGAGCACAAGTCAAAGAGCGGTATTGTGGTACACGGACTCTATGACGTGGCTGTGCACTTCTCGAAGTGCTGCAATCCTGTTCCGGGAGATGAAATCGTTGGCTTTGTCACAAGAGGCCGAGGCATCTCCATCCACAGAACAGACTGTGTGAATATCATCAATCTGTCCAAGATAGAAAAGGACAGGCTCATAGAAGCAGAGTGGCAGGATACAGCCCTCATGGACAACGGTGCCGAGTATCAGGCAGACCTTAAGATATTCTGTCATGACAGGCCGGGACTGCTCGTAGATATCACAAAGATATTTACCGAGAAGGAAATCAATATCAGTGGTATACAGTCCAAGACCAGCAAGCAGGGTATCGCTACAATCGAGGTATTTTTTAATATCAAAGGCAGGGACCAGATAAAGGTTCTCGTGGAGAAGCTCAGACAGATAGAAAGTGTAATAGACGTAGAGAGGACCACCGGCTAAATCCCGGTGGTTCTTGCGTGAAGCATAACATATAACAGACAAGGAGTACACTCATATGGTAAATATGAAGATAGACCACTTCGTAGTGGGACCGGTGCAGACCAACTGCTATTTTGTCACCAATATAAAGACAAAGGAAATGATAATAATAGACCCGGGCGCGTGTGCTAATCAGCTCGCCAAAAAGGTGGACGAGTCAGGCGCAAAGCCTGTAGCGATACTGCTCACACACGGACACTTTGACCATGCCACTGATGCAAAGCCGCTCGCAGACCGCTACGGCATCAAGATATATATCCATGAGGCAGACAAAGCCACACTTGATGACCCGCAGCTTAATGTCAGCTACATGATGGGCCAGTCAAAGACCTTTTATGCAGATGTATTTTTGAAGGATAAGCAGGAGCTTGACATCGCAGGCTTTCATATAGTAGTGCTTCACACACCGGGGCATACACCGGGCGGCTGCTGCTATTATTTCCCGTATGAGGACGTGATCTTTACAGGAGACTCACTGTTTTGCGGCTCAATCGGACGTACGGATTTCAAGGGCGGCAGCATGTCAGACCTCGTGCGCACAGTGAAGGAAAAAATCATGACACTGCCTGAGCATACAGAGGTGTACCCGGGCCACAACGACACAACAACCATAGAAAACGAGAGGATGTATAACCCTTACTTATGATAGTAGTAGTATTTAATAAACCGGATTTTGAATATGATGTGCACTCACTGCTCAAGGAGTTCTTCCCTCAGGAGGATGTGCAGATGTACTATAGCTGCTCACCTGATGAGGTGGAGGGGAAAAACTTAGCCTGCACACACCACGAGATGACAGACGATGGCGTAAAAGAATTTGCGGATGCCTCACAGGTATTTAAGATAGACTATGTGGGCGATGAAATTGCAGTGGAGTGGACGTTGAATAGAGCCGGTGGAAATAATTCCATGACAGGTGAGATGCAGCAGGATGACGAAAATGATATTAAAACAGCCGGAGAAAGTATCTGCACAAAAATATCCGTGACCGGCACAGACCGTAAGGAAACCAAAAACCGCCTCAAGCAAGCCCTGTATTCCATGATAGAAAAGGGCACAGGAAAGAGCCTTCCGTGGGGCACACTCTCAGGCATCAGACCGACCAAGATAGCCATGAAATGCATAGAGGACGGCATGAGCGATAAGGAAACCTACGACTATCTTAAGGAAACCTACCTTGCAAGCGATGAGAAAATCGACCTCTCAATAGGCATAGCAAAGCGTGAGAAGGCACTGCTCGATAAGGTGGATTATGACAACGGCTACAGCCTGTATATAGGCATACCATTCTGCCCGAGCACCTGTGCATACTGCTCGTTTACCTCATACCCGCTGGGTGTGTGGAAAAACCGCGTAGACGATTACCTCGACGCACTTGAGAAGGAGATAGACTACACAGCGCAGAAGTTCTACCACAAGAAGCTAAACTCCATCTACATAGGAGGCGGCACACCGACCACACTAAGCCCTGCGCAGCTTGACAGGCTTATCAGAAAAATCAAATGCAGCTTTGATTTAAAGGACTGCCTGGAATTTACAGTGGAGGCAGGCAGACCGGATTCCATCACGAAAGAAAAGCTTATGGCACTAAAGAAAAACGGCATCAGCCGTATATCAGTAAATCCACAGACCATGAAGCAGCAGACACTTGATATAATAGGAAGACACCACACAGTAGACGATACGATACAAAGCTTCAAGCTCGCGCGTGAGCTGGGCTTTGACAACATAAACATGGACCTCATCATGGGACTTCCCGAGGAGACACTCGATGATGTAAGGCACACAATGGAGCTGGTGAAGGAACTGGCGCCTGACAACGTCACCATCCATTCACTCGCAGTAAAGCGAGCTGCAAGACTCACCATCTTCAAGGACCGCTACAGCGATATGCAGATGGTCAACACTCAGGAGCATATGGATCTCTGCGCAGCCTACTGTAAGCAGATGGGGCTTGAGCCATATTACCTCTACAGGCAGAAGGGCATGGCAGGCAACATGGAAAACGTGGGCTATGCGGCAAAGGGCAAGGCCGGTGTATACAATATACTGATCATGGAGGAAAAACAGACTATTGTAGCCTGCGGAGCTGGAGCAAGCACCAAGCGTGTCTGGCCCGTACCGAATCCGGATGGCACACACCGCA
>ENA-OYYB01001160-OYYB01001160.1-human-gut-metagenome-genome-assembly--contig:-NODE-1160-length-11926-cov-4.633645_pt1 | contig 11926 bp, 8 predicted proteins | sample MGYA00244059_ERZ653440 | MGnify/ENA primary metagenome ERZ653440 (study PRJEB26926, sample SAMN06164994) | human gut metagenome | biome: ENVO:00009003; feature: ENVO:2100002; material: ENVO:00002003... | reverse complement strand
AAATAAAACCAAATAATATTGTCTAAAAATTATCGTTTAATAACCTGAGTTTGGTAAGCAACTCCCTGCAGAGGTTGTCCACCTCCTACCGATATTTCAATATCTCCTGTCATAGGTACAGAATCACCACTAGTATTCACAACAGTAAGATCTTCAGCAGTCAAAACAAAAACAATTTTCTTTGTTTCTTTTGCTTTTAAATGAATGCGTTGAAATCCTTTAAGTGAACGTATAGGAATACGAAATGAACTATTCTTACATGACACATAAAGCTGTACCACTTCGTCACCATCAATCATACTATCATTCTTTACATTTACTTCTACCTCATATTTAGCTACACCTTTCATTATTTTCAATCTATCATAAGTAAATGTACTATAACTTAGACCATATCCGAAAGGATAGCGCACCTCTCCTTTAAAATATCGATAAGTACGGTTGTCCATACTGTAATTCTCAAAATCAGGCAGATCTTTTTCACTTTTATAGAAAGTTACAGGCAAACGCCCGGCTGGATTATAATTACCCAATAAAACATCAGCAATAGCCAACCCACCTGCTTGTCCTGGATACCAAGCATTGAGGATAACGGGTAAATTCTCGGCTTCCCACTCCATAGCAATAGCACTACCAGTTAACATTACAAAGATTACTGGTTTACCTGTATTTTTCAATTCTTTCAACAATTCAGTTTGTACACGTGGCAGAGCAATCGTTTCACGGTCGCCTCCCTTAAATCCTTCAGCAAAAACTTTCATAGCTTCTCCCTCAAGACTGGCAGAAATCCCTCCGGCAAAAATAATAATATCAGCATCTTTTACAGCATGTGCCGTTTCTTTGGGAGAAGCGTTCCACAAATGCCCTATATCAAATTTCAATTCACTCACATCAGCATATTGCCAGTATTCTATCACTATTTTGTAAGATTTCTTTTTTTGCACAGTGAATGCATAATAAGTATCTCCATCAGCTGAATTGATACAGAGTTTATCATCTACATATAATTTGTAACCATCATCGCCTGAAAGATACAAACTTACCTCTCCCGAATGAGTAGGTCTATACTCCGTTGTATAACGGATAGACATTTGATTAGCAGCTATTCCCGAAGTAAACATTTCTCCATCACCATGCTGGAAGTCGATTTTCGTTTCCATTTGTACAGTTACAGGTGTACCAGCCAAACGTGGATTCGTAAAATATTCAGCTTGAAAACCTTTTTTTCCTTTATAGCTAAACTGATTGGAGTTGTATTCCGAACGAAATACCTGATTATCAACATAACCACAACCAGGTTCATAGATGATTTCAGTATCAGTATCCAATCTTTGTCTCAAACCTTCCATTACTGACCATACTTTAGTAGGATAACCATAATAATTGCCTAACATTACGGTTTCGTTCATCGCATTAGGTCCTACAACAGCTATTTTCTTAACTTTCTTACTTAGAGGAAGCGTCTGATTCTCATTTTTGAGTAGTACAATAGACTGTCGAGCCATCTTGAGAGCATGTTCTTGATGAGGCTTACTTTCCAACACATCGGTAGTTATACCAGAATACGGCACTCTATCAACCGGATCAAACATACCGAGACGCAGGCGAATTTCAAAAAGTCGCTTCAAAGAAGTATTTATCTGTTCTTCTGTTATTAACCCTTCTGCTACTGCCAGATTTAAGGCATTATATGCCCCATTATTAGAACATTCACAATCTGTTCCGTGAAGCACGGCATCAGCAGCAGCAGTTTGTTTATTAGGATGAGTTCTATGTGTCTGGTGGAAATGATTGATACCTCCACAATCGGATGTCACATATCCGGAAAACCCCCATTTATTACGAAGAATATCCATCATCAACAAATCATTGCCACAACAAGGTTGACCGAAGAAAGCATTATAGGCACACATCACACCACTGACTTTAGCACCGACTACCAATTTTTGAAAAGCAGGTAGATAAGTATCCCACAAATCCTGATTAGATACTTCTGCATTGAAAGTACTACGATTCCACTCCGGACCGCTATGCACCGCATAATGCTTGGCACAAGCGGAAGTTTTCAAATAATGAGGATGATCGCCCTCCAGCCCACGAACGAAAGCCATACCTAATTGAGATGTAAGATGAGGGTCTTCTCCATAAGTTTCCTGCCCTCTTCCCCATCGTGGATCACGGAATATATTGACGTTGGGACTCCAAAAGGTAAGGCCAAGATAAATCCCGGTTTTACCTTTAGATGATGCATCATTATAAATAGCTCGTCCTTCATCGGAAGCATATTGAGCCATTTGCAATAGGGATGCTGTATCCCAAGTAGCAGCCATACCGATAGCCTGCGGAAATGAAGTAACACGATAGGGCGAGCGAGCTACACCATGCAAACATTCATTCCACCAATTGTATGCAGGAATACCCAAACGTTCTATAGCAGGAGCATTATTCATCATCTGCTTTATTTTCTCGTCAAGGGTAAGAAGAGATATAATATTGCCTGCTCGTTCTTCAACTGTTTTGTCGGGATCAAGGAAAGGATATGCATATTGAGCGACAATATGATTACAAATAAGCAGACTAATATATAATACTAACCATTTCTTTTTCATTGTTGACCTACTATTTTCATTTTGTCATTACCGGCAGAAATACATCATTGCAAATGAGCAGCAATATCATTTATGAATCTCTTTGGTCTTTATCGTAAACAACCGCTGCACCAAACCAAATACTCGCTTCTTTTACTGGGTTTATCCATTTAAAAGTCACTTTATGCTTGCCGGAAGATAACTGATAATTCCAAAATAAATCATGTCGCCGGGTTGTAAAGGATGCAGGTAAATTGGCTTTTTCTGAAAGCTCCCCGTCTATATACATTTCCACGACTGCCACATAATCTTTATTTTCAGATTTGACTTCTCCTTGGAATACTATACCTGTTCCTTCAAAAATAAAAGTACCCACATTTTCTATATTCTTATGAATGCCCGGTTTCTTTACCGGATAAAGTCCCTCAAAAGCTTTTTCATACTTCACAGATACAGGAGAATGATAGGTTATAGTTACATTATGTTCACCAACTGTACCTCCATTACGTTCTATAACCTGTAAGGCTTGATCATAACTCATTTTATACGTTTTATTCAATGAAATAGTAGTATAAGCAAAATTCATATCTTCTACCTCACGCAGATTTTTCATCCATTTTTCCGGTATTTTACTATAACCAATCATAGTTCCCAAAATACCGGCAGCAGAAGCTGGATTACAATCAGAATCCTGTCCACAACGAGTAGAAATATTCATTGTTTTGTAAAAATCTCCTTCGCCATATAACAGTCCTATAAGGATATAAGCACTATTGATCACAGCATCAATATTATAATTAGCAAACACACCTACAGGACAACCAATGTCTTCACTCCATTTGCGTTGACATTCAAACCAAGTTTGTTTCCAGTCATCCGGATATTGTTTATGCCAACGTATCACATCACTCATACATTTATAATAAGTACTTTGCTCCGATATTGTTTTCAAGGCTTCAGTAACAATAAACTCTATATCATCAGAAACAAATGCCAAAGCATACATAGCCCCCACATACACACCACCATACCAACCATCACCATAATTCATAATATGACCGATTTTATCGGATATTTCTGAAGCTACATTAGGCATACCGGGTGACATCAATCCTGCGAAATCAGCTTCTATCTGATAGTCGATATCATCAGCATGAGGATTATTAAGCCAATGCCCAGATTCAGGTGGCATAATGCCTTGCAAAATATTATATCGCGCAGCTTGATTAGCATGCCACAAATGATATTCGGCAGTAGCAAAAGCCATGGCAAAGGAATCCACCGGAGCATCAAGCCCTATACGATCAAACACATCCACAAAAGTAAGATCCATATATACATCATCATAAAGGCCAGGAGATTTCTCGTACAAATGTTTAATGTACCCATCAGGCCATTCTATTGAAATATAGTCCTGTATCATAGTTCCATTAAATTTAAACTCTGTAGGGCCACCATAACTACACCCTATAGTTTGTCCTGCCCATCCTCCTTTTATCTTATCCATTAGCTTTTCTTTACTAATTGTCACCTTCGAAGGGATAGAAACCTGACTGGACACAGATGTTCTTTGACCACACGAGGCCATAACAAATACAGCTACCAATACATTAAATGCTGATGCGAATAAATCTTTCACTTTTAACTGATTATTTTTCATTACTATCTTGTTTTTACTGTGAATGAGAAGAACAACAAAGGCTGTATTCTTCATCATGATGATGAGCAAATACAGCCTTCCATCCTATAATAAAAGAAGCATTTATAACATTCTTTATCAAATCAGAGCCCAGAGTCTGAAAGAAAACCTCCATCTACAGGAACAGTTATGCCCGTAACAAAACCGGCTTTTTCATCATCAATCAGCCAGTTCATACAACCAAGCAATTCTTCTGCTTCACCAAATCTCTTCATTGGGGTTTGACGCATAATGTTCCCACCACGTTCAGAATATCCTCCATCAGGAGTTAGTAAAAGCTTTCGACTACGATCGTTCAAAAAGAAACCGGGGGCAATTGCATTCACACGAATATGTGCCGGAGCCAGATAAGCAGCCAGCCATTGAGTAAAATTAGAAATACCTGCTTTACTCAAAGCATACGCTGGTATACGTGACAAAGGACGATAGGTATTCATTGAAGCGAAATTAATAATTACCCCTCCACCGGCTTCAGCCATATCACGAGCAAAAAGCTGGCAAGGAATAACAGTCCCCATGATATTAACATTTACAACATCTAAGAATCGACTCATATCGAGATTGAAGAAACCGCGTTCGGTATTTCCTGATTCCAACTCTACAGGATCAAACTCATTGATAGTAGTAACAGCATCAGGCTGATTACCTCCCGCCCCATTTATTAAAACGGTGCAGCGTCCGAATTTAAGAAGCACTTCTTCACGTAACGCCTGCATCTGTGCGAGATCTTTTACATCGGCAGTTAAACTAAGGCAAACACCACCTGTTGCTTTTATTTTTTCTTCTGTTATTTTTAATTTATTGATATCTCGTCCTATCAGAACGACTTTATATCCTTGTGTAGCCAAATTAATTGCCATTACAGAGCAAAGTGTTCCGCCAGCACCAGTCACTACAGCTATTTTATCGGTTGTATTCATTGTTTATTATCTTAAATTATACATTTTCTATTACCCATGTTCTCGCATTCTGATAAGAAAGATTATACACCAATTCCCCGAGAAACTCCATATCCGTAAAAATTTCTCCCCGTTCGGCCATCTCGCCTATATAGTTACAAAGAATACGGCGGAAATATTCATGTCTGGAAAATGAAAGAATACTACGTGAGTCTGTTGTCATGCCAATAAAACGGCTTAATAAACCGTAACTTGATAAAGTGCGCAAATGATTTTCTATACCTTCCTTGTGGTCATTATACCACCAAGCCGGACCATACTGTATTTTCCCGGACACATTATCTGCTGCAAATGAACCGGTAAGTGTAGCAAATGCTGCATTATCAGCTGGATTAAGAGTATATAGTATTGTTTTAGGAAGTAATCCGTCACTTTCCGCACTATCTAAAAGCTGGCATAAACTACGAATATCACAGGAACTACCAATAGTAGCATATCCTCCGGCAGGTCCTGCCAAACTACGCAGACGAGAACTAGTAAAGCGTTCGGCTCCTATATGTAATTGCATCACCCACCCACGAACAGCATATTCTTTAGACAAAACATGCAATAAATAAGATTTTAGCCTTACTAACTCGTCGGAGCTTATACTATCAGTTTGCAAATAGTGTGCAAATATTTTAGCAGCTTCATCTTTTTCCGGTAAAGAAAAGCAAAAGCCATTATCGAGTGCATGGTCAGACAACCTACAGCCTGCTTCAACAAAAGCATCGAGTCGTAAAGATATTGCATGAAGATAATCATCAAGGTCTTTTATCGGATAAACAATATTCAACCGTTCTAACCATTTCCTAAAACCAACTGTTCCGAATGCCAAAACAGAATCTGCACGTAAAGAAGGTAACACCGAAAACGTTTCCGCTTTCTTAGTAGCTTGACGGTGAATATCAACATCGTCAAGCAAGTCATCAGAAGTACATACAATTTCCGTGTTCCATTTTTTTAAAATACCAATGGTAGAAAAGTCTTCTTTTTGCAAGAAAGCATTGCAATGCCTCCAAATAAATTCACTATTTTGAACACTCAATAACTCGTCTATTCCAAAAAGGCGTTTTAGTTCTAAAGCCGACCAATGATATAATGGATTCCCTATTGTATAAGGATAAGAATAGGCCCATGAATCGTACTTTTCTTTATCTCCAGCATTACCAGAAATACTCTTTTCAGGAATGCCATTCATACGCATTACCCGGTGTTTGTAAGGATCAGAAGTAACCCAAAGCTCACCAATATTTTCATATTTCTTATCATTAGCAATAGCTACAGGATCCAGATGATTGTGATAGTCAATCACCTGAATTCTCTTTGCATGTTTATGAAACAATTCACGTGCTGTATCATTGTACAACAGAAAATCATCATTCAAAAATGCAGTTTTCATATTAGAAATACCCTCCATTATTAACCATCTCAATAGCCGAAAAGCCTTCATGTACCCAACCGCGCATCTCTTTCTCATTTCTTTTTATTTCTTCAGCACGAACAAGTACATCATAAGCTATGGAACGAGGTATCACTACCACGCCGTCAATATCTCCAAAGACCACATCCCCAGGCTTGATATACACTTTTCCTATGCGTACAGGTTTATTGTAACCTGTTATTTTAGTACGTCCTAATGAACCATTCGAACTACGATAACGGTAAAACACAGGGAAATTCTGTGCCAACACCTGACGAGTGTCACGCAATCCTCCATTCACAACTGCACAACGAGCTCCACGAGCTATAGCGGAAGCCGTCATCACTTCTCCCCAATGAGCCGCTTCATTCTCATCGCCTGCATCCCATACCACACAACAGTTACGAGGCATATCATCCAACATTTGAGCACGTATTTCCATTTCTCCTCCCACTGTCGGATCTGGATTGCTGCGAATGGTATAAGCTATGCCACAGGATGCCATTTCAAACTTCAACGGTAGAATATATGCCGGTAATGCCTGATCCAAATAGGTAGCCTCACGCAAGACATCATTCACCGCACCAGTATATAGTTTCTCATAACGTATACACAATTCTTCCTCCGAAATAGGAAAATCACACATTTCGACTTTATCCAGTTTCTCACGAAGTTTATCAAGTTTCATTAAATTATTGTCCATAATCTTTTTTATTTAAATTGTTATTTTTCCAGTAATCCTTTTAAATATCCGGTAGCAAAAATATGTCCCAGCATTTCATAAGCAGGATTGTCACCTCCTTCACCTTCCATAATTGGAGCATGATCTGTGCGTATCGGACCATCATAGCCCACCTTTTGGTACATATTTATACAAGCTTTCATATCTGTCATACCATCATCATGAAAGGTTTCTTCAAAACATGTTGCTGTACCTCTAATATCCCGAAAGTGTACGAAGAAAATCTTTCCCTGGTTTCCAAAATATTCAATCACTTGTGGAATATCAGCCCCCATAGCAGCAAAAGTGCCCTGACAAAGAGTGATACCATTATAATCACTGGGGTAAAGTTGAAGCGCTTTATCCATGTTCTCTACATTTCGGAAAATACGTGCCACTCCTTGCAAAGAAGATACAGGTGGATCATCCGGATGTAAAGCTAATTTTATCTTACACTCTTCGGCAACAGGTAAAATACGATCCATAAAATACTTATAATTATCCCAAATCTGTTCATCAGACAGATGCCCAACTTCGGTCAGCACTGGTGCTTTCTCTACCAATGATGCATCGAACCCTGTTACCAGTGCCCCGCCTCTACCTTTTTTCGAAAAGCTAGTGCGATACCAACCGCATTGTGGCATAAAATTATAACATAAGATAGGAATATCCAATGCAGCCATATTACGGAGTACTTGTTTAAATACTTCTATTTCACTATCTCTGCCAGGTAACCCCAACTTAATATGATAGTGTGGAGGAGCAGGCTCTATTACTTCCAATTTTAATCCGGCATCAGCCAGACTTTCCTTTACATAAAGCATTGCCTTAAAATCCCACGGTTTCATATAATACCGTTCAGAGGGAAGAGCAGATACAGCATAATCTACTCCCAATTGTTTTGCGACCTTCCATTTCGGGCTAAGTAACGTAGGTAAATACCATGCCAATTTCATATTTTCATTTTTTTATTTGTTCTAATCCTATATATAACATAAATAACAACAGTACAAAGCAGGCAGAATATTCCAGCCATAAAACCATATTTACCGCCTGTAGTGTCAATAGACGGAATGCTCATAGCACTGAACAATCCCCCCGAAACTACCATTGAAAAAATAAACAGATAAACTAATGCACGCACATACTGTGGAGAAATATTCGGCTTGTCTTCTTCCCGAATAGGAATTTTCACCAACTCAAAAAACGTGATTTCCTGTTTACTATATACTCTATTTTTCATAAATACAGGATAATAGTAAATTGCAATACATAAAATAATTTCTATTAAAGTAGCTATCTCCCATGATATTTGTGGAAGCATGTTAAGAACAATCCCCGCAACAACTCCTATTAATATCGTATAAATAGCAGAGTTTTTATTAGGCTTACGTGAAACAATCCCCAATACCAAAGGAATACCTACCGGAATAGCAAGAATACCTGTAAAAAGTTTGTTAGCCTCAAAAGCACCACCGAAATTACGTATGCCAATAGCACCAAGTATCATTATAATCCCAACTAATAATGTAGAAATACGCGCTACGGAAAGTAACTTCTTTGTACTAGCATTCGGATTTATCATACGAGAATAAACATCATTAGTAAGAACCCCTGCCATTATATTATATTCTGCATTGAGCGAAGACATGGTAGCCGCAAACATAGAAGAAAACATGATGCCCATAATGCCCACCGGAAGTAACATAGAAGATACAGTGACATATGACATTTCCGGATCGGATATTTCAGGAATAATTAATGGTGAAGCTATTGCAGGAAGTAAGAAAATGGGCGTAAAAACTAAAAATAAAAGCCCGCTGACCACTCCTACTTTCTTAGCTGCACTTTCATCCCGTACACAATAGAATTTCTGAATAAACGTCCAATTTTCATTGTATTTTATAATTGTCATAATACCATAAACTGTTAGCCAAAGAGGGGCACCTTTTGGTCCGTTGAACCATGTCATATTCTCGGGCAGTCTTTCTGATAACGTGCTAAGCCCTCCCACAGCCTCCATGGATAAAGGCAGTAATATGACTGTAACAAGTATCAAAATTAAAAATTGTACAGTACTCATTATTGTAACCGTCCAGATTCCTCCGATTATATTAAATGCAGTAACAATAACTCCTGAAATTATAATTGCCCATTCTAGTGACAAAGGAGTCACTACTGTAATAAATACACCAATAGCATATAAGCGTACCATATTATCAAGAAAACGCATTACTAATCCCAACCAGGTGACCAATTTACGAACCGGATACCCATAACGTTGTTCTAAGTATTCTACCGGAGTAGTATGTCCGGTACGTCTCCATCTCTTGCCAAAATAAATCCCGGCAATGATACAGGCAGGCACTGTCGTCCAAAATACTGTAATAGAAACTAAACCATACTCATAAGCAATACCCGCATAAGCCACAAATACAAATGTACTAAACAACCCCATAAAATTAGTGATAGTTGCCATCATCCATGGTATAGTGCCTCCCCCTTTAAAATAAGAGCCTACATCTTTGACAAACCAGCCGAAAGAAAGCCCGATAACCCCCATCAATACTATATAAATAAGGATAGCTACATAATCAAGCTGTTGTAAATGGATCATATTCATCTGTTCAGTATATTTTTATCTGTAATCATTACTGGCGAATCGTATACGGGAACATTCTTAAAAATATAGGTATTCCCTTTCCGGGTATAGAGTTCTACTGGAATCTCATAAATTCCTCCTGTAAGTAAGTCTATCCATACAGGAGTCGTAAACGAACAATCAGTGAGCGTGAAATCAATTTGTTGTATCTTATTCTCATTAAGAGGCGCTTCAGTCTGGTTCCAAATCAGAAAGCTATAAATCCCTTGATCATTCTTGTATAGATAATTAGCCAGATCTTCTTTATTTTTACTTTGAAAGTTATATTCTTTTATACGATCACTTAAATTATCAAATAAAGTTGCATAATGTTGTACTGCACGATAAGCGAGTTTAGTACGCAAAGCCTTCTTATCATTATTAGACTCTATTAATCCCTTCACATTCAGTTTGGGCACATATTTATTTTCTCCTGGAGGATAAGCCATATCAATAATAGAAAATACACTTGATTCCACATCATGTCCATGATCACCTATCAGGCGACGTAAATCCCATTTAGCTTGAGAAAGTTCCGTCCAATCATACTTATCCAATGCTCCTCCCATATACCCTTTAGACGGAGCACCATTCTCGCCTTGGCGCAATTTTATATCTTTAGAATATTTATCAATGATGCGCCGGAAATTCATTACTGCTTTATATGAATTTTCAGGACGATATTCATAACCATGGTATGAGATCCAATGAAAAAGACCAAGCTTACCAGCTTTCTGTACCAATTTGAGACACTCTTCTAAAAGTTTACCATTCAATGTACAGAATGCAAAACCTGAAATTTTAGCATCAGGATCTACTCCTTTTATTATTTCTGCCGTCCGGATATTCATTTCTACAATATCATCTGCAGGAATGGACTCACTCAAATCAGGCTCATTCCATATTTCCCATTCGTGCACCTTACCTATATAGCGAGTTGCCATAGCTTTCACCCAGCGATTCCATGCCTCCTTAGCTTCTACCGAGGTAGGCATTCCACCACCAAGATTAGTTGTACCGCCCCCCTGATAAATAGGATTTCCATAGGATGTTTGTAACCAAACTTTCATGCCACGAGATGTAGCATCATTAATAATGTGATCCAACCAGGCGAAATCATATACCCCCTTCACTTTCTCTGTTTTTGCCCATCCTCCTTGTAAACGAATCTTTTTCATTCCCAAAGCAGGAAGATAACTTTTATACTCATCGTAATCGGTATAATCACGATCGAGCACTTCACAACCAACAGTCAGATTATCAGCCTTTATCTCATGAACTGTTTTAGGTTCCAATATGCCTAAAGGACGATAACCTGTATCCATTTCCAATGGAATATAATTAACTTGTGCTTGCAATGCAGAGAAATACCCAATAAAAGTTACTGCAATCAAAAATAACCGTGTCTTAAAATTCATGGCGTGAATATTTAGTTCTAAAAATTAATGTTCAAATGCCCCCATATCCCATTTAGAAGTACCTCTTTTCTTCCCACTAAAGTCTGTATCAAACATCAGCATTGTACTATTTGGCAAAGTAATAGGAATTGCCATATTTATTGCAGGAGAAGTTGATTGTATTTTGAGATCGTATGTACTTTCATCGACAAACATGGGATTCTGATTTTTTATATCAGCAGCAGTTAATTTATCATCATTATAACTATTCTCACCTCCAGCATTACTAGCCTTAAAATCATAAAATAAATTATTACTGATAACATGAGGTGCCGCTATATCATGCCAAATAGAAAATCGGTACTTGCCTAACTTATTATAAAATATATTATTTCGAATTACCAAATTACGATTTTCTGTATTCTTACTATAATTGGCTATATCTCCACCAAATCCTCCAGTCTGATTACTATTGTAGAATGTATTATTCACCTGTCTCTTATACACATCTGACGCTGC
>ENA-OYYB01001159-OYYB01001159.1-human-gut-metagenome-genome-assembly--contig:-NODE-1159-length-11930-cov-7.192084_pt1 | contig 11930 bp, 10 predicted proteins | sample MGYA00244059_ERZ653440 | MGnify/ENA primary metagenome ERZ653440 (study PRJEB26926, sample SAMN06164994) | human gut metagenome | biome: ENVO:00009003; feature: ENVO:2100002; material: ENVO:00002003... | reverse complement strand
CAGATGTGTATAAGAGACAGCTGTAAGTAACGAAAGATTGTCCCGTTTTTGGGGGACTATGATTCAGACAAATGGAGGATAAAAATGAGTACAGTCAGACGCGTTTATGTGGAGAAAAAGCCGGAATTTGCGATTAAGGCGAAAGATCTGAAGCATGAAATCAAGCACTATCTGAACATCCAGACCGTAACCAACGTACGGGAGCTGATCCGGTACGATGTAGAAAATATCAGTGATGAGACATATGAGAAAGCATGTAAAGTAGTCTTTGCAGAGCCGCCGGTTGATATCTGCTATCAGGAAGATTTCCCGCGTGCAGAAGGTGCGAGAGTATTTTCCGTAGAATTCCTTCCGGGACAGTTTGATCAGAGAGCCGATTCTGCCGTACAGTGCGTGCAGTTCTTAAAAGAAGACGAGCAGCCGATCATCCGCTCCGCCGTTACGTATGTTATCGAAGGAGAGATGACTGATGAGCAGTTTGACGCAGTCAAAGCACACTGCATCAATCCAGTAGACTCCAGAGAGACAGGACTTGAAAAACCGGAAACCCTCGTGACAAAATTTGAAGAGCCGGCAGACGTCAAAATCTTCGACGGATTCATCGACATGCCGGAGGCAGAATTAAAAGCCCTGTACGATTCCCTCGGCCTTGCCATGACCTTCAAAGACTTCCTGCATATCCAGAACTACTTCCGCGGCGAAGAAAAACGCAATCCATTCATGACCGAGATCCGCGTACTCGATACCTACTGGTCCGATCACTGCCGCCATACCACCTTCTCCACCGAGCTTACCAACGTGACCTTCGGCGAAGGCGACTACTACGAGCCGATGAAAAAAAGCTACGACCGCTACTTAAGCGACCGTGAGGTACTCTACAAAGGCCGTGACGACAAATTCATCTGCCTTATGGACCTTGCCCTTCTGGCAATGAAAAAACTGAAATCCGAAGGAAAACTCGCAGATCAGGAAGAGTCTGATGAAATCAACGCATGCTCCATCGTCGTACCGGTAGATGTAGACGGAAAAGACGAAGAGTGGCTGATCAACTTCAAAAACGAGACCCACAACCACCCGACCGAGATCGAGCCGTTCGGTGGTGCAGCAACCTGCCTTGGCGGTGCAATCCGTGATCCGCTTTCTGGCAGAACCTATGTATATCAGGCAATGCGTGTGACCGGAGCCGCAGATCCGACCCGTCCGCAGAGCGAGACACTCGAAGGAAAACTTCCGCAGAAAAAACTCGTAAGAGAAGCAGCACACGGCTACAGCTCCTATGGAAACCAGATCGGTCTTGCAACCGGCTATGTCAAAGAAGTTTACCATCCGGACTACGTGGCAAAACGTATGGAGATCGGAGCTGTCCTTGGAGCAGCACCGCGCCGTGCCGTTGTCCGTGAAAATTCCGATCCGGGCGATATCATCATCCTGCTCGGCGGCCGTACTGGAAGAGACGGCTGCGGCGGTGCAACCGGTTCCTCCAAAGTACATACGACAGAATCCATCGAGACCTGCGGTGCAGAGGTACAGAAAGGAAACGCACCGACTGAGCGTAAACTGCAGAGACTGTTCCGCCGCGAGGAAGTCAGCCTTCTGATTAAAAAATGCAACGACTTCGGTGCAGGCGGAGTTTCCGTTGCCATCGGCGAGCTGGCACCGGGCCTTAAGATCAATCTGGACAAAGTACCGAAAAAATATGCCGGCCTCGACGGAACCGAGATCGCCATCTCCGAGTCCCAGGAGCGTATGGCCGTTGTCATCGACCCGAAAGACCGTGAGCAGTTCCTGAAATATGCCGCAGAAGAGAACCTGGAGGCAACCGAAGTTGCAGTCGTAACCGAGGACCCGCGTCTGGTACTCTCCTGGAGAGGAAAAGAGATTGTCAATATTTCCCGTGCATTCCTGGATACCAACGGAGCACACCAGGAGAATGATGTCTTCGTAGAGATTCCAAAAGCAGAGGACACCCCGTTAAAAAGAAGCGGTGACATTGCCGACGTGAAAGAAAAATGGCTGTCCACCCTGTCAGACCTCAACGCATGCTCCCAGAAAGGTCTTGTCGAGATGTTTGACTCCTCCATCGGAGCAGCCAGCGTGCTGATGCCGTACGGTGGAAAATATCAGCTGACTGAAACTCAGGCCATGGTTGCAAAAGTGCCGGTTCCGGATGGAAAAACCAACACCGTTACCATGATGAGCTACGGCTTTGATCCATACGTATCGAGCTGGAGCCCGTATCACGGAGCAGTCTATGCCGTAACCGAGTCCCTGTCCCGCATCGTGGCAGTCGGCGGCGATTACAGCAAAGTCCGCTTCACCTTCCAGGAATATTTCCGCAGAATGACTGAGGATCCGCACCGCTGGAGCCAGCCGTTCGCAGCACTTCTTGGTGCATACGACGCACAGATGGGCTACGGCCTGCCGTCTATCGGAGGAAAAGACAGTATGTCCGGTACCTTCAACCATATCGATGTACCGCCGACACTCGTATCCTTCGCGGTTGACGTTGCAAAATTAAAAGATGTAGTATCTCCGGAGCTGAAAAACACAGGAGACAAACTCGTGTGGATCCACCTTCCAGTCGATGCACATCTGCTTCCAGAGTACGAAGGCGTCATGGAAACCTACAGAAAACTGCATGAGGATATGCAGAACGGCCGTGTGAAAGCCGCTTATGTCGTAGACCGTCAGGGTATCGTAGCAGCCGTATCCAAGATGGCATTCGGTAATGCTCTCGGCGTAACCATCGAGCACAATGTAGACGAGAGAGATCTCTTTACTCCATATATTGCAGATCTGATCTGCGAAGTTCCGGCTGAAAAAGTCGGAGAGCTGGCAAGCACCTACACCGTCATCGGTGCAGTGACAGACAAACCGGTTCTTTCCTATAAAGACACCGAAATCACCATCCGCGAGGCCGTTTCCGCATGGAACAAACCGCTGGAAAAAGTATTCAAGACCGTATCCGGTGCAGAGCTTCCGGATGTAGATGCCCTGAATGTGGCAGCAGCAGACGAAAACGGAATTGTTGCAGACAGCTGCTATCAGGCAAAGAGCATCCACGTATGCTCCCACAAGCTGGCACAGCCGACCGTATTCATTCCGGTCTTCCCGGGAACGAACTGTGAGTATGACAGCACCAGAGCTTTCGAGCGTGCCGGTGCAAAAGTTATCACTCAGGTATTCAGCAACCTTTCCGCAGAAGACATCCGCGGTTCTGTCGATGCCTTTGAAAAAGCCATCAACCAGGCGCAGATCATCATGTTCCCTGGCGGATTCTCCGCAGGTGATGAGCCGGATGGATCAGCAAAATTCTTTGCAACCGCATTCCAGAATGCGAAGATCAAAGAAGCTGTTACCAAACTGCTGAATGAGAGAGACGGACTTGCCCTTGGTATCTGCAACGGATTCCAGGCACTGATCAAATTGGGACTCGTTCCGTACGGTGAGATTCTCGGACAGACGGAAGATTCCCCGACTCTGACCTTCAACACCATCGGACGCCATATTTCCAAGATGGTTTACACGAAGGTTGTGACCAACAAATCCCCATGGCTGGCAGGCGCCGAGCTTGGCGGTGTTTACACCAACCCGGCATCCCACGGAGAGGGACGTTTCGTAGCATCGAAAGAGTGGATCGACAAGCTGATGGCAAACGGCCAGATTGCAACCCGCTACTGCGATGTCAACGGAAACCTGACCAACGACGAGTACTGGAATGTCAACGGTTCCTACTGCGGAATCGAGGGTATCACCAGCCCGGACGGCCGTGTCTTTGGTAAGATGGCACACGCAGAGCGCCGCGACAACGGCGTAGCAGTCAACATCTACGGAGAGCAGGATCTGAAGATCTTTGAGTCCGGTGTTGCTTACTTTAAATAAAATAAAACCAAAATAGAAGATTCCCGCAGAGAGGAAGAAAGCTCCTTTCTGCGGGAATTTTTTTGTCAGAAACAGTAATTTCTGATTTCGAAAGAAAAAATTTGATTATGCGCCGCGGTGCAGTTATAACGCAATATTTTGCTTTATTAACAAAAGTAATAAGGTCAAATAGTAGAAATATTCTGAAAAAATGAAAGATTTCGATAGTCTCAACACATTACATATATGACGGGCCCGGAAGAGAAGGACAGCGAAATAACAGGAGGGAGAAAGAAGTGTATGAGACAAGAGGAGGAACGATTTTTTCAGATCATATTCGAGAAAAACAGTCATGTGCTGTTCCGTTATATCTGCGGTCAGTTGAACAATGACCGGGAGACGGCGAAGGATGTGCTGAACGATGTATGGGAGGTATTGGTGGTAAAATTTGAAACCGTTGCCGATCTCGAAGGAGAAGAGATGACGAAATGGCTGTTCTGTGTGGCAAAAAACAAGATCAAGAATCAGCGCAGAAAACATTATTATCAGAATGAAGTTTCCTATACACAGTATCAGAAAGAGAACAGAAATGAAGGGGAGGCGGGCGCGACAGCCGAGATTGAGGAACGAATGGTGATGCAGAACTGCATCCAGAACCTGAAACCGATGGATCAGCGCATTTTCTGGGGGAGAGCATATGGATTCAGCTACAAAGAGCTCAGCGGATTCTGCAAGAAAAGCGAGCAGGCGCTGCAGTGCCAGTACAGCCGTGCAATCAAGAAACTGCAGGGAATGATGAGTCAGGAAATCAGTCTGACGAGAGCGTAGAAAATGGAAATGGTATGCAGCGGAAACCTCAACTCTTACAATCTAAAAACAATAGAAATATCTAAAAAATTCTCTGCAGGAGAATATCCTGTGTCTAAAAATAAAGTGTTACCGTTTACATATCAAAAATCCGTTTTCCTCGTTGTCGTGGCGCGGAAATTGTGTTAAAATATTTTTAGAAAATTCACACGATGTGCGAGAAGGCAGAAAGGATGAAAACAACATGAAGGATGAGTACGTAGCCTATGTAGGCACTTATACCCATGGAAGCAGCATTGGTATTCATTTATATGATGTAAATGTAGAAGAAGGCACTCTGACAGAGCGAAAAGTCATACCGGTCAACAACTCTTCCCACATTGCCCGTTCCTTAAACGGCAAATACCTGTATTCGATTGCAGATGAAGGCGTTGCAGTGTTTGCAGTGGAGGATGACGGAGACCTGACCCCGATCAACAAAGTAGACATCGACGGCATGCGCGGCTGCTATCTGTCGGTGGATAAAACCGGAAGATACCTGTTCGTGGCGGGCTATCATGACGGAAAAGTAACCGTTGTACATACCCATAAGGACGGCCGACTCGGAAGTCTGATGGACGGCGTGTTCCACAAGGGCCTTGGCAGTGTGGCAGAGCGTAACTTCCGCCCGCATGTCAGCTGTGTCGTTCCTACACCGGACAACAAATATGTCTGCGCAGTCGATAACGGCATTGACCAGATCAAAATGTACAAGCTGAACACACAGCGTGACCGCCTGAAACTGGTGGATATCCTGCGCTGTGAGCGTGAATCCGGTCCGAGAGAGATCGTTTTCAGTGAATCCGGAAAATACGCGTATGTCATTTACGAGCTGATGAACAAAGTCGATGTATTCAGCTACCGTGATACGGGAAACGGACCGGAATTTGAAAAACTGCAGTCGATCAGCACCACATCCGCGAACGTGGACCAGGCGCACGACGCTGCATCCGGCATGTGCCTTTCCCCGGATCACCACTACCTGTTTACTTCTACAGCCGGAGACAATACCGTAGCAATGTTCCATATCGACCCGGAGACCGGCTGCCTGGAGAAGAAGTTTGCACTTCCGATCAGCGGCGAATATCCAAAGGATATTGCAATGTTCCCGGACGGAAAACATATCGCAGTGGCAAACCATGAGTCCAACACGATCACAACATTTACCGTTGATTATGAGAAAAACGTGCTGGTTCAGAAAGGCCGCCCGATGAAAGTGGAGACGCCGAACTGTATTCTGATTACGAAAAAAGGCGTTCACTAAAAAAATAACGCAAAAATGCCTGCAGGAAGAACTGTATCCCGCAGGCATTTTTTGTGTTGAAGCCAGAAAGAAGCAGTCCGGCCTTTATTTCTCGTCCAGAGCCCAGACTTTCTTTACATTGTCCAGTTTGGCGCTCATGCCGACGAGCAGTGCGTCCGCCAGGACAAGAGCGGTCATGCATTCCACGACAACAACGGCGCGTGCAACGACGATCGGGTCGTGACGGCCTTTGATTTCGATGGCAATGTTTTCACCATCTTTGTTGATGGTCTGCTGGGAAGCAGCAACGGACGGGGTCGGTTTGAAACCAGCCCGGACAACGATATCGCTTCCGTCGCTGATACCGCCTAAAATACCGCCGGCGTGGTTGGCCAGCTTGACAATGGAGCCGTCCGCATTTACATGGAAGGCATCGTTATTGGTAAGCCCGGTAGCTGTGCAGACCGAGAAACCGTCTCCGATTTCCACGCCTTTTACGGCGCCGATGGAGACGAGTGCTTTTGCAAGGTTGGCATCGAGCTTTTCAAACACCGGATCGCCGACACCGGCCGGCATATGGTGAACGACACATTCGACCACACCGCCGACGGAATTTTTTTCTGCCATGGCTTTTGTTAAAAGCTCGGAAGCCTTTTCGGCAGCCTCTGCATCCGGCATATTCAGGGCGTTATTCGCGATTTCAGCGGCATCAAAAGACTGGATTTCCACGTCACCGATGGAGCGGGTGTAGGCGGAAACGGTGATGCCAAGCTCAGAGAGCATTTTTAAGGCAATGGCACCTGCAGCCACGCGTGCGATCGTCTCGCGTCCTGAGGAGCGTCCGCCGCCGCGGTAGTCGCGGAAACCGTATTTTGCATCAAACGTATAGTCGGCGTGGCCCGGTCTGTAATAGGAAGCAATGTCGCTGTAATCTTTGGAATGCTGATCCTCATTCCATACCACCATGGAAATCGGGGTACCGGTCGTTTTTCCTTCGAAAGTGCCGGATAAAATCTGAACGGTATCGGATTCTTTCCGTTTTGTGGTAAAGCGGTTCTGTCCCGGCTTCCTGCGGTCGAGGTAAACCTGAATATCCTCCTCGGAAAGCGAAAGGCCGGCCGGCACTCCGTCCACAACAACGCCCACGCCTTTTCCATGAGACTCTCCCCAGGTGGTCAGTCTGAAGATGGTACCAAATGATGATCCTGCCATATATAAAGTCCTCCTGAATTTTTTCGTATATTTATAAAATAACTGGAAAAGATTTCTAATAAATTATACCGGAAAGTAAAACATTCGTAAAGCTCTTTTTCAGAGACGAAATTCACCGTTATACCGTTTGACAAACGAAAAGGCAGCACGTATAATGAGAATGTATTTTCGGGCAGTGAAAGCCGGTGAAATAAAACAAACAAAAAGGAAGAGTGTGCATGAATTTTTTAGACAAAATGGAGCGAAAATATGGGAGATATGCGTTAAGCCATCTGACGATGTACATTATCGTAACGTACATTGCGGGATATATCATTGCGCTTGCGGCTCCCATCATGAGACAGTATCTGACGCTGGAACCATACTATATTCTGCATGGCCAGATCTGGCGTCTGGTGAGCTGGATTCTGATTCCGCCGAGCAGTCTCGACATCTTTACGATCATTATGCTGTTTTTCTACTACTCAATCGGAACGAGTCTTGAAAGAGCCTGGGGAGATTTCAAATATAACGTTTATATCTTTTCGGGTATTCTGATGACGATCCTCGGTTCCTTCCTGCTGTATGGAATCGAGTACGCAGTGAAGGGGTATCCGGCGCTGATGGGAACTGCATTCAGCACCTATTATATCAGCCTTTCTATTTTTCTTGGCTTTGCGATCAGTTTTCCGGATATGCAGGTGCTTTTGTACTTTATTATCCCGATCAAGATCAAATGGCTGGCGTATCTTGACGTAGCACTTCTTGCTTATAGCATGATTACCAGCATTCTGAGCGGAAACTGGGCAGGATGTGTTGTTATTCTTTGTTCCCTGGCAAACGTCCTGGTGTTTTTCCTGATGACAAGAAAGGGAAAACATAACTCTTTCCGGCAGAACAGACGCAGGAAAGAATTTAAAAAAGCCGTATCAAGAGGAGAAGCCGAATACCGCAATCCAAATGGAATCACAAAACACAAATGTGCGATTTGCGGGCGGACTGAAAAGGATGATCCGAATCTGGAGTTCCGTTTCTGCTCCAGATGCAACGGAAATTATGAATACTGCCAGGATCACCTGTTTACGCATGAACATGTAAAATAAAGAAGGAGAGAAAGTATGAGAAGAACGAAAATTGTCTGCACCATGGGGCCAAATACCAACTCCCGTGACCTGATGAAAAAACTGATTGAAACCGGAATGGATGTTGCTCGTTTTAATTTTTCTCATGGAGACCACGATGAGCAGAAAATGCGTATGGATATGCTGAAAGAGCTTCGAAAAGAGCTGAAAACTCCTGTGGCAATCCTTCTGGATACCAAAGGACCGGAAATCCGTACCGGCGTTTTGAAAGATGGCAAAAAAGTAAATCTGGTAACCGGACAGACCTTCACCCTGACAACCGTTCAGGAGACCGGAGATGAAAATCACTGTTCTGTCAGCTACACAGGCCTTACGGAAGATATCAAAGAGGGAGACACAATACTGATCGATGATGGTCTGATCGGCCTGCGCGTAGAAAAAGTAAATGCACCGGAAATTGTCTGTACCGTAGTAAACGGCGGCGAGCTCGGAGAGAAGAAGGGTGTGAATGTACCAAACGTTTCGATCAATCTTCCGAACCTCACGGAGAAAGACAAAGGAGATCTTCTCTTTGGTATTGAACAGGATATTGATTTTGTAGCGGCTTCTTTTATCCGAAATGCAGAGGCAATTAACGAAATCCGTGAGTTCCTTGTGGCAAACGGAGGAGAGCGTATTGATATCATTGCCAAGATCGAAAATGCGGAAGGTGTGCAGAACATCGACAGCATCATCGATGCGGCAGATGGTGTGATGGTTGCAAGGGGAGACCTTGGTGTAGAGATTCCGGCGTGCCAGGTACCGCATGTACAGAAAATCATCATTGAAAAATGCAATCATAAATACAAACCGGTTATCACAGCAACCCAGATGCTGGATTCCATGATCCGGAACCCGCGTCCGACCCGTGCAGAGGTAGCCGATGTTGCGAATGCAATTTATGATGGAACGGATGCGATCATGCTCTCCGGCGAAACAGCAGCCGGAAAATATCCGGTCGAGGCAGTTACCATGATGGGAGAGATTGCCGAGCAGACGGAGCGTTATCTGAAATTCGAAGATTACCGCGATGGAAAAGCGCTGGAAGGAAAGCTGAATGTTTCCGCGGCAGTCGGAAGCGCAGCCGTTTCTATGGTAGAACACATCAAAGCAGCCTGCATTGTGACCCCGACGATGTCCGGTCAGACCGCAAGACTGATCTCCAACCTTCGTCCGAGCGTACCGATTTACGGCGTTACCCCATATGAATGGGCAAGAAGAAAAATGCAGCTCTACTGGGGCGTTCGTCCGGTGACCGGATACGAGGAAGATTCTACGGAGAACATCATTTCGCATGCCATGTATATGGTGCGCCGTGAGGAGCTTGTAGAACGCGGTGATATGGTTATTTTTACGGCCGGAGACCCTGCTACTAACGAGGTGACGGGTGAAGGATATATGACAAACATGCTTCACATTATTCAGGCAAAATAAGCAGAAGAAGGAGACAAAAGAGAATGACGAAGAAGCCTTTTGTAACAAAAGAAAAACTGGAAGAAATCGCAGCAGCAGTACCAACTCCGTTTCACATTTACGATGAAAAAGGAATTCGTGAGAATGCGAAAGCGGTAAAGGAAGCTTTTTCCTGGAATCCGGGATTTCGTGAGTATTTTGCTGTGAAAGCGAACCCAAACCCGACACTGATCAAAATGCTGGGGGAATATGACTGCGGATGCGACTGCTCTTCTTACACTGAGCTGATGCTTTCCGATGCGATGGGATTTGAGAAAGATAAAATCATGTTTTCATCCAACGTAACACCGGCTGCAGAGTATCAACTGGCTGCAGAGCTTGGTGCGATCATTAACCTTGATGATATTACACATATTGATTTTCTTGAGAAAACATTAGGCTACATTCCGAAGAAAATCTGCTGCCGTTATAACCCGGGCGGACTGTTTAAAATCAGCACCGACATCATGGATAATCCGGGAGATGCCAAATACGGTATGACAACCGAGCAGATTTTTGAGGCATTCCGCATTCTGAAGGCAAAAGGGGCAGAAGAGTTCGGCATCCATTCCTTCCTTGCAAGTAATACCGTAACCAATGATTACTACCCGGTTCTGGCAAAAACACTGTTTGAGCTGGCTGTAAAGCTGCAGGAAGAGACGGGCGTGAAGATTAAATTCATCAATCTTTCCGGCGGCGTCGGAATTCCGTACAAACCGGATCAGGAAGGCAATGACATCCGCGTGATTGGCGAGGGTGTACATAAAGTGTACGATGAAGTTCTTGTTCCGGCCGGCATGGGCGATGTTGCAATTTACACGGAAATGGGCCGTTTTATGATGGGACCGTACGGCGGACTCGTTACCCGCGCCATCCATCAGAAACACATCTACAAAGAGTACATCGGCTGCGACGCCTGCGCGGTCAACCTGATGAGACCGGCTATGTACGGCGCTTACCACCACATCACCGTGATGGGAAAAGAAGATCAGCCGTGCGATCACAAATATGACGTAACGGGTTCCTTATGCGAAAACAATGATAAATTCGCTATCGACAGAATGCTGCCGGAAGTAGAGGTCGGAGATCTTCTCTTTATCCACGATACCGGCGCACATGGATTTTCCATGGGATACAACTACAACGGAAAATTAAAATCTGCAGAGGTTCTGTTAAAAGAGGACGGCAGCTTTGAAGTCATCCGCCGCGCAGAAACCCCGAAAGACTACTTCGCTACACTGGATGGAACACCGGAGTATGAGAAGATGTTTGGAAATAAATAAGAGATAACAACAGTAAAACCCCTTTCAAAAAGAACCATGCGGCAGATGGCCGGTTCTTCGAAAGGGGTTTTCTTTCTTTCAAAAGCTGTTTTTTCGCTTCATCTTCCTTGTCAAGTTCCTCTTCACTCATAATCGCCAGTTTAAATACATCTTCCATCTCTTTATCTGCCACTTTTTTTCCTCTGACTTTTTCGATTTCTCTATGAATATGTTTTACTGCGTAAGTCAGCTCCGACAAAACAGTGACCTCATCTCCCATAATTTCCGCTTTTACGATGTTTCCTTTACCTTCTATTTTAATCATTTGCTTTTCTCCTCAACTTTCTGTATAATATTAGTGGTTATTTGTTTGAGTGCCGGAACGGGTGGCAGCCCTAACGGCACTTATTTTTTATCCTGCTTCCATAAGCTTGTCCTCCTTTCCCCGCCCTCAGGCGGTCTTCTCCTTGTATGTCTTTTCAAAACCGATTCCCTCCATTGCCTGATCAACCTTTTGTCTGATCAGTTCCATAGCCCTCTGCTCTCCGATCTGTTCCGGAGAATACAGCTGACCGTTGATAATGAACCGGGTTTCACCGATGATCGGTTGCCCTTTCATATGTACCACCTCCCTGTGGTATGGTATGTATGGTGTTGATTGATTGCTACAATCAGCACCACAAAATCTTGGTTTCGTCTTCACCTTTCATAATGGCGCGAAATTCAGCATCTAATATGAACCGCCTTTCATCTAACGCATCATCTCCGTGATATTCCTTGCGTTTGTAATTTTTTTTGATAACTGTATCCAGACCATATATAATAAGATCTTCCTCATATCCTCTGGATAATGCTCTTCTTGCCAGCTTTCGTAAACCATGCATGTTGATGTAACTACTCAGATCCGGAAAGCGGTCATCTAAATGTTTTGCGATTGCTTCCTCTCCTATATCC
>ENA-OYYB01001158-OYYB01001158.1-human-gut-metagenome-genome-assembly--contig:-NODE-1158-length-11936-cov-5.874001_pt1 | contig 11936 bp, 8 predicted proteins | sample MGYA00244059_ERZ653440 | MGnify/ENA primary metagenome ERZ653440 (study PRJEB26926, sample SAMN06164994) | human gut metagenome | biome: ENVO:00009003; feature: ENVO:2100002; material: ENVO:00002003... | reverse complement strand
TAAGAGACAGATCCAGTGCCTCCATGGAGCCGCCCTCCCGGATGTGGATGTGGAGCCGCTCAATGGAGGCCGCCCGCTCCAGATAATCCACCGCCGCATAGGAGGCATAGGTGGCGTGGGGGATCATTACCCGCAGTTCGGCGCAGCGCTCCTGCTCCTCCTGCACGCTCCGGTCCAGCCGGTCCACCTCCCGCAGCACCCGCTCGGCCTGCTCGATGAAGTGCCGCCCCTGCTCCGTGGGGATCATGCCGGTGGATGACCGCTCAAAAATGCGGAGATGGTATTCTTCTTCCAGATTTTTCAGCGCCTTGCTCACGTTGGGCTGAGCGGCATACAGCCGCTTTGCCGCCGCACTCACAGATCCGCATTCCATGATGGCGACGAGATACCGCAGTTCTGTAATGTTCAACTTTTTCTCTCCTTCTGGCGTTTTTATCCCTTGCGCCTAGTTTATCAGGCGGCACACGGGGCTGTCAAGCGTTGACGGGGCCCCGCTGCCGTTTTATAATGTAAGAAACAATCTGCCCGAAAGAGGTCGAAGAGGATGGAAGAAAAAAACTACCGCGTTCTGCGCATTGAGGAGCAGCTTTATGGCTGCGAGGAGCTGCCCGAGGGCCAGCCCGTGCTCTGTGATGTCCTGCTGGAGGCTGCCGACGGCACACAGCGGGTTCTCCCCTACCCGGATGCCGAGCTGACCCGGCTGGACATCAACGAGGGCAGCACTGTCACCCTGCGGGATCACAGACTGACCAAGGCGGTGCACAAGGTCTATTTCACCCGCCACGGCGAGACCGTGTGGAACGTGGAAAACAAGATCTGCGGCATGACCGACAGCCCCCTGACCGAAAAAGGCCGCGCCCAGGCCCGGGAGCTGGGCGAAAAACTCCGGGCCAGCGGTCTCCGCATCGATGAGATCCTGTACTCTCCCCTGTCCCGCGCCGCCGACACCGCCCGGGCCATTGCAGAGGCCACCGGCATTCCTGCCCGGTGTGAGCCCCGGCTCCGGGAGCAGTGCTTTGGCCGCTACGAGGGCACGCCCCGGGACGGCGAAGAGTTCCGCATCTCCAAGACCCACTTTGCCGACCGCTACTCCGGCGGCGAGAGCATGATGCAGCTGGCCCAGCGCATCTACAATCTGCTGGACGAGCTCCGGGCCGACACCGATAAGACCTACCTGCTGGTGGCCCACAACGGCATTGCCCGGGTGGTGCAGTCCTATTTTTACGATATGACCAACGAGGAGTACGCGGCGGCAGGCATCAAAAACTGCGCGTTCGTGGAGTTTACATTCTGAACAAAGAAAGGACCCGCCGAGGGTCCTTTCTTTGTTTGCGGTTATTCTGCCTTGCGGTAATGGAACTGCTGGTCTCTGGTGATGAACAGGCCGATGCTGACCAGCAGAGCGGCCAGCTCGGCGGCTGTCACGGCCAGCCAGATGCCGTCAATGCCCAGCAGGAGCGGCAGCAGCAGAACCGCCGCCACCTGGAACAGCAGGGTGCGCAGGAACGAGATGAGCGCACTGGTCACACCGTCGCCCAGGGCCGTGAAGAAGGAGGACGCATAGACGTTGAACCCCATGATGAGGAAGCTCAGGCCATAGAGCCGGAAGGCCCGGGTGGTCAGAATGAGCAGGTTTTCATCATAGCCCACAAAGAAGCGGGCCACATGGGGGATGATGAACATGGAGCCGATGGTCATTACCACCGCAACCACGCCGATGAGCTTCAGGCTCTTGCGGTAGAGGTTGTTGACCTCTTTGCGGTTATTGGCACCATAGTGGTAGCTGACGATGGGCGCGCTGCCCACGGCGTAGCCCACAAACACTGCCACGAACAGGAAGGACGCGTACATGATCACACCATAGGCGGCCACGCCATCCTCGCCCGCAAAACGGAGCAGCTGATAGTTGTACAGGATGTTCACCAGCGACATGGAAAGGTTGGTCATCAGCTCAGAGGAGCCGTTCACACAGGCTTTCAGCAGCACACCGCCATCAAACTGCGGGCGGCAGAGGTGGAGCAGGCTGGTGTTTTTCCGGTTGAGGAAGTAGAACACCGGCAGCAGGCCACCCACTACCTGGCTGAGCATGGTGGCAATGGCGGCACCCTCCACGCTCCAGTGCAGGATGCCCACCAGCAGCACGTCCAGCACCATGTTGGTGCAGCCCGCGCCCACCGTGAAGTAAAAGCCCAGATGCGGCTTTTCGGCGGTGACAAAAAAGCTCTGGAACATATTCTGCAGGATAAAGGTGGGCAGGCTGAGCATCAGCACCCGGCCATAGCGCAGGGCGTAGTCCAGCATCTCACCTTCTGCACCCAGCATCAGGGCCACCGGCCGGAGCAGCAGCATCCCCAGCACGGACAGCACGATGCCGGCGATCAGCGCCGTTGACATAAACAGGCTGAAATAGCGGTCGGCACGGGCTTTATCGCCCTCACCCAGCGTGATGCCCACAATGGCGCTGCCGCCGGTGCCCAGCATGAAGCCCACTGTGCCCACCAGCATGGGCACGGGCATGATGAGGTTGACTGCCGCAAAGGCCGTTTTGCCCACAAAGTTCGAGACACACAGTCCGTCCACGATGCCGTAAATGGAAGTAAACAGCATGGTGCCGATGCAGGGCAGCACAAAACGGATCAGCCGTGAATAATCAAAGTGATCCGAAAGTTGGATTTTCTTTTTTGACATGGATTCTCCTTTTTGCAGGGGTGGATCACATCATCCCGCCGGGCCGCCAGCCGGTGCAGTAGCGGGCGTAATCGCGGTCGGCCTGTTTGACGTAAAGGAGGAACTGTTCCCTGCCTTCCTTGTCCGTGACCTGACGGACTTTGGTGGGCAGGCTCTGGCGCTGGAGCAGCTCCAGCTCATCGTTGAGCTCCTCCTCGGTATCAAAGGCATCCAGCTTGGTCCAGTGGGTGGCAAAGAGCCAGATGTTTGCAAGGGTGTTATTCATATTCAGTCTCCTTTTCCGGGGCATCGGCAAGGGTGCCGGCCCGGTAGAACGGCGCAATGGCGTTGGCATCGCCGTGGCGCACGATGGAATAGGTAATGTCGCAGTAGGGCTGGATGGCCGTGCTCTTTTCCACGGTGGAGATGAGCAGCACCTGCAGCTGCAGGCGGCGGAACAGCTCCATCATGGGGCGGATGCGGTCACTGGTCATCTTGCTGAAGGCCTCGTCCAGCAGGACAAGGCGGATGCTGTTCTCGCTCTTCTGGTAGATCTGCAGCAGGCTGGCGCAGATGGCCACATAGAAGGGAGCCTGGTTCTCGCCGCCGGAGGAATCGCGGCTGACGCGGGAAAGATAGGCCTGCTGGCCCGAGACGGTGTTGGTCACCTTGATGTCATAGTCCAGATAGGTGCGGTAGTCCACATAATCCGAGAGGGTGGCACCGGATGTGGTGCGGCCCTCCTGCCGGGCCCGGGTGTTCTCGTCCACATCGGCCATGATCTTTTCCATCAGCGCGTCCACCTGCCGCTCGTAGACGGGGTCGGCGGTGGCGGCAAGGTTGTCCAGCGAGTCGCCATCGGTCATCTGTTGGTTGCCCTTGTCCACAATGACCTGATAGAAGGCGGCCAGCCGGGGGTCACGGCTGGGCTCCAGCTCAAAGCGGTAGACTTCCTCGCCGTAGGTCAGCTGCTCCATCACCTTGTTCAGCTCCCGGAACTGGCGGCGGGCGTTGAAGATATCATCCTTCATCCGGAAGAGGATATCCTTGCGGAAGCGATCCTTGCAGTCCCGCTGTGCCTGCTCCAGCCGGGCGGCGTAGCGTTCCAGATCAATGCGGACAAGGCTGTCGTGCTGGGCGCGGTACTGCTCCACCCCGGCCAGACCCAGCGGATAATCGCAGACGTAGTGCTCGTTGTAATCCCTCTGGGCGGGTTCCAGCGTGGAAGTGAGATACGCTCGCAGGGCATCGTCCAGCCTGGTCTGTGCCTTTTCGGCAGTCTGCGCGGCGGCACGGGCCGTGCGCCCGCCCGTCATCAGGCCCTTTTTGCGCTCCTGTGCCAGAGGCTCCAGCAGCGGGTGCTGTGCAAAGAATGCCTCTGCCGCCTCCCGGCTCTGTGCGGCGGTCTCCACCGCCTTACCCTGCTCTGCCTCGCAGGATGCGATCTGCTTTTCGCAGACGCGGATATCGCCGCCCACCTGCTCCACGGCCTTGCGGGCAGTCTCCCATGCGGCTTCCCGGGCTTCTTCCTCGCGGTAGAGCTGCTGCAGCATGGGGTTCTCGCGGCAGTCGGCCAGCTTCTGCTCCTGCGCGGCGTAGTCGGCACGGGCGGCATCCAGCGCGGCCCGGCTGGCCCAGAGTTCGGCCAGCTGTTCCAGCGCATGGCCCCGCAGGACGTTCTGGTACTGGTTGTAGGCAGATTTCAGGGTCTTTTCGGTCTGGGCGGCTTCGCGGCAGCGGTCGGCCTGGGCGGCAAGCTGTGCTTCCAGCGCTTCGGCACGCTCCCTGCGGGCATCCAGACCGATATAGCGCTGGGGCCTGCGCAGGCGTTCCAGCCGGAAGGGATGGTGGCGCAGCAGGTCCCGGGTGGCACTGTCGGGGAAATGCTCCAGCGTATCGGGAGTGTCGCAGCAGACGATGCGGCGCAGGATGGTGTCCGCATACTGTGCGGCCAGCGGGTTTTCGCTGGTGACCTGGGCGGCAAGGCTGTCGGCGGGGGCCGTCTCTGCATGGCGGTCCGCCTTGCGGATGCCCGGGGTATCCAGCAGGCTGATGGGCCCCACCCGGTCACCCAGCGCCACAAAGGCGCTCTTGGCGGCGGCATAATGGGCGGGCGGCACAAGGATATCGAACCGGCGGTCACCCAGGCAGGCCTCCACACAGTCCTGCCAGCTCTCGTCTGCCACGGTCAGCAGCTCACAGAAGATCTTTGCATCCGCTGTCATGCCGCGGCTTTTCAGCTCGGCATTCACGGCATCCCGCACTTTGGTGGCGGTATCGCCGTGGGGGTAGACCCACTTGCCGCCGGACACGGCGTTCAGCTCGGCCCGCAGGCCCTCCTGCTCTTTCGCCAGATCCGCCGAAGCCTGCCGGGCAGCGAAATACTGCTCCTCCAGCGGCTTTTCGATGCGGGCCAGTGCCTCGGTCAGGGCGGGGAGATGTTCCGCCGTCAGGCGCTGGGGCCAGAGCTCCTTCTCCACCGCAAAGCCGCTGCGGTTCAGCTGGGTCAGCAGACCGGTGATGGTATCTGCGGTCGCTTCCAGACCGTTCCTTGTCCGGGCCGCTGCGTCCAGCGCGCTCTTTTTCCGGGCCAGCTCCTCGGTCAGGGCATCCAATGCCCGGCCCGCGCCGCTGTCACCGGCCGCACCGTGGGCCGCCAGATAGGCCCGGCGGGCTTCGGCTTCGGCGTTCTTGGCGGCCTCGTATTTTGCGTTCAGGTCGGCCAGCTGGCGGCGGCCTGCATCCAGATGGCTCTGCCAGGAGGCATCCTCACCGGCATCCGCTTCGGCGCGGGCCAGCAGGGCCGCGCCCCGGTTGACAAGGGCATCCGTCTCTTTGGCAGCGGCTTCCCGGCCATACGCCACGATCTGTTCCAGTGCGGCGGCACGGGTCTGGGCCTCGGCCAGAACGGCGTGGAGGTTTTCCAGCTCCACCCGGTCGCCCTGCAGCGCTTCCAGATCCAGCTCAGGCTGGGGCAGGATGTACTGGTACAGGAACTCCCGGAAGTTGGGGATCTCGTCCATGCTGGTGCCCATCTGGAACACTTCGTTGAACTTTTTGCCCAGCGGGCTGGAGGCGCGGCCAATGCCCAGGGCGCGGCAGATGCGGTCCCGGGCCTCGCTGGGGCTGCGGGTGTAGGACAGGCGGCCCACGGCGGGCTTGAAGTCCTCCTTGGCGCTGGGGGCACCGGTGCGCGGATCAAGGAAGGGCAGCTTTTCCAGCGTGATGCCGTCCTCGGAGATGTACCAGGTCTGGTCGCCGGGGTGGAGCTCCTGCATGGGGCCCTCGGATTCCACCCGGACAGCGATGACAAAGTTTGTCCGCTTGACGGTATCCCAGAACTCTGCACCGATGTATGCCACTGTGCGGCCCGGGCGGCGGTAGGCGTTCTCACCGCGCTGCTTGGCGTGGACAGAGCCCTGCAGGGTGCGGCCGCTCTTTTTATTGCCCAGGGCATTGAAATTGCGGTTGGTGGTCAGGCAGTAGCGGATGGCATCCAGAATGGTGGTCTTGCCCACCGCGTTGACACCGATCATATAGGTCAGACGGGCACAATCGAAGGTGACATTTTCAAAGTTGTGCCAGTTGATGAGCTTCAGGCGCTTTAATTCGATCATTCTTCTTCCTCCCCGCTGGCATCTCCGTCAGGCCGCTCGTAGAGGGCCAGTTCCTCCCGGGTGCGGCTGCTCTCGGCGGCAGCATCGGCAAGGTCTGCGTCCGGCAGAGCCAGCAGCACAGTGGGAAACACCTCGATGCGGCTGTCCAGACCGGTCAGCCGCCCCACCGGGCGGGCCAGATTATACCTGCGCAGGGTGCGCATCAGCTCCTCCAGCGTGCGCTGGTCCAGCCGCCGGGGCAGGTTCATCTTCTGCAGCTCTGTCTGCACCTCTTCCACCGTGACCAGCACCTGATCGGCACTGGCGGCAAGGCTCTCCCGCTTTTGCAGGTAGAGCAGGCGGAGCACCAGCAGCAGGATGCTCTCGTATTTCAGCAGCCGGGCCTGGCTGCCCTCATGCTCGTTGACCAGCGCCGCCGCCTGCAGCGGAGCCGGGTAAAGCGTTACCGCATAGCCCAGCGGCGCAAACACGGCCCGCACCTCGGGCAGATGATCCTGCACATAGAGGTATTTTGCCCGCTGATCCTCCACACCGCCCAGCACAAAGCAGTGGTTGAGCAGATAGTTTGCGGTCTCTTCCAGCATTTTATTCGGTTCGGCCATGGTCAGCGTCCTCCCTGCGGGGTGTCAGAATAAACTCTTCAAACCGGAAGCCGCCCCGTTCGACCCAGTTTCCGGTAAGGGTGATATCGTAAGCCCGGCGCGGCGACTGCGAGTAGGTGTGCAGGCCGATGATGCGGGCAAAATCGCGGGGGTATTCCTCCGCCAGCGTGGAGGCAGCCACCGCACTGCGGGCGGCAAGGGCCTGTTTTGCCAGCAGGCCCACGTTCTCCTCGGTCACGGCCATCCGGGCGTAATCCAGCAGCAGCTGCTGTTCTTTGCGCAGCTGCTCCGCATCCAGCCCGGCCTGCCGCACCGGGGCCAGCGGCGTTTCGCTGCGGGGCGCGGCAGGCGGGTAGAGGGGCTTTGCCCCGAACACCGCCGCCGGGTAAAGGTGCAGGTGCTTTGCCACCGGGCCGTCATCCGGCGCGAACAGCTGGTCGGGCGTTTTGATCTCCTCGGCATAGCGGCGGAGCAGGGCGGTGACACTGCCCTGCGAAGAGCGGTCGCTCAGCAGCAGGAACTGTGCCCGCTGCACGGCCCGCTTGCGGTAGCGGATGTGGCTCTGGTCGATCTGGCGCATCAGGGTGCTCATCTCTTCCAGCGAATCCCGCAGCTTCTGGATGAGGGCACGCACGGCAGGGGCTGCCTCGCCGGGGGCGCAGCGCTCCACCCGGGCGTAATCCAGTGCCAGCCGGGGCAGGTGTTCTGCCTCGCAGTCGTCCAGCTCCTCTTCCAGATAAGCACGGTAGTTGAACAGGTTATCGCTGGTCTTGAAGCGGTGGTAAGCGGCGGCCACCACTTTTTCCTCGTACTGGTCGAAGAGCTCCAGCACCTCCTGCGGGGTACGGTTGCGGGTGAGCCGGTCGATATAATGCCCGATGGATGCGTTCAGCGCCCGCAGGGACTTGTTCAGTGCTTCCAGATCGGAGGCCACCTCCCGCAGAACATTCTCATAGGGGCTCTTTTCCTCCCCGATGTTCTGCAGCAGCTGCCATGCCTTGTACAGCTTGCCGGTGTAGGTGACAACGCGCGGGTTCAGGATCTCTTCCAGCGCTTCCAGCAGAGGGGCCACCTCGGGCACAAAGGCAAGGGCAGGCTCTTCCTCATAGCTGCCGGGCTGCTCTTCCAGCCAGCCGGTGCGGCGCAGGCGGAGCAGAAAGCCCAGCGCAAGGGTATGGGGATCCCGGGTGGGCTGTTCGGCTTCGTCGCCCGCGTCATCGGCATCCAGTGCCAGCGGCTTTGCCAGCGCCGCAAAGTAATCCTCGGCCCGGCTCACCGCTTCTGCCCGGGAGATGGAGTAATCCGCCGTGTGGCGGCACTCCTCCCACAGCAGGAGCAGCAGCTCCGCATAAAACGCCCGGTTGGGCCCCGCCAGCGGGCGGAACAGCCGCGGGCTGACCAGTTCAAACAGCTGCATCCAAAGGTTCCTTTCTTTCGACAAAATCTATCTTTTATTGTACCACAATCAGAAGGATTTTGCCACAAATACAAAAAGCCCCGGAGGGCGGCCTTTCAGCCACGCTCCGGGGAAAATCACATAATTTGTTTTGCTCAGGCATTTGTATCAATAGCCACCGAGATAGCCATGTAGGTCTGACCATTCACAGCTTTGACAACAACGCCAACCTGTGTCCATTTCGTGCTCTGTGCAATATTCACGTTTCCAAGATTGCCGCCTTCGGCAATTTTCTGAACGAACTTATTCAGCTTTGTGCCATCATAGTCAAATGTCGTCACAAATGTAGCTGCACACTTACCATCTTTGGGGCCATCAATTTTGAGCCAAACCTTAGACGAATAGCCAAACAGATTCAGCGAGAAGTTCAAATCTCCATTTGCTGCCTCATCAATACTTTGGCTTGCAATCGCTCTGCACTGTGCGTTGTTTTCCAGTTTCTTTCCCTCTGGGCGATTTGCATTGATTGCACTCATTACCTGATTTTCCGCCTGAGCCTCGGGGCTCTGGGCGGTATCACCGCCGCAGGCGGTGAACAGAACAAGTACCATGGTCGCCGCCAGAATCAAAGCGGCCAGTTTTTTCAGCATTTTCATGTCGGGACCTCCAGTCGTTTTGTTGTGTTTTTCATAATATGCAGGGTGCCTTTTCATTTTGAAACAGGGCCCCTTCTGGCTTTATTTTATCCAACGACTGTCGCTTTTGTCAATTGCCAGCTTCACCAAACATTTTCTCCTGCTTTTGTTGTTTTTTCCAGAACGAATCTTCGCAAAGATCCTTTGCCATGCCCGGGGCAAAAACCGGAAAATATTTCCGGCGTTTACACAATTCTACCACGATTTGGTGCTAAACTTAAGGCAATGGGAACCGCCGGGTGCCGTTCCTGAACAAGGAAAAGGAGTTTGCCCCATGCAACATGGTTCCCTGCGCGCTCCGGTGCGCGTTTTCATGGCAGCAGTTCTGCTGTGCCTGAGCTTTCTGGCCGCGCCAAAGGCTGCGGCGGCACAATTGCAGAATGTGAACGGCATCACGCTGCTGTCCTTCGACAGCCAGCAGATCGTCTCCATCGGCAACCAGACCTCGGGCCGGTGCAGCTGGTACGCCCTGCGCTACGCCCGCACCATTCTGGATGGCAAGCCCTGCTCAGGCAGCGGGATGTGGTCGAACGGCGCGGTATGGTCTGCCGCCGGGTACTACGCTTACAGCGGCTCCCTTTCCGACTGCCTTTCCCGCCTGTATGAAGAGCTGCAGGCCGGGCGGCCCGTCATCGTACATCTAAAAAACACCGCTGTCAGCGGCGTGTCCAAGCACACCAACCGCGTGACAAGCTATGAATACCATCTCTCCGGCTCCGGCTGGAAAGAGGTCAACTACCCCCACATCGCCACCAGCAGCACCTACGGACACTGGGTGTGCGTGGTGGGCATCTCCCCCACGGCAGACCCCGAAAACCTGCGGGAGAGCGATTTCTATGCGCTGGACCCCGCGCGGGTCAGCGTGAACGGCACACTGGCCGTAACAAAGCTTTTGGATGGCACCATCTGGACTGATAACTCTCCCTTAAAAGTCGCAGCCTGACGCTCCCTTACAAAACACAACAGCCCCCGGAACATGCAGGGTTCCGGGGGCTTCGTGTTTTGTATCGGGGGGTTACAGCTCCTGATAGGCGCTCATCATGGCGGGGATGAACTGCTTTTTGCGGCTGACCACGCCGGGCAGCGTCCAGCTGCCGTCGGCGGCGGGCCGGCTCTCAAAGCCGTTGCTCAACACCTCGGCGGCGTAGCGGCCGGTGCAGATGACCACGCTCTCCTCCTTGGGCACATCGGTCAGCAGCATGTAGAGGTCCTCCACGTTCTGCTTGTTGCGGGCCTCCTCCAGATAGGGCTGGAGCAGCGCCTGGGCGGCCTGCAGGTTTTTGCGGGTCATGTAGCTGCCCTGCGCCACGCCAAAGCGGATATCGCCGCACATGAACACCTTGAAGTCCTGCAAAAAGACCTCTTCGGGGGTCTTGCCGTCCAGTTTTTCACCGGCCTCGAACATTTCGGTGGAAAACTCTTCAATGTCCACGCCTGCGATCTTGGCCAGACGCTTGGCGGCGTTTTCATCCACGGGGGTGCAGGTGGGGCTGCGGAAGGCCAGCGTATCCGAAAGGATGGCCGCCAGCAGCAGGCCCGCGATCTGGGGCGGGATGTCCACACCGTTTTCATCGTACATCTGGGTGATGATGGTGGCGGTGCAGCCCACGGGCTGGTTGCGGAAGTAGACCGGGCCGCTGGTCTCCAGACTGCCGATGCGGTGGTGGTCGATGATCTCCAGGATCTCGGCCTGGTCAAAGCCCTCCACGGCCTGTGTGGCTTCGTTGTGGTCCACCAGAATGATGCGGCGCTTGCGCAGCGCAATGATGTTGCGGCGGCTGACCATGCCGCAGTATTTGCCGTCCTCATCGAGGATGGGGAAATAGCGGTGGCGCACCTTTGCCATCACCCGCAGCACATCGGCCACGGGGGTGACGAGGGTGAATTTGAGGATGTTGTCCCGGGTCATATAATAGGAGATGGGGGCGCACTGGCTGATGAGCTTGCCCGCCGCGTAGGTATCCACAGGGGTGGTCATAATGGCAACGCCGGTCTCATCGGCAATGCGCTGGATGGTGCGGCCCACCTTGGCCCCATTGCAGATGATGAGCAGGGAGGCTTCCTTTTCAATGGCGCAGAGCTGGCTTTCGTACCGGTTGCTCAGAATGACGATATCCCCCTTTTCCACGCTGCTTTCCAGCATCTCGGGGGTGGCGGTGCCGATCTTGATGTGGCCGGTGGTGCAGACCGCGTCGGCATTGCCCACCACCATGGTGCCGTTCAGCGTTTCAAGGATGTTCTTATAAGAGGTACGGCTCTTGGCCAGCACCGCGGTATCGAATACGTCCATGTTGGCGGTGGCAAGATCCTTCACGGTGATGATGCCCTCCAGCTCGTTGTCCGCGCTGGTGATGGACAGGGTGTCGATCTGCTGGTCGCGCATGATCTTCCATGCGCGGCGCAGGCTGGTGGAGCCCGGGATGCCCGGCATCTCGCGGTAATCCACGTCCCGGATCTTGGGGTTCACGTCGGTGCACATCCGGGGCGGCGTGACACCGAATTTTTTCAGGACGAACTCGGTCTCCTGATTCATTTTACCGGCACGGCGCGGCTCACAGACCAGCGTGCTGGTGCGGTTTTTGAGCTCCGCATAGGCAATGGCGGAGCAGATGGAATCGGTATCGGGGTTGCGGTGCCCGATGACCACGACCTTGTGTGCTTCTTTTGGCATAGGTTGTTCCCCTCTCTGGGTCAGATTCATTTACCTTCCGATCGGCCCCATACCCCAAACCACCGGGCACGGCTGCCAGTTCCATTTTAACACAACCGGCACCGGGGGTAAAGGCGGCAGATATCTTTTTCTTGACAGCGTCCCAAAAATCGTCTATTCTTGACCTGAATTTTTTTCTCTTTGGAGGTCACCCCATGAAAAAGCTGTTCCGCGCCCTTTCCCTCTGCCTGACACTGGCCTGTCTCTTATACACATCTCCGAGCCCACGAGACATCTCAGGATCTCGTA
>ENA-OYYB01001156-OYYB01001156.1-human-gut-metagenome-genome-assembly--contig:-NODE-1156-length-11938-cov-35.263149_pt1 | contig 11938 bp, 19 predicted proteins | sample MGYA00244059_ERZ653440 | MGnify/ENA primary metagenome ERZ653440 (study PRJEB26926, sample SAMN06164994) | human gut metagenome | biome: ENVO:00009003; feature: ENVO:2100002; material: ENVO:00002003... | reverse complement strand
ATATAAGCGTCCTATCCAGTCCTCAATAGGTATAAAGTAAATGGCGGCGAAGGGCGACCATACCACGCTTATCGATATATCTCCCCTCCCGTCAAATTCGGGTATGCTGAAAGGCTAAACACGCATTGTTGCGTTGAGGGCGAGCCAATATTTATTAATCTTTAAATATATAGAATTATGATTGGGAAAAAAGTTATTATCCGCGCTGATAGAGCCGGTGTATTTTTCGGTACGTTGAAAGAAAAGAATGGTAGTGAAGTTACATTGACAGACTGCCGAAGATTGTGGTGTTGGTATGGGGCTGCATCTATCAGCCAATTGGCAGTAGAAGGGACAAAACGCCCTAATGATTGTAAATTCACATTGGCCGTGCCGATAATTTCAATTTTAGGGGTTATTGAAATAATACCTTGTACAGACGAAGCAATAAAATCCATTGAGGAGGTAGACGTATGGAAGAACAGATAAGAGAGTTTCTTAGTATATACTCTGGCGATGGCTCTGGCTCTGGCTCTGGCTCTGGCTATGGCTCTGGCTATGGCGATGGCTCTGGCTCTGGCTCTGGCTCTGGCTATGGCTCTGGCTATGGCTATGGCTCTGGCTCTGGCTATGGCTCTGGCTCTGGCTATGGCTCTGGCTCTGTCTCTGGCTATGGCGATGGAATTAAAACATTCAATGGCGACAAAGTATATATCATTGATGATATTCCTACAATTATCAAGCATGTTCATGACAATGTAGCTAAAGGATATATACTGAACGATGACTTTACATTGACTGAGACATTTGTTGCAAAAGGGAATGGGAAATTCGCTCATGGAGAAACATTGCACGAGGCCTTTGCTTCACTTCAAGAAAAATTGTATGACGATTCAACCGAGGAGGAAAGACTAGAAGCTTTTAAAAAGCATTTTCCAGACTTTACTAAAAAGGTATCGGCTAAAGAATTGTTCCATTGGCATCATGTGCTGACCGGTTCGTGCAAGCAAGGAAGGTTGTCATTCTGTACCAATAAGGGAATAGACATTGACAATGATACTTACACCGTACATGAGTTTATAGAGTTGACTCAAGATTCTTATGGCGGTGATATAATCAGAAAATTGAAGTAATTATGTAATTATCTCGTGGTCCTTCATAGATGTTGGAGGGCAGTAAGGCTACCACCGGAACGCCCACGGGAGCAACAATTTTATGTATTCATAAATTTGCATAATTAGGTTTTGTCCGGGCGGTCTGTGAAGATAGGCCGGATTTTTATGAAAAATATATATAATCAATAATATACATATGGAAAAAGAAATTGTAATCGATGAGAATTATCGAACAACAAAAGTGTTCGATGAAATGAGAGTAGGGGATGTGGTTAAAGTTCCCTATAGCGACTCCCGCCATTCTGGGATAAAAAGCGAAGCTGCAAGACGTAATAAAGTCGCCAGGTTGACGAAAAAATTGAAAGGTAAAATAGACCTTATGTATAGGGTATCCAAAGAAGAACACCCGGGATTCTCTTCCATTATACGACTTAAATAGTTATAACATACACACGACATGAATAGAATCCTTACAGAACTTACACTTGAATGCGAAATTACAGCACGAATGTACGCCCAGGGGTATGAGAAAAAAGAAATAGCGGAAATCAAATGTCGGGCTGTCAGTACAATTAGTAATCAGATACAGACTGCCATGAGAATTCTGCATGTGCGAAATGGAAGAGAGCTTGCAACTATGCTGTACGAGCGAATAGCTGGTATTAAATTCACTATGGATTTTTCGCCTGCTATCCGTGTGTCTGTAGCATGTTGTCTATTATGTATTTTTTCTCTTTCTCTTTATCACGAACAAGGAGAAATGAGAAAAGGTGTAGAATCAAGAATTAAACGAATAGAAAGAATAAGGAGAATAGAATGAATATAGAAGAAATCCAATCCATAATGATAGACAGCTACCAAGTCGGATACATGGAAGCAATCAAGGCTTACGAGCCTGCGCAAGACCTTATTCGACAAAAAGAGGTTAAGAAGTGGTTAAACATGATGAAAATAGACTTTAAACGTTTTAATATTCTTGTAGGTAATAAGCTGATTAATCCTATTCGAAAAGGAGAAAGCCGAAATTCGCCTCTTTACTATTCAAAAGCTGAAATAAAACAAGCTTTATCGTTGGCAAATGTAAGCGGAATAATGTCCAGGGAAAAAATTAAATCAGACATGTATTAGTATTGGGACACCCACGGGAGCATGAATGATTGAAGTTAGAGTTTAGTTTTTGTCCGGTCGGTTTGAGAAAATAGACCGAACTCTTTTTTAGGAACATCAATTAAAAACAATATAAATATGGGAAAGAAAAAAGTAAAAGTCAAGTACAACGCTCCCGGCTGGGAAGACAGAATCGGGACCATATACAGCATTAGCGGTGACAAGGTAACGATAGAGTTTGGAAAGCATTTCTTTATCGAGGTTTACAGAGACGAAATCATTTTTGTATGAGAAAGATAAATTGCTATACGGTATTCTTTGCCTTCTGCTTATTGTGGATGGTAGTATTACTGGTAAGGTCGGTAACCGTAACCAATGTGGGGCAAGTGTTCCCTGCATTTATGTTCTCCCTGATGGCATCCCTTTCATGCCTTGGGATATACATCACTTACAATGAGTGATTACGCTTAGAAAATAATGTTAGTATTTGTTCGTGCCGTCCAATCTGCGAAGACGGGCGGCTATCCGGGATATTAGCTCAGAGGTAGAGCGGTGCATGGTATTGGTATTTGTAGTTTGTCATGGTATTATTTAAAGGTTTCATGCACAGGTCACGGCGTTCAAGTCCCGTATATCCCACAAACCAATTATTAAATCATAATTATATGTCGCTTATTAAAAAATCAAACGAATTAGTGATACCGTCTATCATCAAGATGATGATTTACGGTCAGGCAGGTATGAGAAAGACAACTACCGCCCTTAGTGCTCCAAGTCCTTTGTTATTGGACTTCGACAATGGTGTCAAGCGTGTAAACATGTCACATCTGGACGGAGTGGATATTGTTCAGATTACCTCCTGGAATGATGTCCAACAAGTTCTGCAAGAAGATTTGTCCGCTTATCGTACTATCGTGGTTGACACAATCGGCAAAATGATGGACTTTATCATCTCCTATAAATGTGGTACCCGGCAGCCGCAAATAAGGGACTGGGGTGGAATTAACCAGGAGTTTTCCGGCTTTGTCCGCAACTTGTCAAACTTGAACAAGAACATCATCTTCGTTGCCCACCGTGATACAAGAAAGGAAGGTGACGATACGGTATTCATTCCTGCATTGCGCGAGAAGTCCTACAACTCCATCGTTACCGAACTTGACTTGATGGGTTACATGGAAGCCAGGAATGAGAACGGCAGAGTTAAATGTACTATCACTTTTGACCCGACAAGCCGTAATGACGGGAAGAACACTTGTAACCTTCCGTCCATTATGGAAGTGCCTACCATTCTTGACAAAAACGGCAATCCGACGGCCAAGAACGATTTTATCACCACACAAGTGATTAATCCCTATCTTGCAATGCTGCAAGTCAAGAAATCCGAGATTGACAAATACAACAAGGTGATAGAGGAAATCAAAGAGAGCATTGAATTTATTACTGATGCTCGGTCAGCCAATGATTTTGCTTCCCATATCAATGAATTTGAACATATTGGTAGTTCTTTGATGATGGCGAGAAGAATTTTCAGGGATAAAGTGAATGCTTTGGGGCTGATTTATGACGAGAAAACTAAAACTTACTCAGATGCAGCCTAATGAGATTTGGAAAGACATTCAAGGTTATGAAGGGCTCTATCAAGTAAGTACCCTTGGTAGAGTTCGCTCTTTAGATAGGCTTATTAAAAGCAGGTATGGTAATTTTAGAAAGATAATAGGAAAGATAATTAAGCCTAATAAAATATGGAGTGGATATTTACGAATATCACTATGGAAACAACAACAAGTTGAATATAAATCTCTTCAGAGGCTTGTTGCCGAAACGTTCATTCCTAATCCGCAGAATCTTCCATGTGTCAATCATAAAGACGAGGTTAAAAGCAATAACTCTGTTTCTAACTTAGAATGGTGCACATGGAGATATAATGCTAATTACGGAACAAGAAACGAACGGTTTAGCAAAAAGAAAATAAATCACCCGAAGATGTCAAAAGCCGTTGTTCAGTGCCGAAAGGATGGTACATCAATAAATACATTTGAAAGTGCTAAAGAGGCTGAAAGGCAAACGGGTATTAATAATGCTAATATTATCAGTTGCTGTATAGGTAGAAAAAGTCATCATACAGCAGGTGGTTACAAATGGAGATATGCGAATGAGTAAAATATCTTATAAACTATACCCGACATTGTTAGATTCTTATCAGAATTATATAGACAGTGATAAGATATATCAAAAATATTATGCTTTTTCCGACAATCCCCCATGTAATGAAGATGAGTTCAGAGAGCAACAATTACAATCTCTTATCGATAGGATAAACAGAGTACCTTTCGATAGCGAAAAAGCTGATAGAGGAACATGTTTTGGGGAGATAATTGACTGTATGGTTGAAAATCGGAAATCCGAAACTGTGCAGGTTGAAAAGATATATAAGGTAATACGTGAAGGAGCTTGTGACGAAACAGGTAAACCTTTGTATTACGATGAGGTTCAGACCAACGAGGTTATAGGTTTGAAAGCTACCTATAATAATCGTGTTTTTACTTTCCCAATCTCACTTTGCCGAGAGTTCGCCGGTTACTTCAAAGGAGCATTGACCCAACAAAGGGTAGAAGCGATTCTTCCAACCGCATACGGCAATGTTTTGGTTTATGGGGTAATTGACGAACTGATGCCTACCAGTGTTCACGACATCAAGACAACCGGAAGCTATACCGTGGGGAAGTTCAAAGACCATCATCAACATTTGGTTTATCCTTACGCTTTGATGAAGAACGGTTCGGTTGTACGGACATTTGAGTACAACATCGTAGAGTTCAACAAAGGCAGTTATGTGGTAGATACCTATACAGAAACATACGTTTTCAACCCCGAACGTGATATACCTATCCTCACTAACCATTGTGAGGAATTTATCCGGTTCCTGGAGGAAAACAGGGAATTAATTACCGATCGTAAAATATTTGGAGGAGAAAATTAATGGCAAACCAAATAACCGGACGGATAATCGAAATCGGACAAACCGTTCAAATACCATCCAAAAGCGGTGGTTCCTCATTTATAAAACGGGAGTTTATTTTAGATGCTACCACTTACGACCCTTATACGGGAGAGCGTAGCGAGTATGAGAACATTATTCCCTTAGAGTTTTCGGGTGACAAGTGTACAGAACTTGACCGCTTTAATCAGGGTGATGTTGTTACTGTATCATTTGTCTTACAAGGGCGTTCTTGGACGAATCAAGACGGAGAATTCAAACGTATGGTATCCATTCGATGCTATAAAATAGAAGCGCGTGGCGGTGTATCGCAATCCCCACAAGCTACACTGGCACAGCAACCAGTCCAACAGCCAGCGCCACAGTCGACCTATCAGCAACAGCCGCAGAATTTCCCACCTCCGGTTGATGCTAATGGCAATGTAAAGGACGATTTGCCTTTTTAGCGTATGCTGTTCGACTTGAAGAATGAATATCAAATACCCAAGTTCAAGGAGTATGTAAACAAGCTGTTTAGTGAACGTGCGGTGGTGGAAGTGAAAAAGAAACTACCTAACCGCACGCTTGCCCAAAACAGCTACTTGCATCTTCTTTTAGGGTATTTCGGTAGTGAATACGGTTGCAGTCTCGACGAAGCCAAGATTGACTTCTATAAGAGGACTTGCAACCGTGATTTGTTTGAACGTAAGACGGTCAACAAGAAAGGCAATGAAGTAACCTATTTGCGCAGTTCTGCCGAGCTGACAACAGGTGAAATGACTTTGAGTATTGACCGTTTCCGTAATTGGAGTGCATCAGTGGCAGGTATCTATCTGCCGGCTGCGAATGAACATCAAATGCTGATATACGCCCAGCAGGAAATACAAAGAAATCAAGAATTTATTTAGTTATGATAGAAACAAGAAAAACAGAAATCAGGTATGTGACATCTGACCCGAAAAAGATGCTCAACATGTACCTTGCAAAACGTGTCCTCAAAACATGGGAGGAATCTTTCATTGATGAAGATACAGGTGAAACAGTAACCATCGAACGGAATGAAATTCTTTTTGACCGTGGCACGCTGATAGACCAAGACACTTTGGCGAAAATTCGTTTCAGTATGGAAGCTGACGGCATTAAGGAAGTGGAAGTCAGCAACCAGAACCGCTTGGCATTCGAGAACGAGAACAAATTCTTATATCCCTATCTTGCACAGGCACAAATAGGGGACAAGAAACATAAGTTCCTGCTGTATGCCACCGGATTGGAAAATTCTTGTAGTATCTTGAAAGATTACATCGAACTAAACTATATGTTCGGATTCACCTTGACAATGGTCAAGGAGTTCGATTCTTGCGTGATTCTTACTGACAATTTGAAAGAACGCAAGGTAGATGATGCCACCCTCGAAGAATTAAAAGATACATTCCTTTTAAACGATTCTGTAACGGAAGAAGATGAAGAAGAGGGAGATTCCAAGCCCAATGAAAAGAAATTCTATCAGATTGAGACGAAAATCACATTCACGGATGGGGAGAATGAAGACGAGAGAGTTCAGACTTTTGTCGTGAACACCTTCAACGTTGACAGAGCAATGATGCTTATTACCCACTATCTCAAAAACAAAGAGGAAGAATGTGAGAAACAAGCCAAAGAAAAGGGACATGAGTTCAGAAAGAGGGAAATCCATACAGCCATTGAATCTGCTAAACCTATCCCGGTCGGGCGTTTTATTCCGAAAGAGTTTTCAATGGCTTATATGGAATAACTTTGTTAACCTGCCTGCTCGGTCTGTGAAGATATGGCAGGCGAACATGGAGAAGTGACGGAATTGGTAGACGTTAATCAAGATGTGAGGTGCAAAATTCCAGGATAACCGTTAATAACCAAGCCGGCAACCTGCGAGACATCTTAGGTAGAATGATTTAAAATCATATAACCGCAAAAACACCACTCGTCCCGGTTCGAGCCCGGGCTCTCCACATAAATGTGAGCCACACATAAATGGCAAGGGTTAGTAAATAATGGTTGTGCCCCGGAGAATACGCTTCGGGGCTTTTAATGGAAAATTATGGATGAATTATTAACTGGTAAGATTTGCCCTTATTGCGGTAGGTCTACTGAATACGTGGATAGTTCTGTAATCTACGGACGCTCCTACGGTATGATTTACCTCTGCCGAGATTGTAGGGCTTATGTCGGAGTACACAAGGGTACAGACCAGGCGTTAGGGCGTTTGGCAAACGCGGAACTAAGGGAAGCCAAGAAAGAAGCCCACTTCTACTTCGACCAGGTAGCTAAGACCAATCTTATCAATAAAATTTGGAAGAAACATATCCCCAACACTTCAAACAGAAACAAAGCCTACCTGTGGCTATCCAATCAACTGGGCATACCACGTGAGCTTTGCCATATCGGAATGTTTGATGTGGAGGATTGTAAACAAGTTGTTGAACTGTGTAAACCAATAATAGAAAACTATGGAAAATAAAGCAGTAGCATTTATAAAATCAAACGAATGGTTTAAGTCCACTATGGTAGAGCATGGAACGCATAACGGATATGTGGCTGTTCCCTCTGCGAACAAATATCATGGAATGTCTTATTTTGATATTGATGATATAAGTGTACATGGAGGTATCACATTTTCAGAACCGGCAATAAGCGGTGAAGAATCTATCGGAAGCAAAAGGAAAATTAATTCCAAGTATGTCGGAAAAAGAAATCCCATATTGGATGATGTGGAATTCATTACCGATAATACGGAAATAGGTGATGACTGGTGGATATTCGGGTTTGACACATTCCATTATGGAGACAATGAATATGACTGGGACAAACAAGCCGTCGTTCAAGAGACAAGGTACTTGATGAAACAATTGGACAAATAGACAATGCCGTACTACATAAAACGAAAGGCTAAGAAGAAAGACAAGCCTTTACCTCTGTTTGATAAAGCAGGGATAACAGTAAAGAAGAAGCCGGATTTGAAAGCTAAGCTCGACAAAGAGTTTTCCCTTTTCATCCGGCTTCGTGATTGTATGCCAAACGGTTCCTTCCGATGTATATCATGTGGACAGATAAAGCCGTTTACACAAGCGGACTGCGGGCACTATTTCAGTCGTACACATTTGGCAACACGGTTTGATGAGAATAATTGCCATGCCGAATGCCGGCACTGCAACAGGTTCAAAGCCGACCATTTGGAAGGCTATCGGGTGAATCTAATTGCTAAAATCGGTCAACAGAAATTTGACTTGCTGAAAGTGAAAGCTGCCGGCACTTCCAAAATGACTGATTTTGAGTACGAACAGCTAATCAAGTATTACAAAACACTTAATAAAAAGTTACGAAAGGAGAAAGGGCTATGAGTTATGTATTACGAGATTACCAACAGAAAGCCTCTGATGCTGCCGTTTCTTTCTTCAATAACAAGGCGAAGAAAACAAATGCTATTATGGTGTTACCTACGGGCAGCGGAAAGTCGCTTATCATAGCGGATATAGCTGCAAGGCTTGACGGTCATACCTTGGTGTTCCAGCCCTCGAAGGAAATACTCGAACAGAATTTCAAGAAACTCTGTTCATACGGTATTCTTGATTGCAGTATCTATTCAGCATCCTTTAACTCAAAGGAGATAAGCCGGATAACATTTGCCACCATCGGCAGTGTAAAGAATCATCCCGAACTGTTTACCCACTTCAAGAACATCATTGTGGATGAATGTCATCTTGTAAACCCCAAAGAGGGAATGTACAAGGATTTTTTTGATGCAGTGAAGTGTAAGGTTCTTGGACTGACAGCAACGCCATACCGTTTAAGCTCCAGTCGTGATTTCGGCTCCATGCTGAAATTTATCACTCGGACAAAACCTCATGTCTTTTCAGAGGTCATTTATCATGTACAGGTATCAACCTTATTAGACATGGGTTACTTGGCGAAGTTGAATTACTATCCAATGAATCCTTCGGGATGGAACGAACTTAACTTGAAAGTAAATACTACTGGTGCCGACTATACGGATAGGTCAGTTCAAAGAGAATATGAACGGATAGACTTCTACGGTTATCTCGTTCATATCGTCCAAAGGCTGATGAATCCCAAAGCCGGAGGAAAACGGAAAGGTATTTTGGTATTTACCCGTTTTCTGAAAGAAGCGGAGCAGCTTACCTGGTCTATACCCGGAGCCGCAATCGTTTCGGGTGACACCCCAAAAGGTGAGCGCGAAAGGATACTTGAAGCGTTCAAGGCTGGTGAAATTCCGGTAGTGGCGAATGTCGGGGTGTTAACCACCGGCTTTGACTATCCAGAACTCGATACGGTCGTTATGGCACGTCCTACAATGTCACTTGCCATGTGGTATCAGATAGTCGGTCGTGTCATCCGTCCGCATCCTTCCAAAGAATGTGGCTGGATTGTGGATTTATGTGGTAATATCAAACGTTTCGGAGAGGTATCGGACTTACGGTTGTTTGATAGCGGAAATGGGAAATGGGCTGTATTCTCTAACGGAAGGCAATTAACTAACGTGAGATTTTGATTTATGGTTATATTTGATTACTTTTATCAATAAAAAGAAATTATGAGTAAGAAAAGAGGACTTGACCGACTTAGTAGAAGAGAACTTGACCTACTTAATAAAGAAATAAAGGGAAAGAGAATATTATCATTTTATGCATCTAATGGTGATGTGATAAACTCGTTAATTCCGACCTGCGAACAAGTTTCAGATTTTATGAAAAAGAATAAGGAAGTTTTTGCTTTGGATGGACACTGTTTAAAAAGAAAACCTTCCGGACCTGAAGCAATGTATAAATACTTGGAGAAACATTGTATAAACTCCAATATGAGGTATGCAATACAAGAAGAGAAAATGAAACTGAATGATTCTGTTAGACAAAAAATATTCAATAGAGATGGGAAGAAATGTAATTTATGTGGAAGTACAGAAAAATTATGTATAGACCATATTTTCCCAGTGTCCAGAGGAGGTTTTACTGTTTTAAATAACCTTCAAGTTCTATGCGAGAAATGTAACCTTCGGAAGAACAATAAAATCTAAATAGAATGGCAAGACCCGTAAAACAAGGTCTTGAATACTTTTCATTTGATACAGATTTCTTTTCAGACGTAAAAGTTCGAAGAATATCAAGGGCTTGCGGCCCTGCTTCAACTTCTATACTAATCTGCCTGCTGTGTAATATCTACAGAGATAAAGGGTATTACATTAGGTGGGATGAGAATTTGCCTTTTGTAGTGGCTGATACTATTGGTACTACCGAGGGCGCAGTAGAGGAAGTGGTAAAGAAAGCAATACAAGTTGAATTCTTCGATAAGGAACTATTTGAAAAGCATAAAATTCTAACTTCAAATGGTATTCAAAACCGATTTAGAAGTGCTGTTGTAAGACGTGAAGAAATTGAATATGTAGTTGATTACTTAGTTTCTGAACGCAAAAACGAAGTTATTGCATGCAAAAACGAGGTTATTGCCGACAGAAGTACACAAAGTAAAGTAAAAGTAAAGAGAAAGAAAAATAATACCCCCTCACCCCCTTTGAAAGGGGGAGGTAAGAGGAGAAAAAGCGAGTCTAAGGAGATAAATTCTAAGGCTCGCTTTCTTTTTGAGGAGTATTTCAAGAAAACTTTCTTTGATAGCTATTACTGGACTGCCAAAGATGCAGGAAATATGTCCCAATTACTTCAAAAACTAATATTTTCACGGGAACAGAAACAAATGCCCGTTGACGATGCTTCTGTGTTGTACGCGCTTCAAGTATTTCTTTCGTCTGTCAAAGACGGATGGCTATTGGAGAATTTCAGCGTAGCTAATTTGAACTCAAAATACAACGAAATCGTAGCACAAGCTAAAAATGGAAACTATCGGAAACCTGATACAAAACCAGACGAAAGTTCTGCCGGTATCAAATCAATTGTCTTCGGCAAACAGAGCTAACCATAAGCAATGGAGCAGGGAGCAGGCTGACATGTATTGGCGCAACCAACTCGTAGTTTCCATGAAATCCGTTTCCCCGGCCTTTACAGTTGATGACAGCAACCGCCAACTGCTGAAAGCCCTTTATCAATGGATATGGGGAATGCCGGGAATGCTTGATTTGGATAAGGGCTTGTTATTACATGGCCCTATCGGAGTTGGCAAGTCCACTTTGCTGAAAGGATTACAGAACTATGCGGCAAAAATCGCCCGCTATTGTATTGGCGGCGCGGATGCTGGATTGACCTTTCAGTTCACCAGTGCTGCCGAGATTGCCTTGCTGTTTGCCGAGAAAGGAATTGTCGGGTTAAACCAATACACAGACAGGTCATGTATGCACAATCTTGCCATTGACGAGGTGGGTCGGGAACCTATGGATGCCAAACACTTTGGTACGGGCATCAATGCCATTCAGACCGTCTTGCAACTGCGCTATGAGCAGAGATATTGTTTCTACACCCACATGACTACCAATCTGGACCCGAACAAGGAGTTTTCCCAACGGTATGGGGATTATATTGCCGACCGGGTGAAAGAGATGTTCAATGTAATTAAAATTGAAGGTGAAAGCCGAAGATAATGGCAAAGAAAAAAGATATACCACCTGCACCCGTCCGTTGCCGCCAATGCTCATACTCCAGAGATTTCGTAGATAACTCTTGTTTATGCAAGGCCAAGGACCATAGGGTGTGCGCGTGTGACCGCTACGGCAGGATATGTGACAAATTCAAGAAGAAATAATTGCAAAAAAGCAGAAACAATG
>ENA-OYYB01001150-OYYB01001150.1-human-gut-metagenome-genome-assembly--contig:-NODE-1150-length-12005-cov-4.886778_pt1 | contig 12005 bp, 9 predicted proteins | sample MGYA00244059_ERZ653440 | MGnify/ENA primary metagenome ERZ653440 (study PRJEB26926, sample SAMN06164994) | human gut metagenome | biome: ENVO:00009003; feature: ENVO:2100002; material: ENVO:00002003... | reverse complement strand
CCGGACATAACTCCGTCTCCCGGCATATCGTCTATGCCGGAGGGGTCGCCGCCGACGGTCGCACCCCCAAGGACACCCGCACCCCGGAGCAGCGGGAAGCCCTCGCCGCCTACGTGAGGGACTTCCACCGCCGCTTCCCCTCTGTGCGGATCGTCGGCCACAACGAGCTGGCGGCGAAGGCCTGCCCCTCGTTCGACGTCAAGGCCTGGCTGGAACAAATAGGTATTAATCGATAAAACAAATAAAGCTATGGACTGGAATATCGTTCTGGCCATGATCGGTACAGGTGGGTTGACCGGTTTGGTGAACTGGCTGATCAATCTGAAGGTGAACCAAAGTAAAGCCCGGTTAGACCAGGATGATATATTCCGTGAGATGGCAGAGAAGAACAATCAATTTATCGCGCAACTGATCAATGAGAAAGAGGAATGGCAAAAACAATGCAACACGTTATCCGAGCGGTTCGCTCTCTTGGAGAGGCTTATTGTCGAAGAGGCCAAGCGTTGTCGGTCTTATGATACTTGCCCTGTTCGTATCCGGTTGCAAAAGTACAAGGGAGACAACTATCTCCAGCGTAACCGACCTCCTCGCGTGGGACAGAAAGGTCACCGCCACCCTCGCGACAATCCCGTCGAGCCTGGCGACGCTGCGGGTGCCGATCGACAGCCTCCGTAGGCTGCCCGAAGGAGCCACCTACACCCAAAAGGAGGGACAAGCCACGGCCTCGGTCGGGCTGGAGGGGGAAACGATCGTCATCCACGCCGGATGCGACAGCCTACAAACGCTGGTCCTCTCCTTGGAGGAGAGACTGAGCCGGGCGCAAGAGGAGCTGGCGAACACCTTAAAGGTGAAAGAGCCTCCGGACATCCCCTTTTGGACGACGCTCAAAGGGTATTTGACCGGTGTTCTGGCAGGCCTCGCCCTAGGCTGGGTTCTCGCCCGAAAAAGAAATCAAGACTCATAATTCAAAACTCAAAGACATGGCAGAAACAAACAAGACAAGATCCATAGGCCTGAAGGTCGCCCAGTTCGGCGACGTGAACCCGGAAGGCGGCATGCCCGCCGTAATGAAGCGATTGGCGCGCACCTTGAAGGGCACGGCCTCATTCACGACCGAGGCGGATACCACGACCGACTTCTACTGCGAGGAGGAACCCGCCGCGCCCGTGGAGAGCGTGGGGAACGAGCCGGGGTTGAAACAGGTCAAGCTAAACTTCCTGGAATGGGACAACGACACCCTGAAGGAGGTGTTCGGGGGCACGGTATCGGACGCCGAGGACGTGACCATCGACGGGAAGACCTACTCGGTGACAAAATACCAGGCCCCGCGCGACATCGTGACGGTACGGAAGGCCGTCCGTGTGATCTCCATGCACGGCGTGGTGATCGACATCCCGAACGCGCAGGTGACCGCCCGTTTCGTCTGGAACCTGACCCGCACCGACATCGCCCAGATCGAGGTGACGGCGAAGGCGCTGGCCCCGATCGGCGAGAACGACGGCCCGTACGCCATCTACAAGCTCGGCGAGCCTAAACCCGGCGTGTGATGGACAAGGTAGAGATAGAGGCCGCCGAGGCCCTGCTGGACCGGCGGCTCAAGATCATCCTCCCGGCGCCATGGCCCTTGCGGATATTCGGCAAGAAAACCATAGGATATTGGATGAAACGGCCGGTCGGCAGCAACGTGTTCCGTATCGCCCGGCTTTTCTGCCGGATGAATATCGACATAAAGAGGTTGATGTCCGGTGATATCGGCACGTTGATGGAGTATATCGACAAGCACGGCGTGACGGCGTCGAGACTGATCGCCTACGGCATGATCCGGGGATCGATGTCGGCATGGCTGCTGAACCGCCCGCTGGCCTCATATATCCGTTCCCACATGGGGATGCGCGGCATGGCGGAGTTGATGAAGATCGTGGTGTTGACTTGCGACGGGTCGGATTTCGTGAGTATTATCGTATCGGCGGCGAGCTTGAGGCTGACGGAGCCGGTGACGAGCCAACCGACAGGGAAAGGGAGTTAAAGGAGGCTTACGAGCCTCCCCATAGCCCGTTCGGACAAATCCACGCGCTGATCTCCACCGGGGCGTTCACGTACGACGAGGTGATGAACAAGATCCCTTGGTGTGTCATCTTGATGATGATCAACGACCAAGGACGTATGAGAAAGAGATCCGGGGAGGAAAACGTTATCCAAACCGAGGAGGAGGAACTGGAATTCTTAGGACTGAGATAAAATGGCGAACGATCCCGTATACATAACATTCGAGTTCCGGGGGAACCTGGAGGATGAGGTCGAGAAGGTGACTCTCGGCATCAAGGGCCTGCGCGACGAGTCGGCGAAAACCTACCAGCGTTTGATCGCCGACAGCGGCGCGGCCTACGGCGCCATGAGCGCCGAGAACCGGAAACTGGCCGTCACCGTACAGGAGAGCATCAACGCCCTGCGTGACCTCGCCGTCGTGCAGGGATCGCTGGATGACGGGCTGGAGGCCGGCACCGTCACCACCCGGCAATATACGCGGATGAAGGCGGCGCTAGCGGTGCGGGAGAACAGCTTGCGCGAGGCGATCAGCGGTGGCATGCGCACGCTGAACGAGCGGATACAGACGGAATCGAGGGCCGTCGATTCCGTCATGGCCCTCCAGAAACGCCTGCAGGAGCTGACCTCGGCTTACTATAACCTATCCAAGGCCGACCGTGAGGGAAACGCCGGACAGGGCATCCTGAGACAAATCGGCGACCTCGACAAGGAGATCCAGACGGCGCAATCCCGCCTGTCCGCCTACAGCCGCTCCGCCGGTACCGGGTTCAACGGCCTGTCGATGTCGGTGCAACAGGTGGCCCGGGAGTTGCCATCGCTCACCATGGGGGCTAACATGTTCTTCTTGGCCATCTCCAACAACCTTCCCGTCTTGGCCGATAATATCCGGACCGCGCGGGTCGAGTATGACCTGCTGAAAAAATCCGGACAGACGGCCATCCCGGTATGGAAACAGGTGCTCACCTCCATCGTGAGCTGGCAGACGGCGCTGGTGGTGGGGATCACGTTGCTGTCCGTGTACGGGAAGGACATCGTCAACTGGATACAGGGGCTTCTCGGGGCCGACCAAGCCCAGAAGAGGTTGAACGAGAGCATGACCGATTTCAACTCCATACTGGCGACGGAGCGGCAACACCTGAGGACTCTGTTCTCCGCGTTGGAGAAGAGCACGGCCGGGACGGAGGGTCACCGGAAAGCCATCAACGAGATCAACACGGCGTACGGCAAGTATCTTCCGAACCTGCTATCGGAGAAGAGCTCACTGAATGAGATCCGTGAGGCTTACCGGCTGGTCAATAAGCAACTCATGGAGAACGCCGCCCTGAAAGCCCAAAGCGGCGCTATCGACAAGACGTTGGAGAAAACCATAAAGACGCAATCCGAGGCGTTGACGGAAATGCGCGAGATCGCTACCAGGAACCTGGGTGAGTCCAAATCCGGGGGGATCATGGATATCATCCCCGGCCTTACGGAGGATTTCCGGGCCGCGGGCAAGACATGGGAAGAGGCATGGCGAGGGATATCCGCCAAGATCCGGAGCGAGCTCGGGGGGAAGAAGCTCGGAGGCTCCTTCTACGAGGAGTTGGAGGATTACGTGAGGAGCGTGTATGAATCAGAGAAGGAGATCTCTGATATACAAAGACGATTCTCTCCGTTTTTCAACAAGGAGGCCGCCGAGAGAGATATAATCGAGAACAAGGCCTATTGGGAGGATATCAAAAAACAAGCCACTTCCGTGCTGGAATCCATCGACGCGGAACAAAAGAAATTACTTGATTCCGGCAAGACCGACGGGATCGAGCCTGCCATCATCACCGCCTACAAGACGGCCAAGGCGGATATAGACAAGGCGACGGAGGCCTTGAAGGCGTACGACTCGTATGAGAAGAGACAATCCGCCGCGGACAAACAACAGACCAAGGAGCAACGGGCCAAGGAGGCGGCGAACGTGATCAAGGCCGAGACCGCCACACGTGAGCTGGAGATCGAGCGGCAGAAGGCCGTCCTGGAACAAAGGGAGAAGGACGCCGAGCTGGAGCTTCGCCAGCAAAAGATCGACCTCATGAAAGAGGGCTCCGACAAGGAACTGGCCCAAATCGCCTTGGACTATGACAGAAAGATAAACGAGATCGGGAAGAAAGGCCGGGAATATATCCTCGCCCGGCAGAAGATCGAGCAAGACCTATGGGAGAACGAGAACCCGGACTGGAAGAAGAAGGGGCTCACGTTCAAGCCCTCCACGACCTCCGTCTCCCAGCTACCCGGCACGCAGGCCAAGGAACTGTCCGACGCTACCGGGATGGCGGACTCGACCCGGGACAAGGCGGAGGCCGATCTGCTTGAGAAGACATTGAGACAATACCAGGACTACGCGACCAAGCGTCTGGAGATCGAGCGAAAATATAACGAGGATATCGCCTACCTGACCAGCCAACGCACCGAGAAGAACAAGGAGGCCATCAACGCCGCCATCGGCGAGGCCGTGAAAGGCAAGAAAAAAGCCCTGTCAAGCCTATCTCTCGATGAGCTGAAGGATACGGACATGTGGGACAAGATCTTCGGGGATCTCGATAAGATGGCCCTCCCCTCGCTGGAAGGATTGCTCAAGCAAGCCCGGGAGGTCAACACGTCGGCGTGGGATCCCAAGAACGTAAAGGAGTACCAGGATGCCATCACCCGGCTGGAGGAGGCGATCCGTACCCGCTCGCCGTTTAAATCGATCGGCGATGACTGGAAGAAGCTGCTGAAGGCGATGAGGGAGGGGGATGGCGACGGTATGGCCGGGGCCCTTGAGAGGATCGACTCCTCCGTCCAAAAGATCAACAACGACCTGAACACCATAGCCGGGGGGATCGGTGACATCTTCGGGGATGAGGCGGGTTACGCCGCCAGCCAAGTGGTGGAACTGACCACCGCCCTGGGAGGTTTCGCCACGGCCGCCTCACAATTCGCCCAAGGAGACTTTCTTGGCGGCATAGCGAGTGTCGTGTCAAGTGTCGGTTCCATATTCTCCATGGGTAAGAAAGTAAAGGAGATGAACCGGGAGGCCCGGGAGGAACAACAGAAGTTCTACGACAAGGCGATCCAGGGCGAGATGGAGTACCAACGGCTGTTAAGGGAACGCCTCCGTACCCAGCGGCAGATCGGCGAGACGACCTTGTCTTACAACAAACGGATCACGGAGGAACTGGAAAAACAGCGACAAGCCTCCGGGAGCGAGTACGACCGGTTGCTGCGACAGATCCAAGGGGAGCAATATATCAGCGGCGTAGGCTACCGCCACGGCACGTGGTTCCGGAAGGCGAAGACGTGGAACGAGTATTCCAGCCTCGCGGGCAAGAGCTACGAGGATATAGAGAAGCTCTATACCGAGGGCAAGCTGGAGGAGAAGGTGGCGAGATTATTCGAGCAGCTCCGGGCATTGAGAGAGGAAGGTGTCGATATCGACCAAATGCTGGATGACCAGGAGGAGTCGATGCGGGAGGTCCTAACCGGCACCACGACCGACAGCATCGCGGACAGTATCATACAGGGCTTCGCCGGGGGGAAGCGATCAGCGAAGGATTTCGCCGACGATTTCCAAGAGATGTTGAATAACGCCGTCTTGCAGGGAATCAAGATGAGAGCCTTGGAAGAGCCGCTCCGGAAATGGTATGAGTCGTTCGCCGAGGCGAGCGGGGCGGGATTGACGGAAAGCGATATCGCAGACCTGAAAGCGCAATACGACAAGATCGTCGAGAACGCGGCCAAGCAACTGGAGGACATGGAGAGGGTGACGGGCAACAAGATAGACTCCACCCTCACCCAACAGGCCAGAGCGGGCGCTTTCACCACGATGACACAAGACACCGCCAGCGAGCTGAACGGGAGGTTCACCGCCATACAGATCAACGTGAGCGAGATCAAGGGGTGCGTCCTCGACATGCGGACCTTTCTCAGCAAGGGGCTTGAGTACTCCGAGGAGATCGCCCGGAACACCTCCTATTGCAAGCGGCTGGACAGGATCGACCGGACGCTGTTGGAAATATTGACAAACGGATTAAAAGTAAAATAGCATGAGGGAAGGCAAGCTGTATATAAACAACCTGGACGCTTACGCGACATACGGCGTGTTCCTGGCCAATGACCGGGGCGGGACGTATGACAATCTCTCCGCGTTGATGACACCCCCGCCCGTCAAGAAATACACCACCGTCGATTACCGGGAACGGGATGGCGAGGAGGTGGACGTGACGCTCCCGAGGTACGAGGCACGCGATGTCTCCCTCCGGTTCGCCATGGTGGCGGAGAGCGAGCTGGATTTCCGGACGAGGTACAAGGCGTTTGTCGATGTCTTGAGATCCGGTACGCTCAACGTGCGTGTCACCGAGACGGGAAAGACATACAGGCTCTATTACCAGAGCTGTCCGGGCATGGTGATGAGGACACGGCTCCGGACGACCGGCAGGCTGGCGGCCATGTGGACCGTCAAGTTCAGGGAGCCTAAACCCGAGTTTTAACGGTACTAAAACGTTGTTTAAATGGAATTGAGGATATACGATCAAACAGGGGGCTTACGGGCCGTCATCTCTCCGGATGACAGTTCCACGCAACAGAAGGCCGTGATGGGGGACAATACGCTGGGCGTATCCTTCACCACCGGCGAGGCCATACCCTTCGACGTGAACGATTACGTGGACTTCGAGGGTGAGCGCTATACGCTCATGTCCGTCCCCTGTCCCCGTCAGGCCAGCACGGTCGAGTATGAATATACCCTCCGGTTCCATGGTGTCGAGAACGAGTTGTCGAAGGCGCTCTGCTTCCTCATGACGGACGGCGGGATGGACTCGGACTTCGCCCTGACGGACGGTCCGGCGACGCATTTGCAACTGGTCGTGGATAACATCAACCGGATCAAGGGAAGCACGGCCTGGAGGATCGGGAGCGTGATCGCCGCCGACTACAAGGTCATCACCTATGACGGGATCGATTGCCTCACGGCCTTGAACCGGATCGCCGAGACTTTCGAGACAGAGTGGTGGATCGTCGGGACAACCATCTATCTGGGCAAATGCGAGCACGGGGAGTTGTTGGAACTGGGCTACGCCGCCGACGGGACAGCCGTAGGAGGCCTGTTGAACATGAGCAAGCGGGAGGAGGAGAACGATAGCTTTTTCACCCGGCTTTACGCCAAGGGAAGCACCCGCAACATCGATCGCTCAAGGTACGGTTCCGATTATCTTCACCTGCCCTCGCCCTTGAGATACCTGGAGAAGAACACGGGGTACGGGATCGTCGAGCGGGAGGTGATATTCGATACGGTCTACCCCCGGCGGGTCGGTACGCTCTCCGGCGCACGTTCCATCGAGCGGGAATCCGAAGGCAAGACAATCCGGATCTATTACGTGACGGACAAGGATATCCCCTTTAATCCGAACGAGTACGAGATCGCCGGGCTGACCAAGCACGTCAAGTTCGAGACGGGCGAGTTGTCCGGCTATGATTTCGAGATCAATTATGACTCGTCCACGGGGGAGTTCGAGCTGATCAACCAATATCCGGACGAGAACGGGCAGATACCGGGCGGGGTCATGATCCCGAAAGCCGGCGACACGTATATCCTCTATAACATCCGCATGCCGGACGAGTACTACGCCTTGGCCGAGAAAGAGTTGAAGGAGACCTCCGAGGCTTATCTGGACAAGCATAGCGTGGACAGCTCTGTTTATAGCGGTGACAGCGACCCGATCATCTTGAGAAAACGGGAGGTCACCGTCACGCTCGGGCAACGTGTCCGGTTATACAATCCCGTGTTCTTCTCCTCCGGATACCGGGATAGCCGTATCATCGGTTTTACCCGGAACCTGAACGATCCTTACGACGTGAAAGTCGATATATCCGAGTATGTCAGTATCGGCCGCATGGAGTCCCTGGAGAGGAAGGTGGACTCCTTCCTCCCGATGATCAGCCAGGCCGGGGGATCGATCAACATCATCAAGAGCGGTGACGATACGGTCCCGACGGACAATAACGTGTTCTCGGCCTTAAAAGCGATATCCACATTCTTGCGCAAGGACCAACCGGACCAAACCAATTACCCGCTCAAGCTGCTAGGCGGCTTGATATCGGATAACATCGAGTCGCAGGATTTCGCCGCCGGTCCTTTCGGCACGGGTCTCGTCTTGAAACGGAACGCCAAGACCGGAAAGTCCTACATGGAGATCGACGAGTTGTACGTGCGGTTGAAAGCGTATTTCGATACGCTTGAGATCAAGCATCTCTCGCACGTGGGAGGGCGAATCGTCCTTTCCCCGGCGGGGATGGAATGTATCCGTGTGGAGAAGGTGTCGGCGGAGTACGAGATCGTATATGACAGTATGGGCATGCAGGTATTTGATTCCACCGGCGAGGAGATATTGGCCCCGATGGACGGCGGGGAAATGGCTTACCGGTGTTATTTCAGGCAATCCGACGGTGACAAGGAGATCGTGAACGAGTTCGCCGTTGACGACCTGGCGCAGTGCCGTGAGTTCAACGTGAAGACGGGCGTGTCCCATAACGTGAGCAACCAATATTACTGGCGAAGGGTGATCCATGTCGGCGAGGATTACATAGATCTTTCCATCACGGATTGCGATACTGGAAGCACGGAACCAAAGGCGGGAGATACGATTGTCACCATAGGAAACAAGACGGATAAGAATAGGCAACATGTCGTTTACCTGTCCTCCTATGACGAGGACGCTCCTTGTTTCAAGCTGTATTCCGGGATCAATTCCTACTCCATGTTGAACAAGGAGGTGACGGTGATCTCGCCGAACGCCGACAAGAACGTGTTCACCGGCAAGATGCTTATCAAGCCGGGTTCCACCGGTTTCGAGAACCTGACGGACGCTCCGGATATGGGAGAGGTAAACGAGGCGATACAGGACGCTAAGAACACCGCCAACAACGCTCAGGAAGCGGTCAACGGGGTTCAAGGGTCCGTGACGAGCCTCAAGGGTTACGTGGACGGGGCTTTCTCCGATGGCATCATCTCCGAGGCGGAGGCAAAATCCATAGAGAAATATATTAATATCGTCAACAACGAGAAGATCTCGGCGGAGTCCACGTTCAATAAGCTATACTCGAACCCTTACCTGGAAGGTTCCGCCAAGGTATCCCTATCAAACGCCAGGTCTAGCCTACTTTCCTCAATAACGGCGTTGACCAACTCGATCAACAGCGCCATAGCCGACGGTAAGACGACGGTGGCGGAGAAGGCGGACGTTGATAAGAAGTTCGCCGCCTTCAACACGGCGACATCCACGTTCAAGACGGCGGTAGAGACGGTGAACGAGTCCATCCAGTCCAAGTTGAAGGGCTGTTCCGACAAGGCACAGCAGGCGGCGGACGAGGCGAACAACACCGCTTCCTCCGCCATGGAAGGCGTAAACGAGGCCAAGGGTGCCGTCTCTGACCTGAACAAGTACGTGGACGGGGCTTTCTCCGATGGCATCATCTCTGAGGCGGAGGCGAAATCCATAGAGAAATATATCAACACGGTAAACCAGACGAAAAAAGAGACGGACAGCACGTATACGGCCTTGTACATTAACGGTTTCCTGTCCGGTATCGCCAAGTCAAACCTGTATACCGCCAAGAATAGCTTCAACACGGCTACCTCAAACCTGATCGCCGCCATCAACGCCGCCATAGCGGACGGTAAAACGACTACGGCTGAGAAGAACAACGTGGACAGCAAGTTCACGGCATTCAATAACGCCTATGCCTCTTTGGCGACAGCGATAGAGAACGCCAACAAGGCGATACAGGACAAGATCAAGCAAGAGGCGGTGAACGAGTCCAAGGACAATGCCAGCTCGCAGATACAGGGCATGAGCCAGGAAGTTAAGGATGATTTCGCCAAGAAGCTCGGGTATAAGGACTACGAGGACCTGGTAAGCACCGCGTATACGGGAAACACCATCATAGATCCAAATACGGGAGTGTTTAATACCCGCTTGATCGAGGCTAGCGTCGTGATTACATCTAAATTACTCGCCGACGCTATCATGACCTCCACCTTGAACGTGAATAATAACCTGTACATAGAGAAGGACGGGAGCGTAAGGACAAAAGGCGGCAATCTGGAAATGATCCTCACCAAAGGGTACCTAAGGGGGCTTTATAAAGACGTGGAACGCTTACGCCTCGTAATAGACGAAAGCTTGGGAGATTCTGAGTTATACTTGACCGACAGGGATCGTTCCGCCTCATACAGGAACTCGGGGGTAACATACACTTTGAAAAGCGGAAAGACATTATTGCTTGATCCCGAGGAGATAGGATCGGGTGTCATCTATGCAAGGTCAGACGGGACTCTGGCCATCAAGGATAAAACGCAAGAATATATCTCTGTATACATAAGAGTCTCCCCCTCAGGTGGAGGCACGACCTCGCCGGCGGCAGGATCCTATATGGTCAAACAGGGATCGAGAGAAATCGTATCGGCATCCCCCGCCTCGGGATACAGATTTGACAGATGGTCTGATGGTGGATCGCAGAGTCATGAGGTGCTTTGGGATTTAGGGAAAACGTTGACAGCCTATTTCACGAGGATAGAGACAACAAAATATACTGTTGTGCTTTTGGCTTCCCCAGCATCAGGGGGAACCACGTCTGGCAGTGGAACCTTCGAGGCCGGAACAGTGCGTACCGTATCGGCGACAGCTAACCCGGGATACCGATTCATCCGGTGGAGCGACGGCAAGGCCCAAAGCCATAGCGTGACATGGGACAGCAATAAGACCTTGATCGCTTATTTCGAACGTTATTCCGTATCCGGCGATGAGATCTTTTCCGGAACAAGTCTGACCAGCCTCTCGTACTGGAAAACATATGGAGGTGTCAATGTTGAGCTTAGCGGAGGCGTGGCCGCCTTGCGATTCGGGACAGAATTTGCATATGCGTGTTTTAACAGGGGATATCTGGGGAGTAAGCTGGAGCAAGGTCATATATACAGGTTATCTATGGAAATGAAAGTATTGAACGCGTCATCGGAGTCTCAAATTACTGTAGCCGTAGGGTTTTATGGTTATGTTGATGAATATTCGAACGATCCTGGGGAAAATATTTCCTCTATTGGAGCGATCAAGGTCACGACCAGTTATATGAGCTATGAGTTCGATCTTACCATGAATGAGGATGCGACGATAAAGACATCCTTAGCGATCATGAGCAATAACAATGTTTTCTATATACGAAAAATATCACTAAAGGAAATATAGATATGGAAAAGGTATTGATGGTATTATTACTGTTGGCGCTCGCGGGATGTACGGATTACGTTCCGGAGCCAGTCCCCTATAAGACAGGGGACCGACACGATAACGACACGATAACCATCGAGGTGGATACGGTCATGAGGGAGTATGATTTTGACATAAAGATTTAGAGTATGGTAAATGATAACATATCGGTGATCGGAAGCTGGATCAAGTTCGCCTTGTCCCTTGACCTTCCAGGGAGCCTCTCGATGGATGACGTGGGGTTCGAGGCCGTATTTTACATCTATGGCAACAAGACGGTGGTGATCCCAAAGTCCGGGATGATCCGTCAAGATGGCGATACGTATATCCTTGTCCTTGACACCTCCCGTTTGGGGACGCATGGCCGGATAAAGTGCCAGGTCCGGGTGGATATCCCGGACGCTAATGTCGAGTCTGGCGTAAGGACTGAGATAATACGGATCGATACGGATGAGATAGTGAGGAATGGCGTGCTTTAGGGGACATATCATAAGGCTGGAGGTCGTCCGGGCGGAGCTTCGGAGGATCGAGACGATGAGCGCCGGGCTCAAGAGGATCGGGCGGATCGGAGTGAGGCTATCCAAGGTCTGTAGCGTGGATGACGGCGTATGGCTATTGGTCTCCCCCGCGGATCCGGTATGGGCTGTCTCTTATACACATCTGACGCTGCCGACGACTTAATAGGTGTAG
>ENA-OYYB01001146-OYYB01001146.1-human-gut-metagenome-genome-assembly--contig:-NODE-1146-length-12043-cov-5.666667_pt1 | contig 12043 bp, 10 predicted proteins | sample MGYA00244059_ERZ653440 | MGnify/ENA primary metagenome ERZ653440 (study PRJEB26926, sample SAMN06164994) | human gut metagenome | biome: ENVO:00009003; feature: ENVO:2100002; material: ENVO:00002003... | reverse complement strand
GAGATCCTGAGATGTCTCGTGGGCTCGGAGATGTGTATAAGAGACAGCTCGAAGATGGTTACATCGTAGCCAAGTTTTGCAAGGTCTCCTGCGCAGGTAAGACCTGCAGGGCCGGAACCGATAACCGCGATCTTGTGGCCGTTTTTCTCTGCTGCCGGAACCGGTTTGATACCGTTTTCTTTTGCCCAGTCAGCAACGAAACGCTCCAGTTTACCGATGGAAACAGCGTCGCCTTTGATTCCGCGGACACATTTGCCCTCGCACTGGCTCTCCTGCGGACATACACGGCCGCAGACTGCCGGGAGTGCACTGGACTCACCGATAATTTTGTATGCTTCCTCGAAGTTTCCTTCTTTTACCTGTGCAATGAATGCCGGAATGTTGATATTAACCGGGCATCCTGTGATACATTTTGCATTTTTACAGCCCAGGCAGCGCTGTGCTTCTTCTACTGCTTCGTCTTTGTTGTATCCAAGACATACCTCGTCAAAATTTGTGGCACGTACCTTCGGCTCCTGCTCACGTACCGGTACTCTGTTTAATCCCTTTGCCATTATTTGTCACCTCCGCACTGGCCGCATCCACCGTGATGGGTTGCGCCTTCCTGGTATCTTAAGAGAGCTCTTCCCTCTTCTGTCTTATACATCTGCTGACGTTTCATAGCCAGGTCGAAGTCTACCAGATGACCGTCAAACTCCGGTCCGTCTACGCAGGCAAATTTTACTTCATTGCCTACCATTAGACGACAGGCACCGCACATACCGGTTCCGTCTACCATGATCGGGTTCATGCTGACAACGGTCGGGATGTTCAGTTCTTTTGTCAGAAGACATACGAATTTCATCATGATCATCGGTCCGATGGCAACACAGACATCATACTGTTTGCCCTGGTTCTGTACAAGGTCGCGGAGTACATCGGTACCCATACCTTTTCTTACGTAAGAACCATCGTCTGTGGTTATGTACAGATTGCTGACAGCAGACATTTCTTTCTCGAGAATAACGAGATCTTTTGTCTTTGCTCCGACAATGGCGTCAGCAGTGATTCCATGCTCATGCAGCCATTTTAACTGCGGATAAACCGGTGCAGTTCCAACACCGCCGGCTACGAATACGATCCGTTTTTTCTTCAGTTCTTCGATATCTTCGCTGCAGAACTCGGACGGCTGTCCCAGAGGTCCTACGAAATCCATGAAAGCATCTCCCGCTTTGAGATCTTTCATTTTTTTGGTAGATTCTCCGATCGGCATGAATACGATGGTGATAGTTCCTGCTTCTCTGTCGTAATCACAAATGGTCAGAGGAATTCTTTCTCCTTCTTCATCTGCCTTGACAATAACAAACTGTCCCGGGAGGCAGTGCTGTGCTACTCGCGGTGCTTCTACTACCATACGGTAGATGTTATTCGCGAGCATTTCCGCTTCTTGAATCTTGTACATAATATCCTCCTAATCTTGTTAGAAATATTTTAACAAAAGCACGACTTGGATTTTCGCGCATTTTATGTTAATACTTTATCACGTTTCCGGTTATTTGTAAACAACGGACAACGTCTTTTCCCATCATCCGTGTTCCTCCAGATAATTTTCGAACTGTTCCATGGACATCAGAACTTTTCTCGGCTTGGTTCCTTCCTCCGGTCCTACGACACCGGCATCCGCGAGCTGGTCCATGATTCTGGCCGCGCGGTTGAAACCGATTTTCAGCACTCTCTGGAGCATGCCGATCGATGCCTTATCTTTTTCGATGATAAATTTTCCGGCTTCCACGAAGTAATTATCGCGGTTATCTCCGCCGCCTGCGGCAGAACCGCCATCCAGGCTTACGGTGTGAATCCGTTTTTCGATATCCGGATCATAAGCGTTCTCGCCGTAGTGATCTTTTAAGTAGGCAACGACATCGCTGACCTCTTTATCCGAAACAAAGGATCCCTGCAGACGGGCCGGTTTCTGGTAATCCTGCGGCTTGTAGAGCATATCGCCTTTTCCAAGCAGTTTTTCCGCACCTCCCATGTCGAGGATCGTACGGGAATCTACGCTGGAAGAAACCGAGAATGCAATACGGGACGGCATATTTGCCTTGATAAGACCAGTGATGACATTGACGGAAGGTCTCTGTGTTGCAATAATCAGATGGATGCCGGCCGCACGGGCAAGCTGTGCCAGACGGCAGATCGCATCCTCCACTTCTCCCGGCGCAACCATCATCAGGTCGGCAAGCTCGTCCACGATAATGACGATCTGCGGCAGTTTTTCCGGTTTTTTGCCGTTTTCATCCGGCGGCAGCTCGGCAACTTTCGCATTGTAGCCTTTCATATCGCGCACGTTGAATTCCGCAAATTTGTTATAACGGTCTGTCATCTCCGCAACCGCCCAGTTCAGAGCTCCGGAAGCCTTTTTCGGGTCTGTGACAACAGGGATAAAAAGGTGCGGAATGCCGTTATAAACAGAAAGCTCAACGACCTTCGGGTCGATCATGATCAGTTTGACGTCTTCCGGTTTTGCCTTATAAATAATACTCATAATCAGCGTGTTGATGCAGACCGATTTACCGGAACCGGTCGCACCGGCAATCAGAAGATGAGGCATTTTCGCGATATCTGCGATGACCGGCTGACCGGCGATGTCTTTTCCGACAGCAAAGGCCAGATTCGAAGAAAAGTTCTTAAACTCCGGTGTTTCAAGAAGATCACGCAGCATCACGGCCGTGTTCGTCTTATTTGGAACCTCGATTCCGACTGCGGATTTTCCCGGGATCGGTGCCTCAATGCGGACATCTGCTGCTGCAAGACTCAGCTTGATATCGTCGGTCAATCCGACAATCCGGCTTACTTTCACGCCCTGTTCCGGCATCAGCTCATACCGTGTGACGGTCGGTCCGCAGCTTACGTTATTGACTGTAACTTTGACACCGAAGCTGTCCAGCGTCTCCTCCAGTTTCCGCGCTACTTCCCGCAGATGCGCATCGGAATCGCCCATGGCACCGCGCGTCCCTTTTTTCAGAAGATTCATCGGCGGTGTTTTGTACTCCGGCCGCTTTTCCTCTGCTTTTTTCCCGATTTCCTGACGAATGCCGTCTACATCCGCCTCGATCTCTTCATAGGAAGACCGCGGATTTCTCGTATGATCCGCAGACGTTTTCTCTTTTTTCGCCTCTTCTGCAGCTTGCCGTGTCATCTCCGGTCCTGTCTTTTCCGGCTCTTCAGCCGGCACAGAACCACGGTGAATCGAAAGCTCCGGCATCTCCATCTGATGGGTATCGTCGTTTTCGTTTAAATCAGCCTTCGATTCCACATGAGAAAGAAGGCGGGATTTCTTTTTCTTCCCGGCTTTTTTCGGTTCCTCCACTGGCTCAAGAATCAGCTCTTTTCCTTCCTCTTCCTCCATCGCAGCTTGGCGCGCCAGACGCTCCTGGCGGCGCTCCTCCGCCATCCGGCGGTGGTCATTCGTCTTTTCATGGATCGGCGCGAGAATCGGCTTCTGCGTCATCACGATCACGGAAATCACGATGGCGATCACAATAATCACCCACGCGCCGATCTGGCCGAATCCCATGCCGAGAATTTTCACGACAGACCCTCCTAAGATTCCTCCGCCGAGATGATCGTAGGCGCTGTCAAAATAGTAATCCAGAAATGTCGTATCTCTCGTATAGCCGGACGCCAGAAGCTGCATAAAAGCGCAGAAAAAGACGAAACAGCTGATCGCTCCCCCGGTTTTCCGCACAATTAAAAAGTTCTGTCTGTTTGCTATGTAAAATGCTGTTCCAAAGAAGATCAGAACCGGTGCTGCCCACTCTGTCACGCCGAAAAGACCGAAAAAGAAGTCGCAGACAGCCTGTCCGATCACGCCGCCCATACCGAAATTACTGAGCATCAGCAGAATCGAAACAGCAAGCACGGAAAGCAGAATAATTTCTGCGCGCACTCCCTCGTCCATCGGCTCATGGACTGTGTTTTTCCTTGTGCCGGAGGTACGTTTTGCGGTACTGCTCTTTTTCGCCGTTGTTTTTCTGGCCGTTGTTTGGGTCTGTTTCTTTTTTGCTGTCCCGGAAGCAGAAGTTTTTTTCTTTGTCTTCCCGCTTCCCTTTGTTGTATTTGCCATGCAGAACTTCTCCCCTTTCTCGTATTACAGCAGAAAATATCCTGCAATGGAGAATGTCCCGACAAGAAGACAGTACAAAGCAAAATATTTCAGTTTCCGTTTTTTCACCACACGCATCAGAATGCGGATCGTAAAGTAACCGGCAAGTGCCGCCATGAAAACGCCGACCAGATATACCGGATGAAAAACAATTTTATTTTTTCCCATGGTCGCAATTTCAACGATCGTTGCCCCGATAATCGCCGGAACACTCACAATCAGAGAGTATTTCACAGCGTACGAACGGGTCATGCCGCCGATCACACACGCAGAAATAGTCGAACCAAGACGGGAAAGACCCGGAATCGTGGAAAAGCCTTGGAAGAATCCGGCAATCAGTGCATCTTTCGGCTTCAAATTTTTCTGCGTTTTTTCTCCCTCCGGAAGCATATCTGCCACCACAAGCAGAATCGCCGTCAGATACAGACCAACGCCAGGTGCCAGCAGATTCGAGGAGGTCAGTGTGACAAGGCTCTGAATCATGCCGCCGATTACAGCAGTCGGGATGGTGGTCAGAATCAGCAGGAAAGCAAGCATACGGTAGTTGCTGCCGAGTACCTTCCGGTACTGCTTTCTCTCCTGATGCTGACTGGAAAAGTGTTCCTTTAAATTATGAAACAGATCGATTATGATTCCGCACAGCGCGAGGAAGAGACGTTTCCATTCCTTCGAAAATGTGAGCAGAATTGCAATCATGGAGCCAAAGTGCAAAAGCACATTGAAAAACACCGTCTGCGTATCTTCGATCTTCATAAAGTGACGGAAGATAATCAGATGTGCGGAGCTGCTGATCGGCAGGAATTCCGTGATTCCCTGGATCAGGCCCAGAAATAAAGCTTCTATTACTGTCATTTTTTTATCCTGTTCCCTTATTTTTCTCTTTTGTGAAAGTCCGGACAAAACTTCCGTTCGAATTTTCACAGCGAACTCATTCTAACACAAAATCCCCTGAAACACAAGCCGCGCCGTGAAGTCAATTTTCTGTCCCTGCTGCCTTTTTCATCAGCTCATTCAGCTTTTCGAGCGCGCGGGCAATGCCGCCGACCTCGTCGATCAGACCTTCTTCCACTGCCTGCGGGCCGTCCAGCATTGTTCCGACATCCTTGACCAGCATTTTCGTATCGAGCATCAGCTCCTCGAGCCGTTCCTTGGTGATTTTAGAATGGGCCGATACAAAACCTGTGATCCGATCCTGCGTCTTTTCCATATTACGGTACGTCTGTGCAACACCGATGAACATGCCGTTTGTACGCACCGGGTGAATGACCATGGTGGCACTCGGCACGATCAGCGAATAGTCTGCTGCAACTGCGAGCGGGACACCGATCGAATGACCGCCCCCTAAAACGAGCGATACCGCAGGCTTTCGCATGGACGCAATCATCTCTGCAATTGCAAGACCGGCCTCCACATCTCCGCCTACGGTATTCAGGAGAATCAGAAGACCATCAATACTTTTGTCCTCCTCGGCACGGGCAAGAGCAGGGAGAATGTGCTCATAGCGCGTCGCTTTCGTGCGCTCGCCGAGTGATTCATGCCCCTCCACCTCGCCGATGATGGACAGCAGATAAATGTTGGTCTTCAGTTCTACAATATTTTCTTTTTCTGTCTGGTTTTTCTGTGATTCTGCCATACGGATTTCCTCTTTTCTGCTATTCCAAAATAGCTTCATCAGTATGCGCAGATTCTTATGATTCTATGTAATTTCCAGTGAAATTACTCGTCCAGGTTGGTGTATACGTACTGTACGTCGTCGTCGTCATCCAGCAGATCCAGGGTACGGTTCAGGTCTTTTAATGCCTGCGGATCGGTCAGCTCTACGTAGGTCTGTGGGATCATGGTAACGTCTGCCTCTGCCATGGCGATACCGTCTTTCTCCAGAGCCTCACGTACTGCGGAGAAGTCATCCGGATCGGTGATGATTTCGTAGCTGTCCTCTTCGTCTGCGAAGTCTTCTGCGCCTGCATCCAGAGCAAGCATCATCAGATCGTCAGCATCCATTTCGCACTCTTCTTTGTCGATGATGATCTGGCCTTTTTTGTCGAACATGTAGGATACGCATCCCGGTGTTCCAACGCTTCCGTTTCCTTTGGTGAAAGCGCTTCTTACGTTTGCTGCGGTACGGTTCTTGTTGTCGGTCAGAGTCTCTACGATGATCGCGATACCATTCGGGCCATAACCTTCGTAGGTGATACGCTCGTAGTTGTCTGCGTTTGCATCTCCGGCAGCTTTTTTAATACCGCGGTCGATGGTATCGTTCGGCATGTTGTTTGCTTTTGCTTTTGCGATAACGTCACGCAGCTTGCTGTTGTTTGCCGGATCCGGTCCGCCCTCTTTGACAGCGATTACGATCTCACGGCCGATGATGGTAAAGATTTTACCTTTTTTTGCGTCGTTCTTTTCTTTCTTATGCTTAATATTGGCAAATTTTGAATGTCCTGACATACCTCTTTTGTCTCCTTTATTTAAAGTATTGCTTTTCTGTAAAAAGGTTTCCCCGAAAAACGGCAGAAGCCCATATAATATAGAATATAGCACGATCTTTCTCATTCGTCAACCGTGAACCGCGCCAAAAATACCCCTTATGTAGGCAGATCCAGGCTGATTTTCAGTGCTTCGTTCACAAGGGCCAGCTGTTCCGGCGTCAGATGACAGATTTTATCTTTCAGCCTTCTCTTATCGATCGTCCGAAGCTGTTCCAGTAAAATAACAGAATCCCGTACAATCCCATAGGCGGACGCTTCGATCTCAATGTGTGTCGGCAGCTTCGCCTTATTCATCCTCGATGTAATCGCCGCACAGATCACCGTCGGACTGTGCCGGTTGCCGATGTCATTCTGAATGATCAGCACCGGACGGACACCGCCCTGCTCACTTCCCACAACGGGCCGCAGGTCGGCATAATATACATCGCCACGCTTGATTACCACTTGTGCTCACTCTCCGATTCTTTCCGTTTTGCTTTCCCATACGATAACGATCCGGCGTTTTACGCCTTTTAAAATCGTTTCCATGTATTTAATATTGCCTGTTTTTCCGGAGGTATTCACAAATTTCATCCGGCGCTTCAAAAAAGTCCGCCCGGAGTCCTTTTGAGAACCCGTGATTCTGATCTGCTTTGCTCAGATTGACTGCAATCCTCTGATAATCTCGGATGCTGTTACATAGGAAGCACTGCTTTTTTCTTCCGCAGCCTCTCCCGCCTTTCCATGCGCATATGCCGCCAGTGCCGCTGTTTTGGCAAGGCTGATTTTTTTCTCATTTTTTTCACACTGACGTTTTGCTGCAAAGGCGCCTGTGATTCCCGCGAGCACATCGCCGCTTCCCGCCGTCGCAAGCGCACTGCTTCCGCTTGTGTTTATGTAATACTGCTCACGCCCTTCCTCTGCTGTCACGGTTACGGAATCCTTTCGTACACAGCAGGCCTGGTATTTTTCGGCTGCCCTTCCGGCGCTTCCTGCCGGGTCACGCTGGCATTCTGCAATGGTCATGTGCAGCAGCCGTGCAAGCTCTCCTACATGAGGCGTTAAAATTTTTTCTGCCCGGCAGTCCGAAAGAATCTCTGCATCTTCTGCAATCAGGTTCAGCGCATCTGCATCCAGAACAAGAGGAACTTCTGTGTGCTGCACCGTAAAAACGAGCAGTTCTTTTGCCGTCCGGCTTTTGGAAAGTCCCGGTCCCGCAACAACAGCGTCCGCCCAGGCGAGATCCTGCAGCAGGGCTTCTTCCGGAAGCGGCTCATCCTCCTTCCAGAAATCCGCCATTGCTTCCGGCAGGGCACAGAAAAGCGGCGTACGGTTTCTTTCCTCTGTCACAACCTTTACCATGCCGGCACCGGATGCAAGGACTGCCCTGGCACACAAAACAGCGGCTCCGCACATGGCACCGGAACCGGCAAGTACCAGCACCTTTCCGAAGGTTCCCTTATTTCCCATCGGCGTGCGGGTAAGAAACCGGTCCAGATCTTCTTTTTCCACTGAACCGTACCAGGGCGTCTCCTCTTCTCCTGCATCAAAGCCGATTCCGATATCACGGACCAGGACCTCTCCGGCATATCGTTTTCCGGGATCAAAAAGAAGCCCTGGCTTTGCACAGGCAAATGTCACCGTGGCTCTGGCTTTCACCGCCGCATCAAGGACCTCTCCGGTATCCGTGTGGATCCCCGAAGGGATGTCCACGGCAAGAACAGGAACACCGCTTGCGCAGATTGCTTCCACTGCCCTCCGGTACTCCCCTGCCAGCGGACGGGATACGCCAATTCCAAAGATGGCATCTATGATAACAGTATATTCCCGGAAATCCGGATTCTTAACCTCACGGACCCCATAATTTTCCGCAATTTTCTTCTGTGCTCTCATGCCTTCACTGTATTTTTCCGGATTTCCAAGACAGAACAGTTCCGCATCCACCCCTTTCGTCTTTAAAATCCGTGCAATTGCCGCACCGTCCCCTCCATTATTTCCGGGACCGCACACAGCAAGGACTTTTCCTGTATCCCATGTTCCATTTTGAAGCTCCTCCACGCAGGACAGCGCTGCGCGCTCCATCAGTACCAGGGACGGTACCCCCATGGTTTCGATCGTATTGCGGTCTGCCTGCTTCATCTGTGCTGCCGTAAGAATCCGTTTCATCGCTTTTCCTCCTTTTCCTGCCTTATCCGGAAAGTGAACAGAAAAAGTCTCCGGTTTCCCGAAGACTCTCCTGCTTTTGTTTTGGTTTCTTAATTGTTCTTTGGATGCTCCGCCTCATATCTGGTCAGATTGTAGGAGAGACGCATCAGACTTTCGGAAAGATGGACGTTCTCGACGATCACATCTTTCGGAAGTTTTAAGTTTAGATCGGTATGTGCAAAATTCCAGATTGCTTTTACACCGTTGTCCACGAGAATCTCTGCCATCTCTACCGCTTTTGCTTTTGGCAGTGTCAAAGCCGCAATCTCTACATGGTGTTCCTTGATAAATTCCGGAAGCTCGTCCGCCATGCGGATTTCAATTCCGCGCACGGAGATTCCTTTTAATACCGGGTTGACGTCAAAAATACCGACCGTTTTGAATCCGCTTCTTTCAAAGGCCGCATAATTGGCAAGCGCCTGTCCCAGATTTCCGGCTCCGACAAAAATCATATTGTGGACTCTGTCCAGACCTAAGATTTTTCCAATCTCGCTGTACAGATACCGCACGTTATAACCATACCCCTGCTGGCCGAAGCCGCCGAAATTATTTAAATCCTGGCGAATCTGGGAAGCTGTCACTTTCATCCGCTCGCTCAGCTCACCGGAAGAGATCCGTTCTACTCCGTCCTCCAGCAATTCGCCCAGGTAACGATAATATCTAGGAAGTCTTTTGATAACTGCCCGCGAAATTCCTTTTTCTTCCAAGATAAATTCCTCCTTATTTACACCTGCATATATTCATATTATATATGGTTGATAGAAAATTGTCAAAGATTTCTTGAAATTTTGTGTATTACTCTCTATAATAAGGATGGTGTATTATGTCAAAATACAGAAATATGTTATCTGGAGGAACCACATGATTCTTGCATGTCAGAATATCTCGAAAGCATTCGGGACAACGGAAATTATCAAAAATGCATCTTTTCATATAGAAGAACGCGAAAAAGCCGCACTGGTCGGCATCAACGGTGCCGGAAAATCGACGCTGTTAAAAATCATCATCGGCGAAATGAGGGCCGATGAGGGAGAGGTCATCCTTTCCAAAGGAAAGACGATGGGCTATCTCGCCCAGCATCAGGATCTGACCGGACACCTTTCCATTTACCAGGAAGTGCTGACCGCGAAACAGAATCTGATCGATATGGAGGAACGCCTCCGTCAGATGGAAAGTGATATGAATACAAAATCCGGTGCAGAGCTGGATGAACTTCTTTCCACCTACACCCGCCTCTCCCATACCTTTGAACTGGAAAACGGATACGCGTACCGCAGTGAAGTCGTCGGTGTTTTAAAAGGTCTTGGCTTTTCCGAGAGCGATTTTGAAAAACAGGTGGACTCCCTCTCCGGCGGTCAGAAGACCCGCGTGGCACTTGGTAAACTGCTGCTTACCAAACCGGACATCATTCTGCTCGACGAGCCGACCAACCACCTCGATATGGACTCGATCTCCTGGCTCGAAACGTATCTTTTAAATTACAGCGGAGCCGTCCTGATCGTCTCCCATGACCGTTACTTTCTCGACCGCGTTGTCACAAAAGTCGTTGAAGTGGACAATAAAAAAGTAACAACTTTTGAGGGAAACTATACCGCCTACAGTCAGAAAAAAGCAATGCTCCGTGAAGCCGCTTACCATGCCTGGGTCAACCAGCAGCAGGAAATCCACCATCAGGAAGAAGTCATTGCAAAGCTGAAATCTTTCAACCGCGAGAAATCCATCAAACGCGCCGAGAGCCGTGAAAAAATGCTGGACAAAATGGATGTGCTGGAAAAGCCGACCGAAGTACGCTCCGATATGCGGATCCGTCTGGAACCGCGCATCACAAGCGGAAACGATGTGCTGACCGTCGAGCACCTCTCCAAAGCCTTCCCGGGACAGACGCTTTTCCAGGATCTGAATTTCGAAATCAAGCGCGGCGAGCGCGTGGCAATCATCGGAAACAACGGAACGGGAAAAACGACGATCTTAAAGATCTTAAACGAAGTCATCCGCCCGGATGCCGGCTCTTTTACACTTGGAAGCCGTGTACAGATCGGTTACTACGATCAGGAGCATCAGGTGCTCCACATGGAAAAGACCATTTTCCAGGAGATTTCCGACGCGTATCCGTATCTGACAAACACCGAAATCCGAAATGTGCTGGCCGCCTTCCTGTTTACAAACGACGATGTCTTCCAACCGATTCATACCTTGAGCGGCGGTGAGCGCGGACGAATTTCTCTTGCCAAGCTGATGCTCTCGAACGCCAACTTCCTGATCCTCGACGAGCCGACCAACCACCTCGATATCGTATCAAAGGAGATTCTGGAAAACGCGCTGAAGGATTACACTGGAACGGTACTGTACGTTTCCCACGACCGTTACTTTATCAATCAGACTGCAACCCGGATTCTGGAGCTGACGGGACAAACACTCGTCAACTATATCGGAAATTACGATTACTATCTGGAGAAAAAAGAAGAGCTGACCCGCATCTATGCTCCTGCTGCCGATGCCGCCGCTCCGGAAGAAGCAGCGGCTCCTTCCGAAGCCTCCTCCACAAAGCTGGACTGGAAAGCCCAAAAAGAAGCACAGGCAAAAGAACGGAAACGTCAAAACGATTTAAAAAAGACTGAAGATGCAATTGCGAAACTGGAAGAAAGAGATTCTGAAATTGATGAGTTGATGACTCAGGAAGAAGTCTTCACTAACTCTGTGAGATGCCGTGAATTATCTGAGGAAAAAGCAAAAATCGCTGAGGAATTGGAAACACTTTACATGCGCTGGGAAGAACTTGCGGAATAAAAAGTATGCGAAAAAAGAAAATGCCCGAATTTCCTGTATTTCAGGTCATTCGGACATTTTACATTCATTACAATAATTCCGCAATTGCTTTGATAAATTGTTCGCTGTTTAATACCGTTGGATTCTCAATACTTGTAATCAAAGCAAGGTCTTTTGTCATCTTACCGCTCTCGATCGTATCGATAGTTGCTTTTTCCAGTCTGTCTGCAAAATCCATCAATTCTTGATTGCCATCTAATTCACCGCGTTTACGGAGTGCGCCGGTCCATGCAAAAATGGTTGCAACAGAGTTCGTAGAAGTTTCTTCACCCTTTAAGTGTTTGTAATAATGACGCTGCACTGTTCCGTGAGCAGCTTCGTACTCATAATATCCCTGTGGAGATACCAGAACAGAAGTCATCATTGCAAGTGCTGTCTCTTATACACATCTCCGAGCCCACGA
>ENA-OYYB01001125-OYYB01001125.1-human-gut-metagenome-genome-assembly--contig:-NODE-1125-length-12197-cov-6.164141_pt1 | contig 12197 bp, 12 predicted proteins | sample MGYA00244059_ERZ653440 | MGnify/ENA primary metagenome ERZ653440 (study PRJEB26926, sample SAMN06164994) | human gut metagenome | biome: ENVO:00009003; feature: ENVO:2100002; material: ENVO:00002003... | reverse complement strand
CTCAAACACCAGTGGATTCACTTCCATCCCGGTTCGACCCCGGGTCTGGGTACGAGCAAATTGGCTAAGTAGTTAAAAATCAACGCTTAGCCAATTTTATTTTATGCCCATTGTTCCCCAATTGTTCCCACACAGCCCAATAATAAAGCCCATAGGTACTGATTGACCTATGGGCAGCATAGTTTTTGAAAACATCTTCGGCTTATATCATGATTGCTTTTCGTTCATATATTGAACGCCCCTGCACTTATTTTAATATTATGAACATCAATTATATCTGGGCATGAGTAAAAGCATAATCATTGGTATGGCAAGCTTTTATCGTCCGTTTGGGCATCAGAAGTCCAACGAGAAATGTCCGGACACGTGCAGCATGGAAAGGAAATATACCAAGCCCTCATAATAGCGAAATTTGCCTGTTGGAGGTTGTGCGTCCCATAGACGTTTAACGTATTCGCGAGCCAGTTCGCGATGTTCTGGCACATTTGAGTGAGCAAGGACTATTGCACCAACAGCATTAGCACCAGCCATACCACAAGAGTATTGTCCGAAAGTCCTTGAACCATCGAGGGCGAAATGGCCGTGCTTGAAGCCGTCTTTCTTGAAGAACGTAAGCAAGTGGCTCATAACAGTCTCTTGGTTCCGCCTGTCTTTCCCACACAGATAGTAATCCATACCTACGTTCATGGGGCAGCGAATGGCATCGTACATATATAAGGAGGTGTCATAAGTGGTATGAGGCCAGGCATAGGCTTTTCCGTCAAACTGGCTATAGTCGGGATATAGACCAGTGACGGGGTTTGCTGATGCGATGAGATGCTGGCGGGCTGCTGTTGCAGCCTTTTTCCAGAACGGACGGTTGGCGGCCGCCGTGCGTGCCCATTTGTCAATGAAAGCGGGAAGCTGGTAGGAGGGGTCGGTAAAATCATGCCCCGTCCGACTGGGAACAAAAGTAACCAACCCGCTGTCGCTGTCAAAAAGATTGTAAACTCCACTCTCTATGCCATTCTTATTCATGACTTTTTCCAATATTTTGTTGGCTTCGTCACTGTAATGGGGTTCGTTCCAACGTTCAGAAGCAAGGAATAAGGCAGTGACAAAATACAATTCACCGTCCGAAGCATTGCTCCCTCCAATCTTGGTACCGTCCGGCTTGCATTGCCAACAGAAATAGCCATCCCATGCGGAATCGGGTGAAAAGGCCATGTATCGTTTTGCCCACTTCCAAAGTTTGTCGAACTGTTCGTGGTGATCCAACTGTACGCAAATCATCATGCCATACGACATTCCTTCGGTGCGCACGTCATTGTTTCCTGTATCCAAGATAAAGGCTGTGCCATCCGGGCCTTCATAGTAGACCGATTTTTCATCGCCAGCTTCATAGCGGCTTAAATCTGTCGGGGTGAAGAAATGTTCCCATATTTGCCCGAACCGTTCGTCAACCTCCTCCTCACTCTTTCCCAATAATGAGGCAAACAGGTTTTCGGCATGTGTTCCCAACGACATCGTACTAAAAAACAACGCTGCCAAAATGATTTTCCACTTTATCATGAAAATTACTTGTTAATTTTACACCGCATTAAGATCGCAATAACATTGTGGATTGTTCCGAACAATGTAAATTTAAAAATCAAAATCCTTTTCCTATATCGTAAATCTTTTGTAGATGTTTTGTATGCGAAATCGCGCCTTTTTCGCTGACGTTATTCACAAAATAGTGGCCTCTGTTTTCCCATCCTCTGTCTTGCGCAATGAGTTCAAAAGAACGCGCTATGCCATCAAATACGTGAGGGGCATCCAGTTCACCGCACGAGACAAGCATGCATTCCTTGATAGGCACATCCTTCTTGCCTATGATGAAGGAATAGAACTTGTCTATGACAGCTTTTATCTGGGAAGGGAATGTATACCAATACAGAGGAGTGCAGAATACAATTGCATCACTTTCTGCCATTAAGGAAGCTAACTCATTGAAGTCATCGTCAAAAATACAGGCTTTGTTCTCCTTGCTGAAACATTGGTCGCAAGCTCGGCAACCTTGGATATGTTTATGTGCAGCCTCAAACCGCACGACACTGTTGCCTACCTCTGACGCGCCATGTGCAAAGGCATCGGCCATGAGGTCGCTGTTACCGCCCCTGCGTGGACTGCCCGTTAAAATCAATATGCGTTTATTCATTTTATTTATCGATTTTGGATAAATTATTCTCCCATGCGGAAGTCTCCCACATTGTCATGGCTTAATGTCACGTCTTCGATACGGCTTGTGCATCCGCCACGTTGCGGGCACTGGCTGCTAATGCCTAGATAAATCCGGTCGGGGTAATAATTACGGTACAGACGCACCATGTGCCACTCTTTTTTGTCCAATGAATAGTAGCTGGCTATAGTCCGGGTGTCGGAAGATATTTTCATATAGACCGACTTTGCGTCTATCCGGTCATGGTTGTTGTCGTCGGATGTGCCTTGTGTCCGTACCGATACGATGCGGTGGTTGCCATATTCGTCCTGTTCAAAAGCAAGCTTCTGCCAAAGCGTGTCGTTGACATACACGAAGAGATCGGCGGCATTGTAAAGTCCCTCGGTTGTAAATTCTGGGGTAACTTTGGCTGTCAGGGTAAATGGTTTGGTATTGTCTGTCGGAATCAACAGCACGGGAAGCGTGTTATTTGACAGCTTGCCCTCATTAGGATCACAGAAGAAATCAAGTCCTTCCGGACAACGGAATTCCAATGCCCCATCTGCTAACAGACTTACACACGTATCCGCACCATTTATAGAGCGGGTAAAAGTGACATCACCCATCTTTATTTCACATTTCGCCATCTGACTTGTTACGGTTACATTGTCAGTCAAATTTGCCTCATCCGATTTGGACGTATTTTTTTGCTGGCAAGCAACTAATGTAATACACCCGATAAGGAATGCACTGAATAAAACTGTTTTTTTCATATCTATTTCATTTATTATTTATAATTTTGCCGGCAAAGTTAGGTAAAAAGGTATAAACCTGCAATGGTGAAAAATAACCAATTAAGGGCATGATAGAGCAAGAGAATGAACTGAAATTGCTGTTGACCGAACAACAGTTTGAAGGCGTTGAGAATACAGACTTATTACTTACCCAGGCAAGGGCAGGTGCGAAAGGTTTTGCCCTTGCCACCGAGGGTATAGCTGTCGTGTCTGATTTTAAAAACAGCGAATGCCACATTTACGCTGGCAGATTCGGACAAGCCACAATGAATCTCCCTCAATATGCGGTTGACCATAATACAGCCTTTGAGAACATTATATTCAGCCAAACCGATGAAAACGAACTTATTGAACGTCATGTGCTCGAACTACGTTTCTTCAACTTCATAAAAGAACTGCCTGTCAAAGAAAGGACTTGTTTCTCGGCTTCATGCATCCTAAGTTTTTACAAAAAAGAAAGCAACGAAAAGGTGAAAATGCTACATACAACGAGATATTTCGGTTATAGCTCCGACGGGAGCGTCCTGCTCGGTCTGTGTACATACATTCCATATCCCGTCTCTTATGACCGACAAGACGGAATCATCTTTAATGTACAGACAGGAGAGGTAGTCGGACGAGACAGGTTTGAAGCGACAGACCGCAAAATCCTTAGCCGCCGCCAACTTGAGATCCTTTCATTAATAGCCAAAGGAGTGTCAAGCAAGCAGATTGCCGATAACCTCAATATATCGGTTCATACCGTAAATCGTCATCGGCAGGATATTTTGGCTGCATTGAAGGTCGCAAATACCACATCGGCCGTGGAAATCGCGTTAAGAATGAATATTATTTAATTCCTATAATGCCTTGATTATCTTTGAACACCTTTCATTCTTTTGTAAAATTTACAATCATAAGCACCATTAGCGACATCGCCAACCTCTTTGAGTGTATGGTGATGTTTTATTTCGTCAAATGGTTGTCGGCTTTCCGCATAATCACAGAGCCATTCACCGACCGCTTTTTGCTGTTCGGGAGTATCGCCATACTCCTGCATCACGCTTTTGATGTCGGCAGCTTCAGATGGGGCAAAGAAAGACTTGTGCTGTTCCGTGCCGAAATGGATAATCGCATCTATGGCTCGCCTGAAGACCTCACTGGCCTTATAAAGCAAGTCCGCCAATGTGGTCAAGACATATCGGCTCGCTTTCAATGCGCTTTGTAGTAAACGGATGGTCTTATCTTTCTCCGTTGTGGCGGTAAGGACGGCTTGGCTTATGCGGTGTTGTTCGCCATCTTTCTGCGCTTGAAGCTGTTTTGCCGCCTTGTCCCGTTCCGTAGTAAACGAACGGATTAGTGCCAATGCCCTGTCACGCTCGGCCTCGGCATCCTGCTTCTTGGCGACCAATGCCCTTGTCAGTTCATCAACCTTGTTCTTTACTGCATTTGGGAAAGACTGCTTTATCCTCTCATTCTCGGCACGGAGCGTTTCATTCTCCTTTTCGATGGCCGCATACTTGCCTTTGCCAAAGAGATTAGCCAATCCCGACTTTATGCTGTCGGCATTCTCTTTGTCCGCCGCCTTCTTTTTCCGTCTAAGCTCGGCAAGTTCCACGCCAAGGGAAAGGTTGGCTTGCTCCAGTTCCTTGTTCTCTTTCTCCATGTTGCGGTGTGCCTCCTCCGCCTGTTCCTTGGCTGCAATGGCTTGTTCCGCTTCCTGTTTCTGCTTGGCAATGATGAAGTCTATGCGCTCTAAATGCTTCTTGCCTGTTATCTCCTTTGAGATGCCCCTTTCCATTCCCAGGCACTCGGCTAACAGGGTTTGTATCTCGCTCATGTCGGTGTCCTGCAACTTGTAGGATTTCCCGGTGTCGTGGTTCATCCAGTCCCATACGATATGGGCATGCAGGTTGGGTTTCCAAGTGGTCGTATCTCCGGGGACATCGTAATGCCCCTCATCACGGTGGATGAATATCTGTAATGCTGTGATACCCCAACGCTCCTTACACACCTCGCAGAAATGCTGTAACTGCTTCATTGTGGTATCTTCCTTGATTACGACCACACCTTCTTTGAGTGGGGTGCTGCCACGGACAATGGTCACCTTGCCCGTCTTCTTGTTCACCCTTTTACGGTCTTTGGTCTGCATCGCCCGACCTGTCTTTTCCTTGACCATTGCGGCTATCTGATTGTGATAGTCAGTCAATGAGGTATCGCCAAGTTCAGGTGCTCCCCATGCCTCGTTTTTCGCTGTAAGGTCAGTACGGATATAGAGATTTTCTTTGCGGATACGGGCAAGGTATTCTGCTGACCGTCTGTTGTGTGGTCCACTGCTTCTGACGTTGCAGGGTTTGATGTTGATTGATGTTTTTTGTGCCATAAGTTTGCTTGTCTTTCAGTTTCAAAATGGGTTATTAGGGCTTCGCCTTAATCGGTGGGTGCAGGGAGAGGGTCACTTCCTGCTTGGGGTTCTTAGGGGTGAAAACCACTAAGCGGAGTTTCCAAAGAGAGGGTCACTCTTTGGTCGGGTTGCACAGGGCAGACCGCCCTTGCCGGGTTCTTAGGGCAGCGTCCTAAGTGGGACGGGGCAACGCCCAGCCCCTCGGGAGAGCCCACAACTACGAAAGCGAAGCGTGTAGTTATAGTGGGCTACCTACATCCGGGCAAGCCCGGTCTCCACGCCACGACAACGGAGTACCGCTTGAAATCCGGCTTCCTACGCCTTTCAATTTCTTTTCCCTATGTTTGGATCGGTTTCACCGTCAATCGTGCCGTCCTGCATCTCTTTGGGGCTTTCTTCGCCGTTCTTGTCAAACGCTATTCCTCCGCTATCTATGATACGGGTATTCCCGGCTCTGCCTGCGTCAGACAAATCGGTTTCCTGCCCGTTGGCTGACGGGGTGGAAATGACAGGCGAACAGAGGGAAGGAAAAAGGGCTGTTGTGCCGTCCGCATCCCGCACCTCGCTGTGGCTGTCACCCGGTATGATACTTTGTACACTCTGCGTCGGCAAGTCATCGGAAAGAGGTGTCCGCACATCGCCCGGCTGTCCTTTAGCGGTTGCCGAAGGTCTGACATAATGGGGATTGGTCACGAGGACACCCCCGACATACCAACCAGTGAGAAAATGCAGGGTATGAACGGAAGTGCGGTTGTTGGTTCGGGTGGTCAGCATACCGAGCCTGTTAAGGCTGTCAATGAGCTTGCCGATTGTTTTGCGGTTACATTCAAAAAAATCTGCCAGTTCCACGTCGGAAGCTGCTACCTGTCCCACCTCTAAGACAATTTCAACACCCTTGATTTTATAAACGGTTCTTTCCCGTACCGCTTCGGTCATCAGCCGGTGCAGGCACTTCTGTCTGAAAGCGGAAAATTTGCCTTCCAAAAGAAAATCCCACTGTTCGGCTGAAAGAATGGTGCAGTAGTGTATGGTCTGTTTCTCTTTACACATAGTCTATGATATTATGATGTTATACTGGTCAGCTACCAGCCCAAACCGTATTCCCGTTCGGGCATGTAATACTCTTTGTCTTCCGCTATGTGGTTCAGCACGTCCTGCAAGCGGTCAAGCTGGTCATGGTCAAGTACACGGATTGCGTTAATGGTTATCTCCTGCGAGGCAATCCTTCGATGTGCGATGTTCCTCTCGTTCATCGTTCCGTCACCGTCCGCATGGACGGAATACAGGTAGGTATTGACCGCCTCCGTCTGCTCTTTGGTCGGGTATGGTGCTGCCCATTTGTTTGTGATGTGGTCAATCATTTTGCCGATCGCATCAGCCAGTAGCGGGTTGCGTTGTGCTATTCTTGGTATCAATTCTTCTTTTTTCATACGAACGTCATTTAATTTGGTTTTACGATTGTTTATTCCATGTTGATTTTGTTGATTCTGTTGAGATGATTCGACAAAAGGGAAAAGAAGCTTCGCTTCTAATAGTGTAGCATACTATTGCCTTTCTCTTTTAGCTGGCAAAACTCTCTGTTGAATTTTGTTGAGAGTGTTGTTGAGTTGTAAAGACCCTGTTCATTCATTCTTTCTTATATATCATCATATTCAACAATTTCAACGGTAGTCTTTTAGAATTTCACGAGTGACGGTATAAAAGCGTCCTACTTTCTTAGGTGATGTGGAATACTTCTGTCCGGGCAACACTGATATTTGGTAGGTGGAATAAGACAACGCATTGGGGGCTGGCTCCAGTTTCCAGCATTGTTGGAGAATGTTTCTCACCTGATGACGTTCTATTCTTACCATTGAGTAATTAAACAGTTGTAGCAGGTCGTTGATGCAGAAATTTATAATTTCCACATTCATAGAATCCATAATGTCAAGCAACAATTCTGCCATATCAAGTTCTGTGCGACTGCGATTGCAACGGATGATTTTCTCTAAAGCTGCTGTACGGATAAGAGACGGCGAGAACCACATTCGGCTTTCCTCACAGGTAATCAAGGTTCGGTGTTGCAGGTGGTACAGAAACGCGGGAATTTCATCTTTCAGTTTGTGTAAAAAGGTAGTATCGTCTTTTTCCAGTCTGCTGATCCTTCTCACCCAATAGCGTGTTTCTTCAGGCTCAATGTAAACAGGAAAGTTCTCATTGTTGGAACATAGCACGAACTTGGCGAAGAACTGCACTTCATAGCGGTCTTTACCTTTTGCCTCCATTTTGTAGGAGTGTGCCGTGCTTAGATTTTTCAATCGCTCACTGTCTTCACGGCGGTTGAGTAGCACCTCGTCCACTACAATCATCAGCTTGCCAGCCCAATCGGCATTGAACTGGCTACGGAAGTCCTCGTTGGTGTTGAATGTGACATTCTCTTGAAACAACGCTTTCAGGAAATTCAAAAACGTGCTCTTTCCCGTGTTTCGTTCTTCCGACACTAATAGAAGTATTGGTAACTTTTGTGTTGGTTTCAGGTACAACAGTTGAAGATAGTCCATGCCCAATTCGTACTGCTCACCAAAGATGTGCTCAATTAACGAAAATATATGCCGGAAATCGCCTTCTTTCGGGATGTGGGTTATCGGTTCGTAGAGGTTATAAAAGTTGTTCACGTTCAATTGGTAATCTGTATGGCTGGGCATAGTGCAGAATCCGTTGAATTTCGGAATGTGTGCCACTTCGTCCTTGCCGTGGTCTTGCCGGAATACGCTCATTTTCCACTCTACACGCATTTTGCGAAACGATCCATTCATCATCGGCTGATTGAGAATGCGAAATAGGGTAGTCCCAACGCGAACATACTCTTCCTCTACGTTCTCGACATTTTCACTTTCGGGAGTTACAGGCGTGTTGTCAATCTTTTCCATTGTAAGGAATTTTGTCAGTCTTACCCAAGATGCGCTTCACGTCCGAGAAATGGTATCTTACTTTGTTTCCCACCTTAACGGTTTTCAGGTAATTGCGCTTATTCCAAAGCCACAAGGTTGTGTCGCAAACACCGCACATTTCCTTGACTTCCTCACGCGTCAATAGCCTGTCCTCATTGGTGGCTTTGAGTGCTACCGCCACCTCACTCACTGCGCGGTTGATAAGCTCGTTTGAGAAATTGCGCAGGTCTTCACTCGTAATCTCCAACTTGATATTGGCAGTGCCGTTGGAAATGATTTTCATTAAATCGGTCATAGTAGATATGTGCTGCCAGTAGTCCGACACAACCATTCCGACAGCATTATAAATGATTGCGCCACCGCTCCGACATTGGAACGATGGCGCAAAAGTATAAATGTAATTTGTTACAATTCAATAATTTAAATTTCGTTATTTTCGCTGAAATCATAAACGAAAAAAACGAAATGCAGAGCAACCCAATTGGGTTTATTTGAGAATGGCTTTATCTCAATATTAATGCAGGATTTTGAATAAGTTGGTCTATAACCGGATGATAGATAGCTCCATCAGTAACTGCTGTAATGGTCGTGACTTTATTGCCTCCATCTTTGGATGATGCACCGCAATGGTAAATCTGTTCATCCGCAGTCTGGTAATCAATGACAATATACCTGTCATGAAATATTCCTCCAGAAGTGTGCAGCGAGATAGAAACATTGGGATATTCTCGGCAGAAATCATCGAACTCGGTTTGGTGTAATCGATTGCCGATATTGTCCGAGAATACCGTAATATTCACATTGGTTGGGGCTTCTTTAAGAAGAACCAACGTCTTCAATCCGATGTAATTATCAACTATAAATATCGTTTTCTTGGCTGTGGCATAAATATGCTGATAAGCCAAGTCCGACTCAACGGGTTGACCGTTAAGTATCAGCCAACCTCTTCTGACTGAAGGATTGCCAAAATCAAGCATAACATTTGCCAGTTCCGACTTTGTTACGACATTCCCCAATGTGTCTATTATGTTGGCAACCTTATCATCAATGTCAGATAGGGAATTACGCAAATCAAGTAGGTCTTGTGTATTTTGCGTTGTCTGCAAGGATAGTTGCAGATATTCCCTCTGCCCCAGCAACGGTTGATTATCGACAATATAGTCTTTCATCTGCTTGAAGATGCGAATCAAGGCTTTACTTTGTTTGGTAGCCAATTCACCTTTCAAGACAGTCATGAGCATATATATTCCTTGTTCCGTAAAGGCATAAGGATTGTATCTACGACCTCCCCAACTTGAGGTGGAATTTTTGCACCTCAAGATTTCACATTCGTCATTGGACAACTGGAACATAAAGTCTTGCTCAAACTTTTCAATGTTGTTTTTCACTTGACGATTGAAATCTTTGGTACTATAACCATAGATTTTTGCCAAGTCCATATCCAACATCACACGAACTCCTCTGATGTTGTATATATAACCTTTCAGATATTCGGCATTGATTTCTTGGGTAATAATGTCTTTATCCATACCTATAAATTAAAAGTGTTCATACTTTCAGTTATTTGTTTCAGTGAGATAAGCCTTCCACTCATTGATGAATGACCGTTCTATGCCACTGTCTTTTATTTTCCCTCTATTCGTGTCGTCATTCAGCCTCTTGACAGAAACTTGCAGGTTGCGCACAGTTTTCAAGTCACAATTCGGCAGTTCATTGACAAGTAGCTTGTGGAATGTTGTCACGTCACAATTAGTCAAAAGACCTTCTTCTTGGAGGGCAAAATACAGTCGTGCCAAATCTGTGCCTGTGTGTTGTGTTGAAACTCTCAACTTTAACCTTTCCAAGATCTTTTCTTGATTTCCATGAAGATAGTCCTTCAATGTCAGCGATACCCGCTTATCTGTTGGCGGCTTTTCCTCAATTGGTTTATCATCAACAGACAAATCTTCAATACTTGTCTCTACTACGCGATTTTCCTCAATGGCTTTCTTCTCCCGATGAAAACTCTGCCAATCTTCTCTTGTTCGCATCTTGTTAAATATGCTGCTTCTGATAACCACCTTAACCATTACTGCTGCAACCTTTTTCTCAAAGAAGTTGTTTGCAGGGTTCTGCGCCTCGGCTTCCAATTGAGTGACCATAGTTTCATAGCACTTACCGTAATAAAGCCATGCCAACATGGCTGGGACTATTGTATTGCTTTTTACATTGTGAAACTCTTCAATCAACAATTTTGCCGCATCAGAATCTGCCGAATAGCTTTGCAAACGATGTTCATCTGCGAGGTCTCCATGACATTCGGCTTGATATTTACACATCATTTGAGGGGTGAGTTTCCACCCTAATTTGAATATCTTGTATAAGCCCGTAGCCGATTTGTCGTTCACTTCGGCAACGAACCGATCATATTCTCTTGGGTGGGAGTCGAGCCAATCCTTGACTTCCTGCTTGAATCGTTCAAAATCTTTTTGAGCCATAGCTTACTGTCTTGTTAGTCCAGCAAATGTACGAGTTCCTGTTTCATTTCCTCGTCTATCTCTCTATATCGGCGAAAAGCCTTGCTGCCTTCCTTGTGCCCCGATACCGATGAAACAAGGTCGGGGTCTTTCACCTTCTTATACATATTGCCGATGAATGTCTTTCGAGCCGTATGTGTGGTAGCCACCTCATACAGATACTTTTGTTCAGGCTCGCGAGTGAGCGGGTTAAGTACGGTGACAATCCTATCAAGTCCAGCCAATCGAAACGCCTTCTTGATGGCTTGATTATATTTCTGTTCTGATATAAAAGGAAGCAAGGATGTCCCTACATAATCTTTATAGTGTTCGAGTATGGCTTTGGCAATGTCATTCAAAGGTACTCTTATTGTCCGGGGATTATGGCCGCGCGTCTTTTCTTGTATGTATTCCAACGCTCCGTTCACAATGTTTTTCTTTGTGAGTTTATAAAGGTCACCCACACGACAACCTACAACCGTTTGGAACACAAAGATGTCACGCTGAATAGCCAGTTGTGGACGAGCGGACAAATCAGCCTCAAACAATTGGTTACGCTCTTGAAGGGTAATATAAATGGGCGTTCCGTAAAGGCATTCTTCTAAAGGGAACTTATCAAACGGACGATTAGTGGTCTTGCCTTGATTGTAGCACCATATAAAAAAGGTGCGTATGCGTGAGAAGCTATCTATAAGGGTGTTCTTCCCTCGCGGTTGGGGAGTCCGTTTTTCCGGAATGGTCTCGTAAATTTCAGGGTATTCTTCCACATAGGCATATTCGTTCTCCATAAACTCCCACATATCGGCAAGAGTGTCTTTAGTTATGGTATGGATGTCAAGGGTAAAATGCTTCATTCCCCGTCTTGTCCTTCTGACAAACAGTTCGTAGCGCATGAGTGCTCTCTTCACCACGCGGAAGTTCTTCTTTCTTACTTCCGAAAGGTTATGCTTATCCAGAAATTCATCGAAAAGCTCGGTAAAGGTTGGCGGATTTTCAGCCGCCAGTTCTTCTTCTGTCTTGTATTTCTCCGGGTGATGAAATTTGTCTATGATTTCCCCGAGCCATTCACTGTCAGCGTCCTCCTTGTATTCCTTTTCAATCATCCGGGTTAATGCCTGCACTTTGTGGTTCAAGTTCATCTTCTCATCTTCCGGCACTAAAGCTACACGGTCTTTATATCCCTGCCGTTCGGCACTCCAATGGTTGGGACTGATGACAAGTTCGCTTGCGCCCTTGATGTCTTTCTTTCCGTCGCGCAGACGGAAATATATGGTGGCCTTAGTTTCAGTATCGTTCTTTTTGGCCGTTTTCCGTATGAATGCAGTTACTTTCATGGGTTTCGATTTTATTTTTGGATTGAACGCTACAAAGACTGTCTCTTATACACATCTGACGCTGCCGACGACTTAATAGGTG
>ENA-OYYB01001122-OYYB01001122.1-human-gut-metagenome-genome-assembly--contig:-NODE-1122-length-12221-cov-5.296318_pt1 | contig 12221 bp, 10 predicted proteins | sample MGYA00244059_ERZ653440 | MGnify/ENA primary metagenome ERZ653440 (study PRJEB26926, sample SAMN06164994) | human gut metagenome | biome: ENVO:00009003; feature: ENVO:2100002; material: ENVO:00002003... | reverse complement strand
CGTATAACGAGACGCTTGGCGACTGGCGCACGCACGACGGCATCGACATCGCCGCCGAGGTCGGCACGCAGGTGATCGCCGCGTGCAGCGGCGTTGTGACGGCGGTGCGCGACGACGATATGATGGGCACGCTCGTGACCATCGCGCACGACGACGGGTACGAGACGACGTACGCCAATCTCCGCAGCTCACCGGGCGTCGGCGAGGGGCAGTATGTCTCCGCGGGCGAGGTCATCGGCGCGGTGGGCAGCAGCTCGATCGCCGAGTTCTCGATGCCGGCGCATCTGCACTTTTCGGTCAGCAAAGATGGGGTACCCTGCGACCCAGCAGAATTTCTAAATTAAAAATAGAGGCCGCTCAGTCATGGCTGAGCGGCCTCTATTTTTAGGGAGATCACAGCCCGCTGCGCGCATAAATCGCCCGCCAACGGCGGGCAATTTCCACACTTGCGGGCTGAGAGGTGTTTTTTGTCACGCACATGTCGCGACAAAAAACGATTTCAATTTATTTCGCGCCGTGCGCGGCGCGAAAGTCTGCGACGCGTTTGGCGTGATTTGAGAGATTTACTCCTTTTTCGCCTTGGGGACGGGAGAGAGCTCGTTGAGCAGGGTGAAGCCTAAGATCAGGGCGCCGCCGATGACTTGCATTGCGGTCATGCTCTCGCCGAGCAGGGTGACGGAGACGAGGACGGCGACGAGGGGGTCGATGTAGCTTAAGATCGCGGCCTCCTGTCCGGGCAGCTCCTTGAGCGACGAGAAGTACAGGCAATACGTGATGCCCGTGTGGACAAGGCCGACGATGAGAAGGTTCCCCCAGCCGACGGCGTTCAGCGAGCTGAGTGTGATGCCATTTGTCGAGAGCACGTAGGGGATGAGCACGACGATGGCGGACAAAAACTGCAAAAACGTGCGGTGGATGCCCTCGACCTGATGGATGGACTTGTTGAGCAGGATGACGGTCGCGTAAAACACCGCCGCGCCGAGGCCGAAGAGAATGCCCTTGAGGTCATCCGACCCGCGCGTGTCGCCAATGCCGGTGATGAGCACAAGGCCGAGTGTGGACATCACAAAGCAGAGAAATTTCTTCCCTGTCAGCTTTTCATGGAAGAGGATGGGGCAGACGAGCGTGACGATGACGGGCGCGAAGTAATAGCTCAGTGTGGCGACGGAAACGCTCGTATAGCGGTAGGCCTCAAATAAAAGGATCCAGTTGACGCCCATCGCCGCACCGGAGAGAAGCAGCAGCGGCACCTCCTTTTTGATGCGCGCGAAGGGGATCTTCTGCCTGCTGACAAGTAAGTATACGCCGATCAGCAGCGCGGCCAGCACGGCGCGGTACAGCGCCAGCTCGCCGGACGAGACGGGAATATTGCGCACAAAAAGCCCCAGCGTGCCGAAGACGGTCATCGACATAATGAGCATGAGACGGGGGTCGGCCTTTTTCATAAAAATTCCTCGCGATCTGACAGAACATGCAAACGGTAGTTGCCGACTATCATAGCACGCGGACTTCCTGCCGTCAATCGGGAAAGTAAAAAGAGAGGGGCCGCCCAAAAGAAAACCTTTCGGACGGCCCGGAGGAGAGAGATGGGAGCGCTAACGCGTCAATACGCGGAGCAAAACAGCAAATTCGCCAAGCCCGAACACGGACAGAAACGCCACGCCGCGCAGCTGCGGCTTCTTGACGCGAATCGGTGTGATGTACAGTACGCCAAGCAGAAACAGCCCCAGCGCGTAGACGACTGCGCAGTTCAGGGCAAAGCGCAGCGAGAGCAGGTAGAAAAGCGGCGCGAGCACGGCGCTCGCCGTGACCGGCACGCCGAGGTAGTAGGCGCGGTGCTCGCTCATCTGGTTCTGCCGCTCCTCTTCCGTCACGTTGAAATAGGCGAGGCGGATGAGCGCGCAGAGCGCGAAAAACGACATCGTCGCAAGGAACCAGAGTCTATCGCAGTCCATGCTCCAGCCGATGGCGGCGGGCAGCACGCCGAAGCACACGAGGTCGTTGAGCGAGTCGATCTGGATACCGAAGCGCTTTTCCTGTTCGGTGCGGTCCTTTTTCGTGCGGGCGATGCGCCCGTCGAAGGCATCGAGCAGCCCCGCGAGCATCAGGCACAGCATGGCGTCGAGAGGCTCGTTTTGCGCGGCGGAATAGAGGCCGCCAAGCCCCAGCAGCAGCGAGAGATAGGTTGCGATCACGGTGTAGTCGTAAACTCCGATCATAAAAAACCGTCCGATCCTTTTGGATTGCAGCACCATTATACCAGACGGCAGCGGGGAAGTATCGCTAAAATGCTGACAAGGTTATTGGCTGTGGTGTGAACGCTCGATGACGCGCGCAAAGCGCGCTTCGTCGTAGATGACCGGCACGGGGTAGACGGGGTTTGCCTCCTGCGCGGCCCAGGTGGCCATGAGGGGGATGTCCTCTTTGCGGATGCAGTTGAAGTGGTCGGGAATGCCCATGCGGGTATTCATCGCGCGGATTTCGGCGATGAACGCCTTGGCGCGCGCCTCCTCCGTGTCGCCCTTGAGGCCGACGAGTGCGGCAAGGCGCGCAAGGCGCGGACAGGCCGCTTTGCCGTAGTCTTCGAGCACGAGAGGGAGAAGCACCGCGTTTGCAAGGCCGTGGGGTACGCCGTAGAGCCCGCCGAGCGTGTGCGCGATGGCGTGCACGTTACCGACGCTTGCGCGCGTGAACGCCGCGCCTGCGTCGAACGAGGCCTGCAGCATCGCCGCGCGGTCGGAGAGCGACGTGCCGTCGCGGTACGCGCGCTCCAAATGCGTGAAGATGGTCACGACGGCGTTTTCCGCGAGCAGGCGCGTCTGCTTCGTGTTGTAAAAGCGGCTCAGGTACGCCTCGACCGCGTGCGTCAGCGCGTCCATGCCGGTCTCCGCCGTGATGTGTGGAGGCAGGCCGACGGTCAGCGCGGGGTCTAAGATCGCGTAGCGTGGAATGAGGCAGAGGTCGGAGATCGCATACTTGTGGTGGTCACTGCCGGTGACAACGGCGGCGATGGTCGTCTCCGACCCCGTGCCCGCCGTCGTGGGCACGGCGATGAGCGGCGGAATGCGGCGGCGGACCTTTAAGAGTCCCACAAGCTGCGAAAGCGGCTTGTCCGGCCGCGCGAGGCGCGCCGCGGCGGCCTTGGCTGCGTCCATCGGCGAGCCGCCGCCGATGACGAGAAAGCAGTCGCAGCTATCAATCTTGTACTGCGCGGCGATCTTTTCGACCGTCTCGACCGACGGATTCGGCTCGACCGAGGAGAAGATGGAGAGCAGGATGTCCTGCTCGTCAAGTTTTTCCTGCAAGGCGCGGAAGTGCTCGTCCGCGCACTGGCGGCGGCTCGCGATGACGAACGGGCGGCGCAGGCCGTTTTCGCGCAGAATGTCTGCGGCGCGAAGAAGGCTCCCCTCGCCTGAAAAGACCTCCGGCGTGCGCCAGGGGAGAAAGCGCGCGCCGACGGCAAAGCAGCACTGGAACGCGCGGCAGAACATGGCATTCATAAGACTTCTCCTCTTTTGAAAAATACAAGATCAGTATACCACGGAAAAACGCGCAAAAAAAGGGCTGCGCGAATGCGCAGCCCTTCTATATGCTTTCTGAACGGCTTACTCCTCGTCGTCCTCGGTCTCGATGATGCCGTAGCCGCCGTTGTTGCGGCGATAAACGACGCAGATCGCATCGCCGAAATCGGTGTTGCGGAAGACGAAGAAGCTGTGGCCCAGCAGGTTCATCTGCAAAATGGCTTCCTCCACGCTCATGGGCTTGACGGTGAAGCGCTTGGTGCGCACGATGTCGAACGTGCCCTCCTCGTGGGCCTCGAACTCCTCGGGCAGCTCCGGCAGCACAGCCTCGGCGCGCAGGTTCTTGGCAAGGCGGGTCTTGTTCTTGCGGATCTTGCGCTCGATCTGGGATGTGGCCTCGTCGATCGCGCCGCGCATGTCGCCGTCCGGGTCCTCACATACCGCGCGGAACAGCGTGCCGTTGGCGCCGCGGAGCATGATCTCGGCGACACAGCGGTTCTTCTTCTCAACGGAGAAGGTGACAGAAGCCTCGGGCTCCTCCTTGAAAAACTTCTCGAGCTTGCCGACCTTTTTCTCGGCATAGGCCTTGACGGAATCGTTCAGGGAGACTTTTTTGCAGGTGTAGGTGAATTTCATAGTGTTGGCTCCTTTCGTTGGTGAGGAAGGAAAGAGAGGGCGAAGGGCTCTTCTGTTTCCTTTTTTATATCATAGCACAAATGAACGAAAATTTCAAATGAACGATATATGAATTGAGCATTCTTGTACATATTGACAAAATGTAGGGCACACGACGCGAATTGACAAAAGGCGGCAGAATGCGGCAAAAGCTCCCATTGACGTTTTGGCGGACAGGCGGTATCATAAGCATCGGAAGCTTTCCAATATCCCACCCATTTGAGCCGCGGGCCATCTTGGCCGGCGGCTCCTTTTTATTTCACGCAAGAAAAAAGCGCCCTCAACGGGCGCTTTAATAATGTTCTCTTTTTAGTTGCTGACGTCATAGAATGTCTTTTCTCCCGGCGTTACGTAGCCGAGCTGATCGCGGGCAAGCTCCTGCAAAAACTCAGGGTCGTCGGCCTTTTCGAGTGCCGAGGCGAGCGCGTCGTTCTCCTGCTTGGCAGTGTCAAGATCGCTCTGCAGCGCGGTGAGCTGGCTGCGCGCGTCGTCGATCTGGCTCCGCAGATGAATGAGCTGCACCCCTACCAGTGCGATCAGAATTGCGATGACGAGCATCGTGAGAAAGCTGGTGCGCTTTTTGCCTTTTTTGGCCTGCTCTGCCATGCCGATGAGCCTCCTTTTTCCTTGCGCGGCGCAGCGAATAACGGGCGCGGCGCTCATACGACTTTATTATAAGCCGGTTTCTGGAAAAAAGAAAGTATCTTTTGCAAAGTTTGGCAAGTTTACCATAAACTTTTTGGAGCCACCGCAGCGGCGCCGCCGCTAATCGCGCAAAGGAGAACAGCACCTCCGCCCAGAAGGCCCATAGCGGACGGAAAAGCCGTGCGCAGAGCGCGAAGTAGCTCACCGCGCCAAAAAGCGCCGAGCAAAGCATATAGAGCCGCAGCTCGCCCCCGCCGATGCGCAGCGCGAAGAGAAACGTCAGCAGCGCGAACGCCGCGCAGTAGAGGAGGTCGAGCGCGCTCGTAAAGCGCCGCTTCGTCGCCCGCCGCAGCCGCACGGCGCGCAGCAGGTCATAGAGGAGAGAAAGGATGAAGCCGAGCAGGAGCGAGGCGAGAAAGCACCGCGCCTGCTCGGAGAGCGACACGCCCACGGTGCCTCAACCCCCGAACAGGCGCGAGAGCAGGCCGCCGCGGCTTGACGGCGCATCCTCAAAGGCGATGGCGTCGATGCGTCCGTCGACATGCAGCTCGCCGCCGTCGAGGCTCAGCTTGCCGATGTGCAGGCTGTCGCCCGTGACAACGAGCACGCCGAGCGACGTGTTCATCACGATCTCGGTCTCATCGAAGCGGTCGACATCCTCTACGCCGGAGACCGTCAGGCTCTCGCGGCCGGATAATTCGATGCGCTGGGGAGAAGCGGGGGAAGTGTCGTAAGTCATAGTCAGAACCCGTCCTTTCGCTTTGGGCGCAAAGAAAGCGCCCTCCATACGATAACGTATGAAGGGCGCACCCAAAATAGTACGGTTTACTGTGCGTTCACTTCGCGGTAGAGGAGCGAGGCCTCGCTCTTGCCGGCGGTCTCGGATACATCGAGCACCTCGACCGCGAGCACGCGCTCGCCGAAGTGCAGCGCGATCACGTCGCCGACCTTCACGTCGTACGACGCGCGGGCGACCTTGCCGTTGACGGTCACGCGGCCGCCGTCGCAGGCTTCGTTGGCCACGGTGCGGCGCTTGATAAGGCGCGAGACCTTGAGATATTTGTCAAGACGCATGGAATTCGTCTCCTTTTCGGAAAAGTGCGGGATCAAAGGGGCTCCACCAACTCAAACGGCGGCGCATCGCGCCGCCGTTTTGATGATGAAAGAGCTTGACTGGGGAATTACTCCGCGACAGCGTCCTTGAACGCCTTACCAGCCTTGAAGGTCGGGACCTTGGAAGCGGCGATGGTGATGCTCTCCTTGGTCTTGGGGTTGCGGCCGGTGCGCTCAGCGCGGTGCTTGGTCTCGAAAGAGCCGAAGCCGACGAGCTGGACCTTCTCGTCGTTCTTCAGGGAGTCGATAATGGTGTCGAGGGCAGCGTTGATCACAACCTCGGACTCCTTCTTGGAAATGCTGGCTTTTTCCGCCACGGCAGCAATGAGTTCAGTCTTGTTCATCGTTTGATCCTCCTGAATAGTGTCCGGAGACGGGGCCTCCGGGGTGTATATGAGCAAAAAGCGTTGCCGCTTTTGGTCATCTGAGTTGTTCCTTGGCGTCGTTCCACAGCGCCATCAGCTCATCGAGCGGGAGAACGGACATATCCTCGCCGCGCGCATTCACCGTCTCTTCCACCTTGCGGAAGCGCGCGATGAATTTTTCGCAGGTCTTCGTGAGCGCCGCCTCGGGGTCGACGCCGCAGAAGCGGCCGACCTTGACGGCGGCAAACAGCACGTCGCCGAGCTCTTCTTCAAAATTCGTGCCGCTTTCGACGGCGGAGCGCAGCTCCTGTGTCTCCTCGTCGAGCTTGTCGAGCGCGCCGGAGACATCAGGGAATTCAAAGCCCGCCTTCGCGGCCTTGCTCTGCAGCTTGTCCGCCCGCCAGAGGGCGGGGAGTGAACGGGCGACGGAATCCATCGCGTCGGCCGTGGTGCGCTGGCCCTTTTCCTGCCGCTTGAGCTTGTCCCAGTTGACGAGCACCTGCTCGCTGTCGTCCGCCCGCGTGTTCGAAAACACGTGCGGGTGGCGGAAGATGAGCTTTCGCACCACGTGGTCGGTCACATCGTCGGTCGTGAAGCGGCCGGCTTCCTCTTCCATGTGGATGTTGAAGAGCACCTGCATCAGCACATCGCCGAGCTCTTCTTTCATCAGCTCGGGATCGTCGAGGTCAAAGGCCTCGGCGGCCTCATAGGCTTCTTCAAGGAAGTTGCGGCGGTTCGACTCGTGCGTCTGCTCGCGGTCCCACGGGCATCCGCCCGGCGCGCGCAGAATGCGCAGGATGTCAACAAGGTCGTCATATGTGTAGACAGCTTTCTCAGGATAATTTATCATATATTCCCTCTCATTGCAAGGTGTTTTGCGCAATTTCCCTGATTTTTCAGGGGTTTTCAGCGCACGTGCAGGATGTGGGCGAGCTTTTCGCCCTTGGGCAGCAGCGCGAGGTCGTCGCGCGTGACGATCCGCAGTGCGAGGACAAGCGCGACGTACACGATGACCGCCAGCACGACCGCAAGGCCGACGTTCACGATCTGCGTCGTGGTCGCGCCGACAAGCGCGATATGGGCGGCGAAGAAGCGATAGGAGAATCTGGCGCACACAGCCATCACGAGCGACGCGACGAGGGGCTTGGCAAAGACCTTGAAGTAATTCGGCTTATCCTCCATCGTGCGGTAGACGAAAAAGAGGTTGAGCGACGATACGATCACAAAGCACACGAGCGTGCCGAAGGGAGCGGCGTGGATGTTGATGGACGGCACGGCGGTGAGGTTGTAGTTGAAGATGATCTTGACCACGCCGCCGATGAGCATCGTGAAAACCGGCACATGCACGCGGCCGTAGGACTGCAGGATGGAGTTTGAAATGAGCATCAGGCAGACGAACATGCTCGCGATGCCGAGCACGGCTAAAAGCGAGCCGCCGAGCTCGCTGTCATAGCGCGGGTAGCAGAGCTTCATAATGGGCTCAGCCAGCGCCCAGAGGCCAAGGCCCATCGGGAAGGCCATGAGCCCCGTGACGCGCAGCGACGAGTTGATGACGCGGGACGTGTGCACGCGGTCGTTGCGCGCAAGGGAGGCCGACACCGTCGGGATGACGGAGATCGTCAGCGCCGTCATCATCGACGACGGCAGATTGTAGAGGTTCATGCCCGAGGAATACGTGCCGTAGAGGTGGCGTGTCTCCTTGAGGGTGTAGCCCAGCGCGTTTTGGAGCTGACCCTGCACAAGCGACGTGTCGATCAGCGTGATGATCGAGACCATCGAGGCCGACAGCGTGATGGGGATGGCAATCGAGAGCAGGCGCTTCAAGATCGCGCCGGAGGCATCCGGCGTGTCTGTGCCCGGGGTGCGCGGGCGGTGGCGCAAGTAGTCGATGAGCATGTAGACGAGCGCGAGCACCGAGCCGACCGTCACGCCGACGATGGCCGCGGCCGCGGCGATGTAATCCTCGTACCCAAGGCTCACGACGTACATCGAAAGGCCAAGGCCGATGAAGAGCTTGCTGACCGCCTCGATGATCTGCGAGACGGCGGTCGGCGTCATGCGAAAGCTCCCCTGCGCAAAGCCGCGGAACGCGGCAAGGCAGCCGACGCACACAACGCCCGGGGCAAGCGCCTTGATACCGTAGGCGGCGTTCGGGTTATTGAGAAGCGCCGCGCACTTCTCGTTGCCGAACCACATGATGACAAACGAGAGGACACCGAGCGTTAAAAACGCGGCGAACGACACCTTGAGCACGCGCCGCGCCTGACGCTCGCGCCCGAGCGTCTTCGCCTCCGAGATCATCTTCGAGAGCGCCACGGGAAGCCCCGCGGTCGAGATGGTCAGAAGCACGGCATAGATGTTGTAGGCGTTGTTGAAGTCGGCGTTGCCCGTCTCGCTCAGGATGTTCGCGAGCGGGATCTTGAAGAGCGCGCCGATGATCTTCACGATGACGACGCCGGCGGCCAACACCGCCGCGCCGCCGAAAAAGGACTGTTTCTTTTCCGTAGCCATCAAAATTTCAACCTTTTCCTTCTTAGCTGAAATAAACTGTTTTACAGCCGCTCGAGGCAGCCGAGGATGAGCGAGGAGAAATGCGGGGCCGACTGCTCCGCCATCTCGTTGACCTCCTCGCCGGAGAGCGGCTGGGGCAGCACGCCCGCGGCCATGTTGGCGCAGAGCGTCACGCCGAGGATCTCATACCCGCAGTGCGCGGCGGCGATGGCCTCCGGCACGGTGGACATGCCCACAGCGTCCGCACCGAGCACGCGCGCGGCGCGCACCTCGGCGGGGGTTTCAAACTGCGGGCCGGGGAAGTACATGTAGACGCCCTCGCGCAGCGTGAGGTCCTGCTCCCTGGCGACCTCCTTGGCAAGCTCGCGCAGGCGGGGGGAGTAGACATTGGACATATCGGGGAAGCGTGTGCCGAACTCGTCGATATTCGGCCCCCAGAGCGGGCCAAAGTCGAAAAGCTTGATGTGATCGGAAATGAGCATCAGATCGCCCGCGGAATACTCGGTGTTCACCGCGCCCGCGGCGTTCGTCACGATCATCGTCTTTGCGCCGAGTAAGCGGATGACGCGGCAGGCGTAGGCGGCGTCCTCCATCGTGTAGCCCTCGTAGCAGTGCATGCGGCCCTGCATGACCGCCACGCGCTTGCCGCGCAGCTCGCCGAAAACGAAGCGGCCCTCGTGTCCCGGCGCGGTGGACGCGCGGAAGTGCGGGATGTCCGCATAGCTCACGCAGGTGCGCGCCTCGACGCGGTCGCCGAGAAAGCCCAGGCCGCTGCCGAGCACCAGCAGTACCTCGGGACGGAAATCGCCGAGGTGGGCGGCGATCATATCCGCGCTCTCGCAGTAATCATCATAGGTGAAGTGCGGCTTGACCGCGTCGGCGGTAAAGAAATCACTCTTATTCATCGTTATTCTCCTTGTTCGGCGTAAAAGCGGGCGAAGTCCATCAGGTTCGCGCGTCGCTTTTCGGGCCGGTCGATGTATTCACGCGGGTATTTGGCGTTGAACGCGCGGCGGATCTGCCCGCCGCCGACCATCTTGGTCGAGCCGCCCGCGCCGAGCGAAAGGATGGAGTGCAGCTCTTCCATGATGTAGATGTTGTAGAGCCCCGTGCCGCCGGGCTTCGTCCAGCCGACATTTTCAAAGCTGCCGGACATGTACTTCTGGCGGTAGAGGTAATAGGGGGCAAAACCATGTTTACGCAGCGTGGGGTCGGCATAGTCCAGCATTTGCGCGACCTCGTCCGCGCCGGGGATGCGGCTGCCTTCGAGCATGATGCGGCTGCCCTTTTTGAGCGACAGCGTGTGCACCGTGATGTTGTCCGCGCCCATCGAGATGACCTCGTCGAGACTCCTTGCAAAGCCATCGGGCGTGTCCTCGGGCAGACCTGCGATCAAATCCATGTTGACGTGCGGGAAGCCCGCGGCGCGCACCTGTTCCATCGCGCGGCGGATGTCGTCCGCCGTGTGGCGGCGGCCGATGGCCGCGAGGACGTTGTCCTCCATCGTCTGGGGGTTGATGGAAACGCGCGTGGTGTTGTGCGCGCGCAGCACGCGCAGCTTTTCTTCGTCGATCGTATCGGGGCGGCCCGCCTCGATCGTCAGCTCGGCGAGACCGTTAAAGTCAAAATTCTGCTCCAATTTTGAGAGCAGACGGTCCATCTGGTCGGCGGTCAGCGTGGTCGGCGTGCCGCCGCCCATGTAGAACGACTTGACGTTCAGCCCCAACTCGTGCACGAGCTGCCCCGCGGCGGTGATCTCGTCAAAGAGCGCTTCGAGGTACGGATCGACGAGCGAGAACGACTTTTCTACGCTCTGCGCCACGAAGCTGCAATACGCACACCGCGTCGGGCAGAACGGGATGCCGACATAGAGCGAGATATCGTTCGGCTCCAGCTCCGCCGCGGCGCGGATGCCGGCGTCCGCCGCCTCAATGGCGAGGCGGGCGCGCGCGGGCGTGACGCAGTAGAGCTCCTGCAATTCCTTTTCCGCACGTTTTTTGCCGCCCTCGCGGATGAGCGAGAGCGCGACCTTGCTGGGCCGCACGCCGGTCAGGCTCCCCCACGCGGGGGAGATGCCGAGCAGGTCCTTCGCCGCGCCGAAAAAGCTGATGCCGACGGCGTGACGGCGCTGTCCTTCTTTTTCATACTCCGTGCCGGAGAGGGGATAGTCGTAGCTGTGGGCGGCGGACTTGCCGTCCACGCCCAGCTCCGTCGTCACCTGCACGCGCTCGTCCTCTTCGGTGAGCGTCACGCGCGCCCAGCGCGTGTCGGCGGTTTTGTCGACCGTGCCGTAAACGGGCTTTTCGCCGGGGAAGAGCGTGAGTAAGCTCTGCTCCAGCGCGTATTTTTCATCATGCCCAATGAGCTCAAGTTTCATGTGGTTTCTTGTCCTTTATCGCAGCGCATGGCGCAGATACGGGTTCATCGTCTTTTCACGCGCGAGCGTTGTAGCATTCATGTGGCCGGGGTAGACGGTGTAGTCGCCTTCGATCTGGGCGAGACGGCGCAGCGAGGCGAGCATCTGCGCGTCGTTGCCGCCGGGGAGGTCGGTGCGGCCCATCGAGCCTGCAAACAGCGTGTCGCCGCTGAACAGCAGCCCGTAGCAGGACAGGCAGACCCCGCCCCTGGTGTGGCCGGGCGTGTGGTAGATTTTAAACGTCAGCTCATCGATGGTAAGCTCGTCGTTCGCGGGCCAGTTGTCGGTGAGGACGTCGGGCGTCAGCGGCAGCAGCTGGCTGCCCTGCGCGTCAACCGGGTCCATATAGACCTTGCAGCCCGTCGCCTTTTTCAGCGCGGCCACTGCGCCGACATGGTCATAGTGGCCGTGGGTCAGCAGGATGTGCGTCAGCGTCGCGCCGGCCTCGTCGAGCGCCTTCAGATAGACGCCCGGCTCGGCGGCGGCATCGATCAGGATGCCGTGCTTCGCGTTGGTGATAATTAAAAAGGTATTCGTGTACAGCGGCGCAACGCCGTGGATATGCTGGATGTTCATTGCGTCCTCCCTTAAATTATGCTTACTTTTTCCACTCGTCGGTGTCGATGACGATGGTGACGGGGCCGTCGTTCACAAGGTCGATCTTCATGTCCGCGCCGAACTCCCCGTGCTGCAGGTCTTTAAGGCCCTGATGGCTCATCTCCTCGAGGAATTTTTCATAGCACGGCACGGCCAGCTCGCCCCTGGCGGCATGGATGAAACTCGGGCGTTTGCCCCTGGACGTATCACCGTAGAGCGTGAAGTTGGAGACGACGAGTGCCGAATAGCCCAACTCGACGGCGCTGCGGTTCAGCTTGCCGTCCTCGTCCTCAAAAATGCGCAGGTGGGCGCATTTTTCGGCCAGCTTGGGCACAATGGCGCTGTCGTCGGTATCGCGCACGCCCAGCAGGATGACAA
>ENA-OYYB01001118-OYYB01001118.1-human-gut-metagenome-genome-assembly--contig:-NODE-1118-length-12272-cov-5.333961_pt1 | contig 12272 bp, 10 predicted proteins | sample MGYA00244059_ERZ653440 | MGnify/ENA primary metagenome ERZ653440 (study PRJEB26926, sample SAMN06164994) | human gut metagenome | biome: ENVO:00009003; feature: ENVO:2100002; material: ENVO:00002003... | reverse complement strand
AGATCTACACCTATTAAGTCGTCGGCAGCGTCAGATGTGTATAAGAGACAGCTCTCTATCTTATTCAATTTACGAATAAATTGCTGTTCATTCATATAATAATCAACGGCACCATGGCTTAATTTACAATGCTCCTTTAGTACAGCACATCGCCCATTCACAAGCATCGGTATCTCCAGATTCAGCGTTTCCAGAAGTATTAGAGACAGACTCTCATATTGAGAAGGATTAACTACAAGAAAAGCATGTTGAATAATAGCAATCTTTTCTTCATCAGAGACAAATCCTGTATATATAACTTCAGCAGCATCAGGAACTTTTCCAAATATACCACCAACCATCACCAGCTTTAATGAAGACTCCTTATATTGCTGCTTATAGTTGGAAAAACAAGTTATAAGATCATTGACCTTGGCTTTCTCCACACGACCGACACAAAGCAGATATTTATCAGGAAGCCTATATTTCCTCTTTGTTTCTTCCCAATTTGCCGCTTTTATTGGTTCAATACCTACACTTATGATCCCATGAGCCCCGAGGGCTTTACCAAACACTCGTTCACCCAACTTTTGTTCTGCTTTCGTATTAAATCCAACATATGCAAACTTTGAAAAAGCCTCAGTCAACACTCCACGAAAAGATATCTTTGTATAGTGCATTGTAGGAATCGCAATACTTTTCTCTCCCGCTAAAATAGCTGTATAATAAAATGGAGTATAGTCTATTGTCAATGCAATAAATGCCTTATAAACATCCTTATTTTCCTTTATAAACTGATGTAACTGGGACGAATAAAAGACACATCTCCTCATAGATTCCAGTTCTTCTTGTCGATAATAAGTCCAAACTGGTATAAAATAGGAGAACAACCGCAACCCTCGAATTCGATAAAGAAACATTCTTAAACGCCGTACAGGTTTAGCTCTCTTCAAATACTCAGACTCTGACATATCCCGAATCGGATCAACCTTAAAACGGCGTACCATTACACGATTTATATATTCAGCCCCTTCTGCAATATCATTGCCCCCCTTCATATAGTCTTTCACACAAGTAGTAAGCACTTCTACATCATAATCATCTACCAATCTTTCTGCCAGCATACGACAATGATATTCTGCTCCACCATTAATATCTGCCCCATACCGGACAACTACGAAAGCTATCTTATCTTTTCCCATTTTCTTTTATAAAATTAATATCTGACTTCAATCTTCCCATTATAAGAGACCAATTATAATTACTCTCCACATAAGATGCACCTTTTTCTCCCATCTCCTCTCTCAAATCTTCCGATTGTTCAATCCGTCGAAGCGCTTGATTAAACCCACGCTTATTCATATAATAAAAAGAAGCAAAATCACTTTTTAAACAATGTTCTTTCAATACCTTACAATGTCCGTTTACAAGCATTGGTTTCTTTTGGCTCATAGCCTCTAAAAGTATTAAAGAAAGGCTCTCATAACGAGAAGGATTCACTACAATATCGGCATGCTGTAGAATTGACATTTTCTCTTCATCACTGACAAAGCCTGTGTATATAACATCAGGATGCTCAAATCGCTCCATAGCCAGCCCACCTACCAATACTAATCTTAATGTTGAATCTGAATATTTTTTCTTATAGTTCACAAAATATGTAAGTAAACGATGAATCTTTTTAGGAGTAATACGACCAATATATAACAAATATTTCTCTGGTAATTGAAACTTTTCTTTTGTCATCGCCCAATCTGCGGATAAAGACTCCTCTATTCCTACACTCAATATCCCATGAACCCCCAAAGCCTTACCCAAAATATTTTCAGCAAGCCTCTGTTCCTCTCCGGTATTAAAACCAACATAAGCTATCTTTGAAAAAGCAGATGTTAATACAGAACGGAAAGAAATACCCATATTATGCATTGTAGGAATAGCTATTGTTTTTCTACCTGCATACAATGCAGTATAATAAAAGGTGACATAATCAGAAGACATTGCTATAAATGCTTTATATTCATCTATATGATCACGAATATAATCATTCAATGCGGACGAATAGAATTTATCACTCTTCATCGCCTGCACTTCATCATCATTCTTGTAAGTCCATACAGGAATCAAATAAGACAAGTATTTCAAGATTCCTAATTTAAAAAGGAACTGGCGTAGTTTTCTTGCTGGTTTAGCCCTCTTTGCGAAATAGCGTTCCTTTTCACGCTGAACAGGATTCGTCCTAAAACGACGAATCACTACTCCATTCCATTCCTCCTCACCTTCCGGATATATATTTTCACCCGTCGCAACATCTCTGACACAGGTAGTAAGTACTTCCACATCATAATCAGATACTAACCGTTCTGCTAACATCTGACAATGATATTCAGCCCCGCCATTTATATTTTTGCCATATCTGACAACAACAAAAGCAACTTTCTCTTTCTTCATAGCTTCCCTTAATACAACATTCTACTTATGAGAGCATCTGAATCACATTTTTCATCCGTCCTATAATCATCTCCCAATTATAATTCTCCTGAACATAGTGACGCCCTTTCTCTCCCATCTGTTGACGTAATGTTTCTGAGTTCTCAAGATGATGCAATTTTCGCATAAAATCTCTACGATTCATATAATACAAAGCTGCATAATTGCTCTTTTCACAATGTTCTCTCAACACATTACACCTGCCATTGACCAACATCGCCTTACCTTCGCTCATCGTTTCAAGTAAAATAAGTGATAAACTTTCATATCTGGAAGGATTCACTATTACTTTAGCATTCAACTGAATCGCTACTTTCTCCGCATCATCAACAAAACCTGTGTAAATTATATCCGGATGTTCGACTGTCTTTCCAAAAATACCTCCGACTAAAACTAGCTTTAATCGAGAATCTACATATTTCTTTTTATAGCTTAAAAAATACTCAACTATATTATTCAACTTTATAGCATCAATTCTCCCTACATACAATAGATAATCTTCCGGCAAATTATATTTTACCTTTGTTTGCTCCCAATCAGCAGCTTTCGTCTTCTCTATACCTACACTTATAATGCCGTGAGCAGCCAAAGGCTTTCCAACTATATTCTCTACCAATTTCTGTTCTGCTTCTATATTAAATCCAATATAGGCAACCTCAGAGAAAACAGAAGTAATAATAGAACGAAAGGATGAACCGTTATTATGCATAGTAGGAATCAGAATCGTCTTCTCCGGCGCATATAGTGCAGTATAATAAGTATGAGGGAAAAAGGAAAGCGGAATGAACGCTCTATAAAAAGCTTTATTCTCCCTTATAAAAGCATACATTGAAGATGAATAAAAAACCTGACTATTCAAGGCCTTTATTTCTTCTTGTTCTTTATAATGCCAAATCGGTTTCACATAAGACAAAGGCTTCAAAAGACGACATCTGTACAAGAAGTGCCTCCACTTCTTTGCCGGAGCCGCCTGCCTGACATAGCTTTTATGTAAGTCCGGTTCAACAGGATCTGAATAGAATCGACGTACCAAAACTCCATTCAGGATTTCTTCTCCTTCAGGATATTCATTATCACCGGTAACATAATTCTTGACACACGTAGTCAATACTTCAACATCATAATCGTTAACCAGCCTTTCGGCCAGCATACGACAATGATATTCAGCACCTCCGTTTATATCTTTTCCATAACGAACTACTATAAAAGCTATCTTTTCCTTAGTCATTCTAGTCAATCAACAATTTGTGCTTTCTCTTAAATATAGCACGATAACCACGATATAGCATCCTATAAAAACCGAAGTGTTTACACATAAAATATCGTTTGATTGACATACTCGGGCCTAGTTGCCAAGGAGTAATATGACGATATTCACGCATTTTCAACATCGTTTCATCTATTATATCCTCAAAAGCCGGTGACGGAGGGCACAACAAAGTATGGTTAATCAAATGAATCCCCCTCTTAAGTACGCCAACGGAAGATTCACCTCCAAGTTCCGCATTCTGAATAAACTTATCCTGTTCATAAAGACTCAGGAAATAATGATATTCCTTTACCGGATCATAACCACCACGAGTAATGCTTTCATTCTTATGAATCATATAATGGTATTTAGAGACACAACTCAATACCACTTTCTGAGAGCTATAAAATACTTTATATAATACAGCTACGTCCTCATAAACCCGTCCGACAGGGAATGAAAGGCGGTCAAACAATTTACGTTTAAAGAGCTTCGCCCATAAATAGTTCTTTACCAAGTCATTCTTTACCAAAGCACGTATAATCTCCTTTCTGGAAAAAACATACAGCTTACCCGTGTTGTTGATTATTTTAGAAGGTCTTCCCTCCTGCTCAAGAAGATAAGTACAAGCAGAAACATCTGCATCATGCTCTTGCATCAAGGTGTAAAGATACTGATACATATCATGATCAATCCAGTCATCACTGTCAACAAAACCCAAGAGCTCTCCCGTAGCTGCAGCCAAACCGGCATTACGGGCAGCACTCACCCCACTATGAGGCAAATGAATAGTCTTAATGCGCTGATCCATTCGCGCATACTCATCGCAGATACCGGAAGAGCCGTCGTCAGAACCATCATCAACTAAGATAATCTCAAGGTTCTTATAGGTCTGCTCCAGTATAGATTGCAGACAAGTCTTCAAATAGTCCTTTACATTATAAACAGGCACTATAAGACTAATCAATGGTCCAGAGATATTAGTATTCATATTATTCTACTTGTCAACTTTTTATTTTTACTGCAGCCCCTTCTATATAGAATGCTATATAACAAGGAATACTGCAAAACTACCCTCGATTTTAAATAAATTTCACACTTGCATGTGATTCGATAATACAATCTAAACACTCTCAAATCAAACAATTACCTCTTATTTGCCATTTATACAGTATAATTCGTCTAGTTTCCAAAGTTCATTCAAAGATTTCCACTGTTTATCATTCAGGTTAGTTTTCCCATTATTTTTCTTTTGTAAGCTATTATTCTGCGTTTGAGGCAGCTCTATCGGCCGGGGATAGAATTCACCCCCTCCTGTCACCTTGACCCGCCTCTTTAATTCATTCGCTTTCAACCATAAATCATCCGCAGACGGACAATGTTCACTGATTATTTTCCAGTCAAACAACTCCTCTCCATACCAATGGGGAGGATAATAAATCCCGCCACATCCGATTGCCACATTCTGCAAAGAGCTATTCACCGGCATCGTAAACACTTTCGCCCACTTTCTATATACCGAAAAAGAATTTCCATCCATATGAATCTTCCGGATAACGTTTCCGCAAACTGTATCCGGATACTGATACGATAAGGTAAGCAAACGCTCAACCGTATTCCGGGGATAAATCAAATCATCATCCACTGTTATCACTTTACTATCCGGGTATTCACGGAAAACATAATGATACTTCTTATGTGAACGGAAATTCTCAGACACAAATCTGAATTCTATTCCTTTAGCCATCAATGTTTTAAGTTCTTCCGGCAGATCATTCAACCGTCCGGGGAACTCCAGTTCCGACAACCATACAATTATCTTTTCGGGCGGACAAGTCTGCCACAGAATCGATTTCAACATCAGATGAAGCTGAGAAATACGGGGAGGAAATGTCGTCAACGAGACAATGACTCCCGAATGGTTCGATAATGCCGGAGCATCAGTGTCTTGCTGATAAGCACGCACCACTTTATCATGATACTTTGCTCTTCTCCACCTACAAGGCAAAGAATAGATATGTCGGTAGAATCCTCCTTTTTCCTTATAGGAAGTCAGCTTCTCTTCTTCCCGTGTATAGCGATCATAATAACTGTTCACCTTCACAGACTGACCTCTCAGTACATCCTTTACAATGCCCAGAGAAGCCCATTGAACCTTTGCTCCACGAGTATGCTTTCGTATGTTCCGGTTCTTCTGGATAGAGTCTTTCGTCTTATACCCTCTTGCATGATCCAAATGGAGGCATACAGTAGAGTAACGTATCTGCATACCATGAATTCCATAGTTCTCCAGACGTTCTCCAAATTCACGGTCTTGTCCACCGTACTGCATACGCTCATCAAAACCATTCACAGCCAGAATATCGCTTAGCCAACCGGAAGCATTATGCCCATTCCAGCTTGCTTTGGTAGGAGTAAATGTATTTAATGCCCACCTTTTAAATCCTGTAGCAGTCAGTTTATTATTTTTAAAAGAGGCAGGCATCCCTTTTCCTCTCATCCATTGCAGATCAAAACATCTGCCGGATAATATATCGTCCTTTGTAATATCTTTCGACAAATCCATACTCAACTTATGATATCCGCCGGACAGGAAACGTCCTTTACGGCGAAGACGCAAGTGAGTTGAGACGAAGTCTTTACGTGGAATACAATCGCCATCACTGAAAAGCAGGTAATCTGCTTGCGCAGCCAGTATGCCTTTATTCAGAATATCACATTTACGGAATCCTTTATCTTCGTGCCATACATGCTTCACCTGAAAGGACAATTGTGGAGTTATCCTCTGCAACATATCATAAGTTTCTTTCCGCGAACCATCATCGGCAACAATCAATTCAAAGTTCTTAGTATCCTGGGCTTCATATCCCCACAACACCTTCTCCAGCCATTCAAGCTGGTTGCAGGTTGACAGTACGACCGACATCTGCAAAGAAGTAGTCTTCCGGCTAAAACGGATAATAGAATAATTGTACTCCATCTGTTCCCCAGCCCAATAAAGTTCTCTCGAAATCTCCCTCCATCCGGCTAAGTCCACACGATCAGTGCCATCAATGTCTTCCTCCTTATGCAAACGAACCAGACATAATGCGTCCTCATCCTGATCTTCTTTCAAGTCAGCATGATGAGCAAGCAAGTAGTCCCGTACTTTTTCATCCGAACAAACAACATTATTTTCAAAAGCTACTATCATTAATTACCCTCCTTTAGCCATTAAATATCCAACTGAAACCAGACCTGATGTCTGCGACGATATCTGTTCCAGAATTTCTTTCTGTAATGCAGAATCAAACGCACACATTCTTCTTCATCCATCCCTCTCGAACGGGCATATTCTTTTCCCAACAAGATGAAGAAGGGTGTCTGCCCCCATAAACGGGCAAAATTCGCACAACCTTTCTTAATATCCACTTCGCCAAAATGCATTCTGTTAATATCCACCAGTGAGAAATGATATTCCTCTCCTATCTTGTCATACAGGATATTTCCCGGGGAATAGTCCAAATGCAGAATTCCGGCTTCATGCAAACGCGCTGTAAATTCCGCAAAAGCGGTCACTACATCTTCGCAGCTTTTTATATCCGCATTGCCAAACTGGCAAAAATTATATCGATAGGGAGATTGTATGCTCATAAAATATGAATGACCAATCAAACCCATTTTTGTCTCTTCTATATAGGCAATAGGACATGGGGTTTCAAACCCTTTCTCCAACAGTTTCTCCGGATAAACAAAAGCCCGTTTCCCTTTCGAAGGGCGAAAGAAAGCATAAGCGATCCGATTTATCAGTGGAGGTATCGTATACCGTTTCACGTTAATATCCAATCCATCCACCGTGATCATCTTTATCAAATTTCGCCCGGAATGAATTACCGTTCCTATTGTCTCAAAATCTTTCGGAATACGTTCTACATATTCTCTCAGATATTCGTATTTGGGGTTAATCATTATTTTCATCTTACGAAAAAACAAGAATGGTCATACTTCTCTTCATCTCTCAACTCTTTTGCCCGGTCATCTTAAAATATTTATCCAACACAAGCAGTGATATCAAATTTTCTCTTCTCTTATCTTTAAACTGGGACACATATTCATGGGCATGTCTGATGATCTCCAATGATTCGTCTACATGCTCTATATAGTAATTCAACCGTTCCTCCAGATCAGAGAAATCCGGTTTTATTTCAATATAATGATAATTGGGAATAAGCGTGCCTTCCATAAACCATGTCTCACAGGTAGGCCGGGGCATCACTGCTATTGAATTTGATGACATCACCCATTTCAGGTTGCTGGCCACATCGATTCCTTCAAGAGCCATTATGAATTTATAATCCAAATGCTCATTAATCGTTTTCTTCTCCGTACGCCACTCTGCCGGATCAGTCGTATTTTTGCTGACATCTCCCAGATCGCACATCGGATGATGAAAATACATTTCCATAAAAAGCTTTCTGGAAGGTTTTCCTTTTACCTTTCCACGAAAGATTACCATATTTTTCTTCTCAGTAAAAGCCTTCTTGTCGTCCACAAATATAAAATGACGAACCTTATCCAGTTTCATCACAATCGAATTCACGTTATCATCTGTCAGCGGACGACTTTTCACAATAGAGGGATAGTCGGGAACAAATGTCACATCACCGGGACAAAAGCCCCACTGAAACTGATCAGAAAACCAGCGGGTATATTGATAAGTATCAAAGAAATACACTTTTTGTTTGCTCATCTTGTGCTCTGAAAGATGCGGAGCAGAAGAAGGTAATTGCACCGTTCCGGAAAGTTTGTTATAATAGTCAACACGATGTTCTATATACTCCTTGTCCTTCCGGCGGGATAGTGAAGACAACTTTCCTTGTAACCGTAGCCGGAAAATGCCTTTCGGAATAATAAGTCTGAGAGCATTTACCGAGTAGTAAATGAACTTAGGATTCTTCCCGCTACGCAACTTATATAAAAGTTTATTCTTCATTCTTGTTCCATATCTCAGGAGTACTTGGCTCCTAATTGATTATTCCTTCAATCTTCGCTATCACCTGTTCGGGTTTTATTTCTCTCAGGCAGGCATAATCGCCCCGCCAGCATGGTTTCTGTCCGTATACGGAGCAGGGGCGGCATGACAGGTCAAGCTGTACCGTATTGACCGGCAACTGTTTCCATCCCATAAACCCGGCATAAGGATGAGTAGCTCCCCAGACAGAGATCACCGGAATGTTGACCAGCGAAGCCAAATGCATATTCGCCGAATCCATCGAGAGCATCACATCCAGATGACTCATTAGATTCAGTTCGGTACGCATATTCAACTTACCAATCATAGAAACGACGGTAGGATATTTCGCCACCCAGCCATCGAATACTTCCTGTTCACTCTTGCCACCACCGAAAAGGAAAACCTTCACCTTTGGATCGGCGGCAAAATGGGCTACTACCTGCTCCTGCAATTCAATAGGGTATATCTTACCCATATGTTTGGCAAATGGAGCTATACCAATCCATTTCAAATTATCTTTTGCGCCTGTGACAGATTCTATCTCTGCAAAGTTCCCTTTTTCATCTCCATAAATCGAAGAAAAGTTCAACAATACAGGGAAACCCAGTTTCTCCAGCACATCGGCATAACGACGGAAAGAACTTTTCTGGTTCTCCAATACTTTATGCCGGCGGCGAACTAATTTTTCTTTTCCCACTCTACCTTTATAGATAGATGCCACAGGTATATTAGCCAGCCGGAACCTCAAACACAAGTATTTCGTACGAAGCACATGATGAAAATCTGCCACATAGTCGAAACTCTTTGCTTTCAGTTCCGAATAAAGGGTGTTCAACCCCCATAATCCTTTATGTTTACCCGTCAGGTCAGCACCGATAAAACTCACATTTGCAGGAAGTCCCTGAAAAAGCGGCTGCCATACAGCACGGCTCAACACCGTAATTTCAAGTTGAGGATATTGTACTGCCAGCGAATGTACTACCGGTATCGTCATGGCTACATCGCCAAGAGCTGAGAAACGGATAATGAGAATACGCGCCATTCGTTATTTTTTTGCATAAAGCACCGGATTCAGCGCCGGGTCATTATACATCTTCATCTGTTTATATACTTTCATATACTTTTTCCCTGCCTCAATATCAGCCAGCAGCTGATCGATAGCCGAAGAAAGGTCTTTCCGTTGTTCCAGCAGAATATCCAGTTTTACCTGGCATTGTGCACGATGTTCTTCCGTCGTATCCGTACGCTCCACTTCCTGCTGCATGTGGTAAATTTTCAAAGCAAGAATAGAGAGACGGTCTACTGCCCAGGCAGGACTTTCCGTATTGATGGTAGCATCTGCCAGCGGCTTTACATCCTTATATCGATCAAGAAAATAGCTATCAATCAACTCCACCAGATCCGTACGGTCCTGATTGGATTTATCGATTCTTCTCTTTAAAGCTACGGCTGCCACCGGATCAATATGCGGGTCACGGATAATATCTTCGAAATGCCATTGTACGGCATCAATCCAGTTTTTCAGATACAAATAATACTCTATCGACTTCAACTCGTAAGGATTGTTCATCGGCGCATCTACGCTGTCCGTCACATGGTAATCTGTCGTCGATTTCCAAAAAATATCATTGCAAAGGTTACTAAATGTCATAATCTTAACTAGCTAATAGATGTATAATAGGACAAAGCTATGTAATATTTTTCAGACAAGCAACCGTTTCTTACTTTTTTATTTCTTACCTTTGTCTGAGCAAAAAAGGAATTGTATATGAAAATTATTATAGATGATAAGATACCTTATATAAAAGAGGCAGCAGAGAAAATTGCCGAAGAGGTAATCTACGCACCGGGAAAGGATTTTACACGGGAACTGGTACAGGATGCGGACGCACTCATCATCCGGACCCGCACTCACTGCAACCGCGAATTGCTGGAAGGCAGCAAAGTAAAATTTATCGCCACAGCAACCATCGGATTTGACCATATCGACACCGAATACTGCAAGCAGGCGGGTATCGAGTGGGCAAATGCCCCGGGATGCAATTCCGCCTCGGTGGCTCAGTATATACAATCCTCTCTTCTGATCTGGAAATCTCTTCGGAATAAAAAGCCGGACGAACTGACGATCGGCATTATTGGTGTAGGTAATGTAGGAAGCAAGGTGGCCAAAGTCGCACAGGATTTCGGTATGCGTGTACTACTGAACGACCTGCCAAGAGAAGAGAAAGAAGGAAACATTGCCTTCACCTCACTAGAGAAAATAGCCGAAGAATGTGATATCATCACCTTTCACGTACCTTTATATAAGGAAGGGAAATATAAAACGTATCATCTGGCAGACGGGAATTTCTTCCGGTCTCTCCAACGAAAGCCTGTTGTCATTAACACTTCAAGAGGTGAAGTGATCGAAACAAACGCCCTGCTGGAAGCCATCAACAACGGTACAATCTTGGACGCAATAATCGACGTATGGGAACATGAACCGGAAATTAACCGTGAATTATTAGAAAAGGTACTGATAGGCACCCCGCATATCGCCGGATACTCTGCCGACGGAAAAGCAAATGCCACCCGAATGTCGCTGGACTCCATCTGCCGCTTCTTCCACCTAAACGCAACTTATGAAATCACCCCTCCCACCCCATCTTCGCCTCTTATTGAAGCAAAAGACCGTGAAGAAGCTCTGCTGAAAATGTACAATCCCATCGAAGACAGCAACCGATTAAAATCCCATCCGGAACTATTCGAAACCTTACGGGGAGATTATCCGTTGAGGAGAGAAGAGAAGGCGTATAATATAATAGGTATTAAGTAATAAGTATTAGGTATTAACCGTAGTTGCTTAAACTTCCATTCGGCAAAAGTCCGCATGGTTAATACTTAATACCTAATACTTAATACTTATTGTTTCTTCTACAACATGTGGGAAATGCTCATACTCCAAAGCGTGTACTTTTTTAGCCACCTCTTCGGGTGAGTCATCGGGAAGTACGGGGCAGGTGGCTTGGAAGATGATGTTTCCTTCGTCGTAGTGCTCATTAATATAATGTATAGTAATGCCAGTTTCTTTTTCGCCCGCAGCTACTACGGCTTGGTGAACTTTGTCGCCGTACATACCTTTTCCGCCGAACTTGGGCAGGAGAGCAGGATGTATATTTATGATTTTATCGGGATAAGCATGCAAAAGCAAATCCGGCACGCGGACAAGGAAACCTGCCAGCACGATAAAGTCAATACGATATTCCTGCAAAATAGCCAGAATTTCATCTCCGGCTATCCAGTCCTCCTTTGGAAACACGTTACAGGGCACTTTCAAACGATGCGCACGTTCCAAAACGTAGGCATCACTTTTATTAGAAAGCACTAACGACACCTCAACGGAGTCGCTCTTCTGGAAATACCGGATGAGATTCTCGGCATTTGAGCCGGAACCGGAAGCGAAAATGGCGATGTTTTTCTTCATTATACTCGAATTCAATGCACAAAACAGTGAAAAATGTGCAAAAGACTGCATTTATTTAGTCAAATATTTGCGCAAAACGATAAATATTCATTCCTTTGCAC
>ENA-OYYB01001086-OYYB01001086.1-human-gut-metagenome-genome-assembly--contig:-NODE-1086-length-12458-cov-5.164799_pt1 | contig 12458 bp, 7 predicted proteins | sample MGYA00244059_ERZ653440 | MGnify/ENA primary metagenome ERZ653440 (study PRJEB26926, sample SAMN06164994) | human gut metagenome | biome: ENVO:00009003; feature: ENVO:2100002; material: ENVO:00002003... | reverse complement strand
TGTATAAGAGACAGCTTCCTCAACAGGTGATTCTAAAAAGGCTTCACTGGTGACTGACGGAGGTGCTGGTAGCCGTTGGGAAAGTGAATATAATGATCCTCAATGGATATACGTTGATCTTGGTAAGGAAGAAAAAATAGAGAATGTCATTTTAAAGTGGGAAACAGCCTGTGCCAAGAAGTACGCTTTACAAGTATCAAATGATGCAAAAGAGTGGAAAACTGTTTACGACAATAAGGATGGAAAAGGCGGTACAGAGAAAATAGATCTGGAATCTATAACAGCTCGTTATGTAAAGGTTGAATTATTGGAAGGCTTTGGTTCATATATTGATGTAACTGAAGTTTATATCTACAACGCTCAGTAAAGTCTAGTCATTAGCAGATAAGTTAATTTTAGAGCCAGGCTTCATTTTGAAAGCCTGGCTCTTTTCTTGTATAAGCTACTATGTCCCTCCCTGTCTCCTCGTAAGGGAACCCTTGTGCCAAGGGCTTGGCACAGTTGTGCCACTACGGTGTCATTGTTGTGCCAACGGCTTGGCACAGCCGTGCCACCAAATGGTGACAGTTGTGTCTTCTGAGCGTAACAGTAGTATCACTTCGTGTTACTGCCGATCACCAGTCATAATCTTCAACGTATGCATCAAAGTTTTGTAGATGAGTTGCTCCGTAATTCTTGAGGATATTTAATATTCTTTGTTGCTCGGAGGGGGTAAGGAGGCGTTCGCCTTTGCGGATGCGGTAGTAAGTTCTGCGACCAAAATAGCTCATTAAATGTGATATGACAGTTTGCATTTGCTTATAAGGCAAGTCTTCTAACATTCTGATGAATCCCTTAGCATAACGTACTTTGACATTAGAGCGATAATAAGGACAATTCCCTTGTTGGGCAGCGAGATGTTTGGGACTGATAATAACCCAGTATTCAATCTTTTCCGGTACACTTTGTGCTGTAAGTAGTCTTAAGCAAGTGTTTGCTTTTGAACATTCCCGATTGAGGCACATTGCGTACTGATAGGGGACTTTGGTAAAGTCAATTTCTTCTTCCATGATTTATAGTTGTTTGTCCGGCAAAAGTAGTGAATACTAACTGAAAAATAGCCTGAAAGTAAACTTCTTTACTTTCAGGCTATCGTTTTTTTTGCCATTATCCGGATAAAGTCTTTCAGAACAGAGAGAAAGTCAGAAAACCGGAAGCAAAAGGGCCTAATATAGGAACGTGAATTTAATCGATGAACTAACTACTGTTCTTTGGAAAAAGAATAAGGCATATCCTCTTCTTTGGTTCCTCTGTTCAGATTCGGCCGATTACTCATGTCTACTTTGATAGTACCTCCCTTGAACAAATCTTCGTGACGCAGATAATTCTTGGTATGATCAGCACCATTGAAGCTCATGGAATCAATATAGAAATTTTCCGTGCTGTTATTGGGCGCGTCGATAACAAGACTATTGCCGTTCTCGAAGTGAAGAGTAGCCTTTTTGAACAGAGGAGCTCCCATCACATATTCGTCCGTTCCAGGGCAAACAGGGTAGAAACCCAATGCAGAGAACACATACCAGGCAGAAGTCTGTCCGTTGTCTTCGTCTCCGCAGTAACCGTCTGGTCCGGGCGTGTACATTCTGTCCATTACCTGACGTAACCAATATTGTGCCTTCCACGGTTGTCCTGCATAGTCATAGAGGTAAATCATGTGCTGGATCGGTTGATTGCCATGTGCATAGTTGCCCATATTCATCACAGTCATTTCACGAATTTCGTGAATTACCTGTCCGTAATAGCTGTCATCAAAAATGGGCGGTACGGCAAATACGGAATCCATCATGGTAATAAACATTTCTTTCCCGCCCATCAGGTCAATAAGTCCCTGCGGATCGTGGAAGACAGACCAGGTATAATGCCAGCTGTTTCCTTCCGTAAAGGCATCTCCCCATTTCAGTGGTGAGAAAGGAGACTGGAATGTACCGTCTTCGTTGCGACCACGCATTAGCTTGGATTCTTTATCGAAAAGATTCTTGTAATTCATGGCACGTTTGGCAAACAGGTTGATTTCTTTCTTGGGACGTTTCAGTTCCTTTGCCAACCGGTAGATACACCAGTCATCGTATGCATATTCCAGAGTACGGGCGGCGTTCTCGTTGATTTTCACATCGTAGGGTACGTATCCCAGTTTATTATAGTACTCGTATCCCAATCGTCCGGTGGAAGAAACCTCCGGATGCACATTCTCCGTTCCATGAATCAATCCTTCATACAACGTCTTGATATCATCGACTTTTACTCCCTTCATATAAGCGTCCACAAGGATTGATGCGGAGTTATTTCCGACCATGCAACCTCTGTGTCCCGGACTTGCCCATTCGGGGAAGAAACCGCTTTCAAGGTATGTATTGATCAACCCTTCCTGCATCTCCTTGTTAACCGACGGGTACATCAGATTCAACAGTGGGAAGAGGCAGCGGAATGTATCCCAGAAACCGGTATCGGTAAACATATATCCCGGAAGTACCTGTCCGTTATACGGACTGTAATGGATGGGCTGGCCGTTTGCATCCAGCTCATAGAACTTGCGCGGGAAAAGCAGTGAACGATACAGACAGGAGTAGAATGTACGGTACTGATCCAGATTGCCGCCTTCTACTTCTATTTTGCCCAGCACCTGATTCCAGGCATCTTTTCCTTTTTGGGCGAGTTGTTCTATGTTATCTTTGCCCAGTTCGTTCATATTGGCGGCAGCCTGCTCAAAGCTGATGAAAGAAGAGGCGATGCGTGCATTCACCTGCTCTCCTTTGCGGGTTTTGAATCCGATGATCGCTCCGGCATGGTCGGTTGTCTGTTCCGCTACGTTCTCTTGCAGATTTCCGTTCTCTACCGTAGCCTTATAGGTGAAAGGCTTGTCGAACTCGATGATAAAGTAGTTCTTGAAATTTTCGGGAACACCCCCGCTGTTGCGTGTCGTATAACCGATTATTTTATTCTCTTCCGGAAGAATCTTGATGGATGAACCTTTGTCGAAGGCATCTACAATCACATAAGAATGATCATTCTCCGGGAATGTGAAACGGAAAAGTACGGCACGTTCCGTCGGTGTCATTTCAGTGACTATATCGTGTTCTGCCAGGTATACTTTGTAGTAGTAAGGAGTTGCCACTTCACCTTTATGTGCAAACCAGCTTGCACGTTTCTCTTCGTCAAACACCGGTTGGCCTACTATCGGCATTATCGAGAACTGACCATAATCATTGATCCATGGACTGGGCTGGTGTGTCTGTTTGAACCCGCGGATTTTGTTGGCGGTATAGGTATATTGCCATCCGTCTCCCATTTTGCCTGTCTGTGGAGTCCAGAAGTTCATACCCCAGGGACGGGCAATAGCCGGATAAGTATTACCTGTTGATAACTCAAAAGTAGACTGGGAACCCATCAGCGGATTGACATACTGCGTCCAGTCTTTGGCTTGGGACAATAGCGTACAACTAAGTACACAAGCTATCAATAAGAGTCTTTTCATGATTAGTAATGGTTTTTATATGATTATTGAGGAGAGTTGTTACTTCCCCATTGTGTAGGATGGTCAGTCATTTTGATCTCCATGATTCCGCCTGCTACAATGTCCTGATGTCCGAAGAATGGCGTGTCCAGAGGTTTGCCGTTCAGCAATACGCTTTCGATGTATTTGTTGCTTTTGGAGTTGTTCTTCACCACGATGCTGAATGTCTTTTCACTGGGGAGATTGATCACAGCTTTGTCGAAAGCCGGACGTCCGATAGAATACACCGGTTTGCCCGGGCATACCTGATAGAATCCCATCGAGTTGAGTATGTACCATGCCGACATCTGTCCGCAGTCTTCATTGCCGGACAACCCGTCGACGTTGTTGGCATACTGGCTCCGGTAGACACTGTCCACTAATTCCTGCGTTCTCCACGGACGATTCACATAGTTGTACAGATGAATCACGTGATGACTCGGCTCATTGCCATGTGCATACTGACCGATCAGTCCGCTGATATCAGCCGAGGTGGTTTCTCCGTCCAGACTCGAATCGACTGTAAACAGCGAATCCAGCTTTTCTACAAAAGCCTCCTCGCCTCCCATCAGTTTTACAAGTCCTTCCACATCGTGCGGAACAAACCAGGTCCACTGCCAGGCGGTTCCTTCGCAATAGTCATCGCTACGGTGAGTGGAGGCACGCGGGTTGAATGGGGTGCGCCATTCGCCATTCGAATCCAGTCCGCGCATGAAGCGGGTCGATTTGTCGAAATAGAACTCGTAGGCTTTGGCGAAACGTTCATACTTTGCTTTGTTTTCGAAGTCGTTCATTGCTTCGGCAAAGATGGAGATACACCAGTCGTCGTAGGCATATTCCAGCGCTTTGGCTACAGATTCATTTTCGCGGTCGCAGGGGATGTAGCCGATGGCGTTTTTATAATACTTCGCTTTGGGCATCAGATGCGGCAGCACCAGATCGGGGCATTTGATGCCTGTAGTGTCATATTCGGCTGCCCGTAGACTGGCTTTATATGCTTCGTGAGCATCAAAATTGCGGTAACCTTTCATATAGGCATCCACGATAACAGGGACCGCATGATATCCGATCATCGTTCCAGTGTAGTTGGAAGCCAGATCCCACATTGGGTATATTCCGCCTTCCTGATGTTTCCTGATCAGTGAATTGATGAACTGATTGTTCAGATTCGGGTCGATGATCGTCATCAGCGGGTGCAGTGCACGGAAAGTATCCCACAGGGAGAAGACAGTATACAGCGGATTAATGGTATCTCCCTGATGTACTTCGAGATCCATGCCGAGATAGCGTCCGTCCGCATCCGTAAACAGGTTCGGGCTGATGGCCGTATGATACAGAGCGGTATAGAAAATGGTTTTATCTTCTTTATCGGAAGTGGTGATGTCTATTTTAGACAGATAATTATTCCAGGCAGTGCGGGCATCTTTTCGTACCTTGTCGAAGTCCCATTCGGGAATTTCGGATTCCACATTCTTGCGTGCGCCGGCGATATCGACGGCGGATACACCCACTTTTACCAGTACTTCTTCGTCTTTCTTTGTATTAAAGTGCAGTACGGCTTTGCATACAGGCAGGCGTTTGCCGTTGTCCATTGTGACAGAGTCGGTGATGAGGGTATATGCGAACGGTTTGGAAAACTTGGCGTAGAAGTTAATATACTGGTCGAAAGCCCAGTAAGTCGTCTTCTTATGTCCGCAGATTTCCGTGTCACTGATAACTTCGATTTCCATCTCGTAGTTGGTCTGCCGTTGCAGGCTATAGTCCAGGTCGATGATAAATCCGGATTCTGTGCTTTCGGGGAAAGTGTAGCGGTGGATGGCGCCGCGTTTGGTAGCTGTGATTTCCGCTTTTACCTGATAGGTGTCGAGGAAGACGGAGTAATATCCGGGTTCCGCAGTCTCATTCTCGTGCGAGAAAGCAGAGGCGTAAGCCAGTTTCTGGCTTTCCGGATCAGTTGTCAGATACTGCGGTTTGCCGACAATCGGCATCAGTAATACATCTCCGTAGTCACAACAGCCTGTACCGCTGACGTGGGTATGCGAAAAACCGTTGATCGTGTTGTCGTCGTAATAATAACCGGAGCAAGCGTCCCAGCCGTCGATCCGGGTGTCCGGACTGGGCTGGATCATACCGTGCGGAACTACGGCTCCGGGGAAAGTATGTCCATGTCCGCCGGTGCCTATGAAAGGATTGACATAAGCACTATAATCTTTTACACTGGGGGACTCTGTGCAGGAGTTGAGCATTATAAATCCTCCGAAACATCCTATCAGAAGTGTCTTTAATTTCATGTCGTTTATTAGTTTAAGTTTAACACAGGACTCATTTTTTATCTGAAGAGATAAAGATGTTGTTTCCTACGATTTTATATTCAATAGGTATGGAATTCTGCAAGGATTTCAATACCGATTCGATGGTTGATTTTTTCTTCAATACACCCGAATATGTTTTGTCCGACCGAATGTCAGGAGACAGAATGATCTTCACGTCGTAGAAGCGTTCCAGTGCCTTGGTGATGGTAAATATGTTTGCTTTATTGAATGGTATCAGATTGTCACGCCATACAGCATCCAGTTTCGCGTCGACCTGTTTCACCGTCAGTCGTCCGCTGTTTCTGTTCAGTTCGGCACGCTGACCGGGGGCGAGGACAATTTGTCCTTCGTCCTTGTTGCCTTTCACTTCGATTTCTCCTTCGATCAAGGTTGCTTCCGCTATCCGGCAACGTTTGTCGCATTTGAAGTTGAAAGTGGTTCCTAGTACACGTACGCGCATAGCGTCGCTTTCTACCGTGAATGGTTTATGGCGGTTCTTGGTCACTTCGAAATAGGCTTCTCCGTCCAGATACACATTACGTTCTTTTTCGGAGAATTCGCGCGGGTACTTCAGCGTGGCAGCATTGTTCAGCCAGACTTTCGTTCCATCCGGCAAGACAACTTCCTTCACGATGCCTTCATTGGCAACGGCTACCAGCATCTGATGCTCCGGCCGGTTGTAGAACCAATATCCAGCTCCTCCGCCCATTAGTAAAGCAACGGCAAGGATGGCCGCATATCTCATCCAGCGATGCATATGCAGTACTTTATCTTTCTTCTTTTTCTCTTGCGACAGTTGTTTATAAAGCCTTTTTTCCGCATTAGCCATTCTCTGTTCATCGGCATAATGGTCGAATTTACCCAGATGATAAATTTCTTCCATGCGGAACAACTGGCGGGCATTTTCGTCCGATTCGCTGATCCAGGCATTCACCTCGATCAGCTCTTCTTCAGAACACTGACCAGTCAGATATCTGTTTATTATTTCTTCGCTCAGATTTCTCATTTTCTTTTCCTTCATATAAGTAATACAATTGAAAACCCAAAAACACTTATCTTTAATCCAATAAAAATAAGAGGAGAATGAACCAAAGATGTCCGAGACGATTTCGCAGGAACTTCAATGCCTTATACATATGTGCCTCTACCGTGCGGAGTGAAACTCCCAGTACATCGGCTATCTCCTTATTTTTCATGTCGTGCAGATAGCTGAGCTTGAAAACTTCTTTGCACTTGTCCGGAAGCTCATTGATTGCATCGTGAATCTCTTTCCGCAATTCCCGGTCTTCGATCTTGCGGATCACTTCGTTGTTGTCCGGCTGATAAAACTCTGCACGCCTCCGGTTTATCTCTTCCATGGCGGTGCAATAGCCATCTTCTACATTACGATGTTTCAATACGTTAAGGGCACGTGTATAGACAGCACGATAGAGGAAAGCCTGAATCTGCTCTCCTATCTCTATGCTGTCTTTTCGTTTCCAAAGCTCTACGAACACGTCCTGCACTACATCCTCCGCCTCTTCTTCTCCTACCAGTCGGGTGGCATAGAATATCAGGCTGGGGTAGTACCTGCGGAATAGAGCTTTGTAGGTTAAGTCGAAGTTTTCATCCATTTTTCCGATAGATTAGTTTTAGGTGGACCTACTGGGTTTGTTCTTCAAATTCGACTTCCACTAAGGGAGTATTCCCCATTTCAAATTCGACGGTGGCACCGCTCATAATCTGTTCATGGGTAAGGTAGGTCTTGTTGTACGGTTGACCGTCTACTTTGATAGATTGAATGTAAATATTCTCTTTGCTCACTTTGGGGGCAAGTACTGTAAATGTCTTTCCGTTAGCCAGATGCAACTTCATCTCCGGGAACAGGGGAGTACCGATTTCATACTTTCCGCTGACCGGATTGACAGGATAGAATCCCATTGCGCTGAATACGTACCAGGCAGACATTTGTCCACAGTCTTCGTTTCCGCAAAGACCGGCAGGCTCGTTCTTGTAAAGCTCGTTCATTACTTTGGCAACGTATTTCTGTGTCAGGTTTTGTTGTCCTACGGCATTGAAGAGATAGATTACGTGATGGCTCGGTTCATTGCCGTGAGCATATTGTCCGATCATTCCCGTGCTGAAGATGGGAAGTTCTTCGTCGGCTGCCGGATGGTAGGTAAACATACTGTCCAGTTTCTCTGCAAAGCGGCTTGTGCCTCCTGTGAGATCAATCAGACCGTCTATGTCATGCTGCACGGACCAAAAGTATTGCCAGCCATTGCTTTCGCAGATATGCGGAGTGTATTCGTCGGCTTTGAAGTCTTTGATAAAGTTACCTTTATCGTCACGCGGCTGCATGAACGAAGTGGCCGGATTGTAAACATTCTTATAGTTCTGAGAACGTTTGTAGAATTCGTCCGCTATCTCCTTCTTGCCCATCTTGTTCGCCATCTCAGCGATGCAGTAATCGTCAAATGCATATTCCAGTGTTTTGGACAGTGACCAATTTTCGGCATTGTAATGATCTGTCACATTGTAAGGAATATAGCCTAATTGCTTGTATAGCCCGATGCCCCGGTAGTTATCCAAGTTGGCGGTAGCTACGCAGGCGGCCAGTGCTTTCTCCGCATCAAAGTTGCCTATACCTTTCAGATAAGCGTCTACAATCACGGGAACGGCATGATAGCCGATCATCATATCGGTTTCACTCCCGTAGAAGTTCCATACGGGCAGGCGTCCGTTCTGTTCAAAGAAGGCGATGAAGGATTTTACCATGTCGTTGACACGTTCCGGTTCGGTATATGTAAAAAGGGGATGGGCGGCACGGTAGGTATCCCAAAGGGAGAAAGTGCTGTAATTCACCCAGCCGTCACTCTGATGTACTTTTTTGTCGGGACCGTAATAGGCTCCGTCTACGTCACTGTAAATCGTAGGTGCGATCATCGAGTGGTACAGAGCTGTATAAAAGTTTACTTTATCATCTTGATTGTTACTCTCGACTTCGATCTTTCCCAGTTGGCGGTTCCAGTTTGCTTTTGTTTCTGCCAGATACTTGTCGAAGTCATTTTCGGGCACTTCGGCTTGCAGGTTCTTGGCTGCGCCTTCCATGCTGACGCCGGAAATGGCGGTATTGACGAGAATCTGTTCTCCTTCTTCGGTATGGAAGTCAAAACGTGCGATGACAGCCGTACCGATGTGTTGCTTGTCTTTGATAATGGCAGTCGTATCCAGTTCTACCTTGTCGAAAGGCTTGGAGAAGCGGGTGCGGAAGTAGATTCGCTGGTCGCGTGCCCAGCCGTCGGAGTAACGGTATCCTTGAATCGTCACAGAGTCCACTACTTCGATGTGCGAATCGTTTGTGAAGTCCCAGTTCATGGCTTTCTTCAGATTCAGGAAGATGGCGGCTTCGGCTTTGGGGAAGGTGTATCGCTGGATGCCACAACGTTCGGTTGCGGTCAGTTCCACATTGATATGGTAGTCTTTCAGACGTACTTGATAGTAGCCTGCATAGGCGCTCTCTTCATCGTGAGAAAACTTGGAGTAGATGCCCAGCGGCGCTTCTGCCTCTTTGTAGGGCAGTGTGACCGGCATGAAAGAGATGTCGTACAAGTCGCCTGCACCTGTTCCCGAAAGGTGGGTATGGCTGAAGCCGGCGATGGTGCTGTCCGGATAAAAATAGCCGGAGATGCGGTCCCATCCCGGAAGTCCGTTGTCCGGGCTGAGCTGCACCATACCGAAGGGGGCTTGTGCGCCGGGATAAGTGTTTCCTGTGAAATCGGTGCCAATAAAAGGATTTACATACGATGTGTAATCAATTTCAGCTTGTGTCTGTTTGGTGTTGCAGGATGCAAAAATACAAACGATTAGAAGTAGGTAAATAGGTGTTTTCATCGGTGTACGGGTATTGGTGATTACTTATTTTATTATTTGAAGGATAAGAAAAATAATTAATCTGTTTACAAAGGTAGGAAAAAGTTGTGATAATTGAGTTTATATCACGAATATTTTTGGCAGGAGGCTGATTAGTTGCTGTTGACACTGGAATCTGAAATAAAAAACCGTGCCTTAAAGTGTGAGGACTTTAAGACACGGTTCTTGTATTGGATGTATGTTACTGCTTTTTTAGATACCTGCGAGTTCCAGTACCTTTTCGATAGCGGCATTCAGTCCGTCTGTATTCTTGCCTCCGGCAGTAGCGAAATGAGGTTGACCGCCTCCGCCGCCTTGAATCAGTTTGGCTGCTTCTTTCACCAGGTTGCCTGCTTTCAAGCCACCGGCCACCAGATTGTCACTTAGCATGACGGTCAGCATAGGCTTGCCGTTGTCGAGGCTTCCGGCCACAAAGAACAGGTTTTCTGTGATTTCACCGCGAAGCTGGAAGGCGATATTCTTCACCACTTCCGCCGGCAACGGAGCACAGAACTTGATTACCTTGATACCGTGAATTTCCTGTATATTCTTCAGCAGTCTTTCTTTCAGCGAGGCTTCTTTCTCTTTCATGTAGTCTTCTACCTGCTTTTTCAGTCCTGCGTTTTCCTCAATATACTTGCGGATGGCAATACCCAGGTCGGGTGCGTTGTTGAAGAGCGATTTCAATTCACTGATCGTATCCTGGATGGTATCCAGCATTTCTTCCACACGGGCTCCCGTATATGCTTCGATACGGCGTACACCGGCTGCAACAGAGCTTTCGGAAATGATCTTCACCATACCGATATTTCCGGTTGCGGCTACGTGGATACCTCCACAGAATTCGATAGAAGAACCGAACTGGATGACACGTACTCTTTCACCGTACTTTTCACCGAAGAGGGCGATAGCTCCCAGCTCTTTCGCTTCCTCGATAGGAATGTTGCGGTATTCCTTCAAAGGTATGTTGGCACGAATCTTGGCATTCACCAGGTGTTCTACCTGGCGGATTTCTTCGTCGGTCACCTTCTGGAAGTGAGAGAAGTCGAAACGCAGTGAATCCGGTGTTACTAACGAACCTTTCTGTTCGATATGCTCGCCCAGTACTTCACGCAGGGCAGAGTCCAGCAGGTGAGTTGCCGAGTGATTGGCTGCGCAGGCTGCCCGTTTGTCGGTGTCTACACAAGCCATCATCGGAGCTTCCGGATGTTCCGGCAACTTTTTGGTAATATGTATCGGTAGATTGTTCTCTTTCTTGGTGTCAATCACTTCGATGGTCTCGAATTCGCTGACCAATACACCGGTGTCGCCTACCTGACCACCGCTTTCTGCATAGAACGGAGTACAGTCAAGTACGATCTGATACAGTGTCTGGTTTTTCTGCTTGATCTGACGATAGCGGAGAATAGATGCTTCGTATTCAGTATAGTCGTAACCTACGAATTCGGTTGTTCCTTCTCTCAGAGTCACCCAGTCACCGGTTTCGATGGCGGCAGCGTTACGTGCACGCTGTTTCTGCTGTTGCATTTCCGTGTTGAACTCTTCGATGTTGACTGTCATTCCGTTTTCACGAAGAATCAGTTCTGTCAGGTCTAACGGAAAACCGAAAGTATCATATAAGGTAAAGGCATCTTTACCGCTGATTTCTGTCTTTCCGGCGGCCTTTGTATCTCCCATTGTTTTATCCAGCAGACGGATACCTGTTTCCAGCGTGCGAAGGAAGGCTTCTTCTTCTTCCTTGATTACTTTTTCGATCAGACCTTTCTGTGCGATCAGTTCCGGATAAGCGTCTCCCATGTTGTCGATCAACACCGGAAGCAGCTTGTACATGAATGACTGTTTCTGTTCGAGGAAAGTATATCCGTAGCGAACGGCGCGGCGGAGGATACGGCGGATTACATAACCTGCCTTGGCATTGGAAGGCAGCTGACCGTCCGTAATGGAGAAAGCAATCGTACGGATGTGGTCAGCGATTACACGCATGGCGATGTCCTGCTGTTTGTCTTTTCCGTACTCTGTGCCTGACATTGCTGCAATCGCTTTCAGCATCGGCTGGAATACGTCTGTATCGTAGTTGGAAGTCTTGCCCTGCAAAGCCATACAGAGGCGTTCGAATCCCATACCTGTATCGATAACCTTTGCAGGAAGTGGTTCGAGGCTGCCGTCAGCTTTACGGTTATATTGCATGAACACAAGGTTCCATATTTCAATCACTTGGGGATGATCGTGGTTGACGAGATCACGGCCGGAGATTTTGGCACGTTCTTCTGCCGGACGGAGGTCGATGTGGATTTCCGAACAAGGTCCGCAAGGGCCTGTATCACCCATTTCCCAGAAGTTGTCGTGCTTGTTGCCGTTGATGATGTGATCTTTCGGCAGATACTGTTCCCAGTAAGAAGCGGCTTCGTCGTCACGGCTCAGTCCTTCTTCGGGGCTTCCTTCGAATACAGTGGCGTACAGGTGTTCCGGATTCAGTTTCAATACTTCTACCAGATATTCCCATGCCCAGTTGATGGCTTCTTTCTTGAAGTAGTCACCGAATGACCAGTTGCCCAGCATTTCGAACATGGTGTGGTGGTACGTATCGTGTCCCACTTCTTCCAGGTCATTATGCTTTCCGCTTACACGCAGACATTTCTGAGAGTCCGCGACTCTGTGGTATTTGGCCGGGTGGTTACCCAAAATAATATCTTTAAACTGGTTCATACCCGCGTTCGTAAACATCA
>ENA-OYYB01001065-OYYB01001065.1-human-gut-metagenome-genome-assembly--contig:-NODE-1065-length-12693-cov-10.410271_pt1 | contig 12693 bp, 9 predicted proteins | sample MGYA00244059_ERZ653440 | MGnify/ENA primary metagenome ERZ653440 (study PRJEB26926, sample SAMN06164994) | human gut metagenome | biome: ENVO:00009003; feature: ENVO:2100002; material: ENVO:00002003... | reverse complement strand
AACTATAACGGTCCTAAGGTAGCGAAATTCCTTGTCAGGTAAGTTCTGACCCGCATGAAAGGCGTAATGATTTGGGCACTGTCTCAACAGCCCGCCCGGCGAAATTGTAGTACCGGTGAAGATGCCGGTTACCCGCGACAAGACGGAAAGACCCCATGGAGCTTTACTGTAGCCTAATATTGGGTTTCGATGTTGCATGCACAGGATAGATGGGACTCTGGGAAGCAGGTGCTTTGGCGCTTGTGGAGAGGCCGTTGGGATACCATCCTTGCGATATTGGAATTCTAACCTGCGCCTTTGAATCAAGGCGGGGGACATTGTTAGGTGGGCAGTTTGACTGGGGCGGTCGCCTCCTAAAGAGTAACGGAGGCGTTCAAAGGTTCGCTCAGCTTGAACGGAAATCAAGCAAAAGAGTGCAAACGCAGAAGCGAGCCTAACTGCGAGACTGACGGGTCGAGCAGTAACGAAAGTTGGAGTTAGTGATCCGGTGGTATGTGAGTGGAAATGCCATCGCTCAACGGATAAAAGCTACCCTGGGGATAACAGGCTGATCTCCCCCAAGCGTCCACAGCGACGGGGAGGTTTGGCACCTCGATGTCGGCTCGTCACATCCTGGGGCTGTATTCGGTCCCAAGGGTTCGGCTGTTCGCCGATTAAAGTGGCACGCGAGCTGGGTTCAGAACGTCGTGAGACAGTTCGGTCCCTATCTGTTGCGGGCGTAAGAGATTTGAAGGGAGCTGTCCTTAGTACGAGAGGACCGGGATGGACGTACCTCTGGTGCACCAGTTGTCCTGCCAAGGGCATAGCTGGGTAGCTATGTACGGACGAGATAAACGCTGAAAGCATCTAAGCGTGAAACTCCCCCTAAGATGAGATCTCTCATCCTTCAAGGAGTAAGGACCCAGAAAGACGATCTGGTTGATAGGCCGAAGGTGGAAGCGCAGTAATGTGTGGAGCTGATCGGTACTAATAGTCCGAGGGCTTGACCTACGAATGAAGCAGGCAAGGCCTTGAGAGGAGCTTTGAAGTTACATTGTTCGGTTTTGAAGGTTCGATTTGAAGACATGCACCTTTCACTCAGCTGGTACTAACGCCCGCAGGCGTTGTATCGCGGGCAACCGCGGAGCGGCACTTAGCCCGCGATTGAGCACGTAGTGCGAGCAGGAGGAGCAGACAGAAAGATAAGCGCAATGAGCGAAAGAACATGCACCTTTAGCTCAGCTGGTAGAGCACCTGACTCTTAATCAGGGTGTCCAGGGTTCGAGTCCCTGAAGGTGTACCATCCCACTGGATGGGAGCACCATCCAGTGGGGACCCCACGACGCAAGGCATGGCCCGTTGGTCAAGTGGTTAAGACAGCGGCCTCTCACGCCGTTAACATCGGTTCGAATCCGGTACGGGTCACCATTTTCCGAACTTGACAAATGAATAAAGGTTTGTTACTGTAGAGATGCAGTTTCAATAGCAGTTGGTGCTGATTAGGGCGAGGGTCCACCCGTTCCCATCCCGAACACGGAAGTTAAGCTCGCTTCTGCCGACAATACTTGGCTGGAGACGGCCCGGAAAGATAGGTAGCGCCAACACGGAGAGAAGCCACTCAAGAGAGTGGCTTCTTTTTTTATATTCATAGCTGCGGGAGTGCAATTCACTGTTCGAAATCCGCGACAATACGTTACAATACCCCTATCACGAGAGATAGGGGTATTTTTATTATGGAACACTATATGGCAAACGAGAAGATCGAAGCCTATTTGAAAGCCCTCGAAAGCGAAGAACGCGCCGCGGCGACGATCGAGAAATACCGCTGTGCCTGTTGAGTTTTGCTGCGTTCCTGTGCGGTGCGAAGGTCACTTCGGAAACGATTCGACCCTGGAAAGACGACCTGCGCGAGAAAAACTACGCACCGTCGACCATCAACGCTTGTTTGGCGGCACTGAACGGCTTTTTCTGCTTCTGCGGCTGGACAGACTGCCGCGCACGGTTTCTCAAGATCCAGCGCCGCCTGTTTCGAGACAGCAGGCAGGAGCTAACGCGAGGGGAATACGAGAGGTTGGTCGCTGCGGCGGAGGCCACGGGCGACCGCGGTCTCGCGCTCCTGATGGAGACCATCTGCTCCACCGGCATCCGCGTCAGCGAGGTGCAGTAGATCACGGTTGAGGCCGCGAAGAACGGCAAAACAGAAATTGCGCTCAAAGGCAAAATCCGCACGATCCTACTGCCGTCAAAACTCTGCCGCAAGCTGCTCAAGTTCGCCGCGCGGCAAAAACCGCCTCCGGCGCGATCTTTCGCGCCAAAAGCGGCAAGTCCATGTCGAGATATCAAATTTGGCCGAAAATGAAAAAGCTGTGCGCCCGCGCGGGTGTCGACGCGGGGAAGGCCTTTCCGCACAACCTGCGGCATCTGTTTGCAACAGCTTTCTACCGCGCATACAAGGACATCGTCAAGCTGGCGGATGTTCTCGGGCATTCGAGCATCGAAACGACGCGCATTTACCTTGTTACGAGCATGGCAGAGCACCGGCGACAGCTCGAGCGGTTGAGGCTCGTGTCATAGGCACAGCAGAATCTATATTCTGTTGCGCAAAAATGCCAAAGCGAATACAGTTACCACTATATTCACAACTAAAGCACATGCAGAGATCGAGCTGTCTGCGCCAGAGAACGCTCAAATGGGTGCAGAGGCACAAGCTTACAGTGCGTTTTCCCCCTGTAAACTCCATAATTTATATTTGGAATCATAATTTCCCTTGCCTTTGTCGGAAGATTGTGCTATACTTTGCTACGAGTAAGGGAAGCGATAAGATCGTTTCGCTTCCTTTGCATATACGGAATATAGATTCCGTTCTCAAAATCTCATATTTTGGCAAAACCGCCGAAGGGCGGCGACGCAAAGCCAGATGGGTCTAACGTCTCTCCGAATGGAGAACACGCTATGACAGCCGGTTGCACCCTTACTGATGTATTCGCTTGTCACTGCTCCGTCCGGCTTTGCTGGAACGGAGCTTTTTTCGTGAGGGGGTGGCTGACGATCCGACGAACATTTCGAGCGTTTTGCACCGAACAGGGAAAGACTGCTTTGCTTGCCCAGTGGGATATTGAGCGAAATCTACCACTCACGCCGGACGATGTGACCTTCGGCAGTCACAAAAAAGTCTGGTGGACCTGCCCAAGCGGCCACTCATGGCAGGCCATGGTTTACACCCGCAGCGAGGGTGCGGCTGTCCCGTCTGCGCCGGAAGAACCAAGCGCAAAACCAAGTAAACCCAGCCCGCGGAGACGGGCAAAAGATAAAGAAAACTTTAGGAGGTAAAAGTGATGAAACAGCGAATTCTTGCAATATTATTGTCACTGACGATGATGTTCACGCTGGTTCCGACAGCAATGGCGGAAGGAGAGACGGCGGTTGCCAAGGTTGGCAATGACAAATATGAGACGCTGCAAGCGGCTGTTAATGCGGCAACAACGGAAAACAGCACAGTTACGCTGCTGAAAGATGTGACTGAGGACATCACGATTCCGACCGGCGTGACTGCTATGTTGGACCTGAGCGGCAAAACGCTGACGAACAAGGCGGGCAAGCACACCATTACAGTTGAAAATGGCGGCAAGTTGAATATCAGTGACAGCGTTGGCACTGGTGTTGTGGACAACACCAGCCACGGAAAGGCTGCTATCTACAACAAGGGCGAGGTAACTCTCAACGGCGGCACCTTTGAGCGCTCTGCGGAAAATGGTACCTATTCTCCCTATAGCGACGGCGGAAATAGCTGGTACACCATTGCCAACTACGGCACCATGGAGATTAACACTGGCGTTACCGTTGAAAACGCTGGCGGTTATTCCAGCATGATCCGCAATGGCGGCGATGTAACTGCCGATTGCAATTTGACGATCGAAGGCGGCAATTTTGCCGGCGGCGTCAACACGGTCAAGAACGATTCCTTTGGTGTACTGACTATCAATGGTGGTAATTTCTCTAATACTGCCCAGTACGTCATTATGAACTGGAACAAGGCTGAAATCACTGCTGGCACGTTCCAGACTCTGGATACCGCTTCCGCGGTACTGTTCACCTCTGCTTATGGTGCCGATGACAATACCGTTGGCAAACTGACCATTTCCGGCGGCGAATTTAAGCACGCCAGCGATACCCAGGAAATGATTGTGGACCATTACGATGAATCGAACAGCGGTGCCGCAGCGGTAACCGGCGGTAGATTTGATGCCGATATTTCCAAGTACATCCCCTCTGATTATGTGCAGTCTGCCGATGGCACCGTGGAGAAATTGGGCGAAAGCAACGCAGTTGCCAAGGTCGGCGATACCTATTATAAGACCCTCGCCGATGCAGTTACGGCAGCTGATAATGCTACCGTGACCTTGCTGAAAGATGTGACCGCGAATGTCACCATCCCCGCGGACAAGACCATCACGCTCAATTTGAACGGCATGACCTTGACCAACGTGGATGATCACACCATCCTGAACAATGGTAACTTGACCATCACGGGAACGGGTAGGGTTGATAATATTTCTCACGCTAAAGGTGCGCTGTACAATAAGGGAACTGTTGTCATAAATGGCGGTACCTTTGATCGTTCTCAGGAAAACGGCATGAACAAAGGCGAGAGTGGCCAAAACTCTTGGTACACCATCAAGAACGTTGGCACCATGACAATCAATGATGGCGCGACCGTGCAAACTGCTGGGAACAATGCCGCTCTTGGTAAATTCTCCAGCCTTGTTTCTAATGGATACTTTAACACCAACGACTACAACACTAATAAGGGGCTTGAACAGCCTATCCTGACGATTGATGGCGGTACGTTCCGCGGCGGTCTGAATACGATCAAGAACGATGACCGCGCAAGGTTAACGATCAATGGCGGTACGTTCAGCAACTATTATCAGGCCGTTGTTCAGAATCACAATATTGCAGAGATCACAGGCGGCACCTTTACTGCTGCAAGTGACGCTAACACAGAGACATACGGCATTTACAACTGTGGTTGTGGTGCTGATATTGATCTTGGTACTCTTACCGTGTCCGGTGGTACGTTCACCGGTGCCACATATGCTGTTGCCGAAGTCAGCAGCCAAAATGCGATTGTGAACATTTCCGGCGGTCAGTTTGCTGGAACAAAGGCTGCGATTATTAAGAGCAGTACGTCTAATGCAACCATCGCCATCTCTGGCGGCAGTTTCTCTCAGCCTGTCAAGAAAGACTATCTCGATTCGAGCCTGAACGCTGAGCTGAAAAGGGCCAGCGGCGAGACTCCCTACAGCTACTACACCAGTATGAATGATGCTCTGGCTGCCGCAAAGCCCGGCGATACCGTCACCGATTTGAAGGCTACGACTGAGTTGAAGGTCACGCTTACCATGAAGTATAACGATGGCGCAACTGCTGACATCACATACAATGTGGCCAGCGGCACGACCATCACCCTCCCCACGCCTGCCCACCGCAGCGGCTATACCTTCAACGGCTGGTATGACGGCAGCAAATTCTATGCCGCCCGTGCCTCCTACCAGGTTTCTGCCACGGCTACCCTGAATGCCTCCTGGAGCTACATTTCCTCCGGCAGTAGCTCCTACGACCCGACCTACTCCGTCTCTACCCCGAGCAAGACCGAGAACGGCAGCGTGACCGTCAGCCCGAAGAGCGCCAGCAAGGGCGACACTGTGACCATCACCGTCAAGCCCGACAGCGGCTACGTCCTCGAGACCCTGACCGTCACCGACAAGAACGGCGACGAGCTCAAACTCACGGACAAGGGCAACGGCAAGTACACCTTTACCATGCCCGGCAGTAAGGTCGAGGTCAAGGCGACCTTTATGGAAGATAACAGCGTCTTGAACTTCTTCTACGATGTGCCCAACGGCGCGTACTTCTATGAGGCTGTCAAGTGGGCAGTCGATAAGGGGATCACCAACGGCCTGTCCGACACGATGTTCGGCCCCTACGAGTCCTGCACGCGTGCGCAGATCGTGACGTTCCTGTGGCGCGCGACCGGCAGCCCCGAGCCGAAGACCGCAAGCAGCTTCACGGATGTTCCCGCGAACGCTTACTATGCCAAGGCGGTTGCCTGGGCAGTCGAGAACGGCATCACGAACGGCATGACCGCGACGATGTTCGCGCCCGATGCGACCTGCACCCGCGGCCAGAGCGTGACGTTCCTGTACCGCGCCCTCAAGGGCACCGCGAGCGGCAGCACGAACTTCACCGACGTGCAGTCCGACGCGTTCTACGCTGATGCGATTAACTGGGCGGTTGCGAATAACGTGACGAACGGTACTTCCAACACGACGTTCAGCCCCAACGCGGACTGCACGCGCGCGGAGATCGTGACGTTCCTCTACAGAGCCTATCAGGGCAAGTAAATCCAGCTGAAAAAAGCGGCGGTTCTGATGAACCGCCGCTTTTTTGCGCCGCCTTGACAAGCGCGGCCGCCCTCGGTATACTATGACCAAAAGCAAGACGGCAGTCAAAAATGCAGACGAGTTTGAGACATCAAACTCGAAAAGAGGAGAGCAAATGAAGTATCTTGGAAAGCCCGCGGGCATGTGGGCGCTGTTTGCCGGATCGTTTGAAAAGCACCTGACGGTCGAATTCGACCTGACCGCGGGGCAGGCGAAGGACGTTGCGGCGCGCGCCAAAAAGAAATATCGCGAGATCATCGCGAAGCTGCCGGAATTTGACAAGCGCGACCGCTTCGAAATGAACATCGTCAACTGCGCGATGCTCGCCGCGTTTATCCTGTGCATGCCGCAGCGGCCGGACATCAAAACGCTGACGGACTACTACGCCGCGGCGATGATGACGCCTACGATGAAGGCTTTCTGCCGCGCGAGCGGAAAGAAAAAGTTCACGCCCAAGGACATCGAGGGCATGAAGGCGACGGCGAAGCTGCGCGCGGGCGACCGCAACCCCTATTCGTGGAACATGGACTTTTTCGAGTACGAGGACGGCAGCGGCTACGAGGCGCGCTTCACGACCTGCGGCATCTGCACGCTGATGCAGGTGTTGGGGCTCTACGATCTGACGCCCGCGCTGTGCCATCTCGACTACACGATGAGCGACGCGGGCGGCGCGTCGGATTTCGTGCGCGAGTACACGCTCGCCTCCGGCGGCCCCTACTGCGACTGCGGGTATCACAAAAAGCAGTGAAAAAACAAAAAGGATGCGTCTTTCGATGCATCCTTTTTCCTTTATGTAGGGGACTCAATCTTCGTTGTAGGCATCCGAGGCCTTGATGCGCTGGTACATGTCCTGCATCTGGCGGTCGATCTCAGCGATCTTGCCCGCGCATTCGAACATCTCCTCGTTGATGCCCTCGGGCAGCTTCGTTTTGTCGACCTTGTAGCGGATATCGTGCTCAAGGCTCGCCCAGAAGTCCATGGCGATCGTGCGCAGCTGGATCTCCGCCACGACGTATTCCGTCCGGTCGGAGAGGTAGACGGGCACCTTGATGTCCATGTGCAGCGAGCGGTAGCCGTTGTAGTTCGGCGTCTGGATGTAGTCCTGCTTTTTGACGATCTCCACATCCGTCTGCCGCGCCAGCATCTCGCCCACGCGGTAGACATCGTCGATGTAGCTGCAAACGACGCGCACGCCCGCGATGTCGTTGATGTTTTTTCGCGCGGACTCGATCGAGAGCGGCAGGCCGCGCTTGATGAGCTTGGCGACGATGCTCGATTGCGATTTGACGCGCCCGTCGATGTGATGAATGGGATTGCGTGCATAAAGAACATTGAATTCACTGTTGAGAATATTGAATTTCAACGTGAGCTGCCGAACCGCCGCGTCATAGAGATTCTGCATGACAAGAAAGTCATGCGGATCTTCGCAGAGTGCGGCGCCGTTCCCCGTTCGATTCATTCTGAGCCTTCCTTTCCATCGGAAGCGTCAACGCCCGCCCGATGAGCTTTTGTTCCTTTCAGTATAGCAGACGATCACCGCCGCGCCAAGGGGAGAAATGCTGATTTTCCGCAAAAGTCTGCGCGAAAAAAGCAGCGGGCGGGAGAAACTACCAAGCGACGGGCAAAAGAACTTGCAATGCAGCGCAAGCCATTCTATAATTAACCTGAAAGGATATGCACAGCGTTCGGCACTTCCGCTCCGGTTGCAGAGCGAACGCGCGGAAGGTGCAGAAAAGAACAATGGATAAAAAAGGAAAACAGCAATTTCTTCTGGTCGCGTTCGGCGTGGCGCTCTATGCCGCGCTGATGAATCTCAACGAAGTCGCGGCGTTTCTCACGAGGCTCGCTACCCTCTTCACGCCGGTGATCATAGGGTTATTGATGGCGTTTGTCCTCAGTGTGCCGATGCAGGGCATCGCAGGACGTTTGACGCGCCTGATGCCAAAGGCAAAGGAAAAACACATTGACCTTCTCAGCCTGCTGCTGACGCTTTTGTGCGTGGTCATCGTCGTGGTACTGCTGTGCGTTCTGGCGCTGCCGCAGCTTGCCGCGTCGCTCAAGAGCATCGGCACACTGGTCAGGGAGAACTGGCCGGACTGGGCGCGCCTTCTCTCGGATCACGGCGTGGATACAAGCGAGCTCACCGATCGCATCGCCGCGCTCGATTGGAAAACGGTGCTGGAAAAGGCGCTCACCGGCGCCGGCGCGCTGATCGACTCGGTGGTGGATCTTGCCGGTACCACAGTCTCGGCGGTGGCCAACGTCACCTTTGCCATCGTCATCATGTTTTATGTGCTGCTCGACCGGCGCAGCCTTGCTAAACAGAGCCGCAGACTCCTCTACGCCAACCTGAGCGAGCGAAAGGCCGATCAGGTCTGCCGCATCGCGCGCCTGACGCACACCACCTACGCCCGTTTCCTGTCCGGGCAGTGCGTGGAGGTCGTGATCCTCGGCACGATGATCTTTCTCGCGTTCTCCCTATGCGGCATTCCCTACGCGGGGCTGACCGCCGCGCTGACGGCGGCCTTCGCCTTTGTTCCCTACATCGGCGCGCTGGCCTCCTGCGCAATCGGCGTACTGCTGACGCTGCTTGCCCAGCCGGAGAAGGCGCTGCTGTGCCTGATCGTCTATCAGGCGGTGCAGTTCACGGAAAATCAGTTCATTTACCCGCATGTGGTTGGCAGCAGCGTGGGGCTTGCGCCGCTGTGGACGCTCCTTGCAGCGCTGCTGGGCGGAAAGCTCTTCGGCCTTGTCGGTATTGTGTTTTTCATTCCCCTCACGGCGGTAGTACTCCAGCTCGTACATGAGCACACCGCACAGCAGCTTTCGGAAAAGAAACTAGACCGCGAGGATCTGATCGAATAACAAAAAAGGACGACAGCTATTTTTAGCTGTCGTCCTTTTTGTGCGGTCACGACTGCGCCATGCGCTCGAGGAGCTGGAAGGCCTCTTCGAGCTTGGGGTCGATGTGGTCGGTCTGCAAAGCCTCGCGCACGCAGCCTTCGATGTGCGCGCGCATGATCTGCTGGTTGGCGCTTTTGAGGAGCGACTGCGTGGCGAGAAGCTGGTTGGAGATGTCCACGCAGTAGCGGTCGTCATCGATCATCTGCAAAATGCCGTCGAGCTGGCCGCGGGCAATTTTCAGCTTGCGGCGGACGGAATCACGATCGGCTCTCATGGCCTTAGCGGATGGAGACGGCCTGATAGCCCGCCTCATCCACGGCGGCCTTGAGCGCCGCGTCGGTTACGCTGCCGTCCACGCTGACGGTGGCGGACTTGCTCTCGAGATCGACCTTTGCCTCCTTCACGCCGGGGACGGCGGAAAGCGCCTGCTGAACGTGATTCACGCAATGCATGCAGGCCATGCCCTCAATGCTGATGACTTTTTCCATGTTCGTTTCTCCTTTTTCATTGTTACTTGCCATGGTGTGGCTGTTTGCTATCTCCACTCCGCTATCCGACGGAGAAGAAACCGTTTTCGGTGCTGCCGCCGTGTGCTTGGCCTTGAACCAGCGCAGGCGCAGCGCATTGCTCACCACGAACACCGAGCTGAAGCTCATCGCGAGCGCGCCGAGCATCGGGTTCATCTTGAGCTGGAAGGCGGGGTAGAACACGCCCGCCGCGATGGGAATGCCGATGGCGTTGTAGAAGAACGCCCAGAAGAGGTTTTCCTTGATGTTGCGGATGACCGCGCGGCTCAACTGCACGGCGGTCGAGACGTCGAGAAGGTCACTGCGCATCAGCACAATATCCGCCGACTCGATGGCAACGTCTGTGCCAGCGCCGATGGCGATGCCGACGTCTGCGCGCGCAAGGGCGGGCGCATCGTTGATGCCGTCACCGACCATGGCGACCTTCTTGCCGCCCTCCTGCAGACGGCGAATTTCGCGCTCCTTGTCCTGCGGCAGCACCTCGGCCACGACGCGGTCCACGCCGACCTGACGGCGGATGGCCTCGGCGGTCTTGGCGTTGTCGCCCGTGAGCATGACGACTTCAATGCCCATGCTCGAGAGCTCGGCGATGGCCTGCGCGCTCGTGGGCTTGACGACATCGGCTACGGCGATGAGGCCGATGAGCTTGCCGTCCAGCGCAAAGTAGAGCGGCGTCTTGCCGTCCTCAGCCAGCGCTTCGCCTTGTGCGAGCAGCTCACTGTTTTCGATGCGGTTTGCTTCCATCATGCGGCGGTTGCCGGCAAGGCAGAGCTGGCCCTCGACCTCGCCGCGGATGCCCTGACCGGGGATCTGCTCAAATTTGTCGACGGACAGGAACGTGAGCGATTCCTTCTCCGCCTCGGCCACGATGGCCTCGGAAAGCGGATGCTCGGAGAGCTTTTCGAGCGACGCGGCGACGGAGAGAAGTTTGTCCCTGCCGATGCCGCCGTCGACGACGTCGGTGACGACGGGCTTGCCCTGCGTGATGGTGCCGGTCTTGTCGAGCACGACGGTGTTGACGCTGTGCGTCGTCTCAAGCGCTTCGGCAGACTTGATGAGGATGCCGTTCACCGCGCCGCGGCCCGTGCCGACCATGATGGCCGTCGGCGTGGCGAGACCCAGCGCGCAGGGGCAGCTGATGACGAGAACGGAAATACCGATGGACAGCGCAAATTCCACGCTGTGGCCCGTCAGCAGCCACGCTGCCGTTGCGATGACGGCGATCGTGATGACGACGGGGACGAACACGCCGCTGACCTTATCGGCGAGCTTGGCGATGGGCGCTTTGGAGCTCGTGGCCTCGTCCACAAGGCGTACGATCTGGGAAAGGGCGGTATCGTCGCCGACTTTGGTCGCGCGCATCTTGAAATAGCCGGATTTGTTGATGGTTGCGCCGATGACGCTGTCTCCCGCCTGCTTTTCGACGGGGATGCTCTCGCCCGTCAGCGCGGATTCGTCGACCGAGGACGTTCCCTCGAGCACGACGCCGTCGACGGGGACGCTCTCGCCCGCCTTGACGATCAGCATGTCGCCGAGTTGGACCTCCTCGATGGGGATGACGCTCTCGACGCCGTTGCGCTCGACCGTTGCGGTCTTGGGCGCAAGGTCCAAGAGCTTTGTGATGGCATCAGAGGTCTTGCCCTTGGCGCGGGCCTCCATCGTCTTGCCCATGGTGATGAGCGTCAGGATCGTGCCTGCGGACTCGAAGTACAGCTCCATCATATAGGTGTGCACCGTGTCCATGTCCATCTGGCCAAAGCCGATGCCGATCTTATAGATGGCGTAGATGCCGTACACGATGGCGGCGCTGGAGCCCAGTGCGATCAGCGAATCCATGTTCGGCGAGCGCTGCCACAGCGTCTTGAAGCCGACGATATAGTACTGGCGGTTGATATAGACGATGGGCAGCAGCAGCAAAAACTGCGTGAATGCGAACGTCATCGCATTTTCCGTGCCGAGGAAGCACGCGGGCAGCGGCCAGCCCATCATGTGGCCCATCGAGAGATAGAACAGCGGGATGGTGAAGAGGAGCGAGAGGGCGAGACGCTTTTTCATGTCGCTATACGCCTTCTGTGCGGCGCTGGCGCCGCCGGTCTCGGCAGTCTGCGCGGCGGGGGCGCTGCCGGGCTTTGCATGCAGAGACGCACCGTAGCCCGCCTTTTCGACCGCGGCGATGATCTGCGCGGACGAAAGCTGGGATTCGTCGTATTCGACGACCATGCTGTTTTTCAGCAGGTTGACCGCGACCTGCTGCGCGCCTGGCTGCTTGGCGACGGCCTTTTCCACGCGGCTGGAGCAGGCGGCGCAGCTCATGCCGGTCACGTCATAGGTTTCCTTTTTCAATTTGATTCCTCCTTCGGGGCAAATACAATACCCGCGTGGGGTATTTTTCATTTACCGACAGTATAGGTCGGAAATTGGCGGATTGTCAAGACCTCTTTTCGAGAAATTTCCGTTTGGGCGAAAGTTGCGGCGTTTCGGTCGGGAAAACTTACCGCCGCCGCGCCGCTGGACAGCTTGCATCCCTTATGGTAAACTGACGGCATGAGTTTTATGATAAGCAGGTGAAAAATGAAGCAAAAACATATCTTGAAATGGCTGGGCATCGCACTGGGCGTGTACCTTTTATATGGGGTGCTGACAGCCATTCTCGTCCCGCTGCCGCAAAAAGAGGCGGCAGGGGAGCTGTGGAGCCAGTATGAAGCCCGATTGAGTACGGACGCATCGCAGGAGCGCGTGAGGAGCATCGAGGATACGGACAGTGCGCTGCTCTGGCGCTTGCAGCTCATCGAGCTGTCTCTTATACACATCTCCGAGCCCACGAGACATCTCAGGATCTC
>ENA-OYYB01001064-OYYB01001064.1-human-gut-metagenome-genome-assembly--contig:-NODE-1064-length-12726-cov-26.323810_pt1 | contig 12726 bp, 13 predicted proteins | sample MGYA00244059_ERZ653440 | MGnify/ENA primary metagenome ERZ653440 (study PRJEB26926, sample SAMN06164994) | human gut metagenome | biome: ENVO:00009003; feature: ENVO:2100002; material: ENVO:00002003... | reverse complement strand
ATTCCAAAATTACGTTAAATCACGCTTGTGGATTTTCACTTGCGAAACTTTAGTTCTTCATCTTCAAACTCATCTTTTAAACGTAGAAGATCTTCTTTTTTAATTCTTGGCATCTTATATTTTTTGAGGGTATACTTCTCATTCCAATGATCACCAATAAGTATAGGACGATTACCATTTGTGTTTTTTAGTGAGAAAAAATTGCCAGACCCTTCTTTATAGAACCTAAGTTCTCTATGTTTTGAGTCATTAATCTCTTTCATTCCTTGTGGTAGTTGGTAGTAACCTATTTTAACAACTTCACAAGGCTTAGAACTCATTAGCTCAAAAGTGTCGATGTCTTGTGGTCTAATACTCGGATTCCATTCCCATATATTGCCATCGAAATAATGTACTAACGCTAATTGTATTACATCCATATTGTTGACTTAACCGTGCTGTCGAGGGCTTATTTGTGCTTGCAAAGGTATAAATAAACTCTGAGAAATCCACTTTTTCTGAAGTTTTTTTTTAGCAAGGAGTATTTTTAAGTTTTGTTTGTAATGGTATTGGTTCATGTCTTGCGTGATCAAGAGCAACGCATGAACTAGGTTCTTAAAAAGTATGATGAATGTTTGCTTGTTTCAAAGAAAACAAGTACCTTTGCAGATAAGTAAACGCAGGCGTTCACAGAACTTATTCTATGTCGTGTGTACATCTGTAACAAGAGGGTAGAGGTGGAGAGTATTCTCCACCTCTTATTTTATATATTGATGTATTTGGGGTAACTAATACTACAATTGCCACTATGCCAATAATTGCATATATGTTTCCAAATATAAAGAATATAATATTTCATTTTATCATGCTATTGTTTGGTAATACCCGATAATACTATTGACAACATTTGTCATTGTTGGTACTTCTATCTTTTGGTATGTATTATAAACAGGATGCAATACAACCATGTACATTTTGTTGATTGCTATATTATAGTTCTTTTCAAGTATGTATTTATACATATTCAACTGTAGGCAATAATGGTAATATCTGGTGTCTGGTACAGACTCCAAACCGTTTATGCCATAATTCCATACGGTTGCATTCCTATCGATTTTATCGCTTCGTTTCCAATCATACAAATCAAATCCACTGTCATTTCTACTAAGAAAATCTATTGTACCAGCTATCCTTAGAACAGGATCGAAAATTTGCCATTCTGTTCTAAATGGAATGATGTTCTCTTCATTCAAGAATTTCTTAAAATAGGTGTATTCTGTAGAAATATCAACGATTTTATCTACGTGTACCTCTTCACCATTGTATTGGAAGTGATAAGCGAAATCGGGAGTTTCTCTTATAAAATACTTATGAATTTGTTCATGGAGATATGTTCCAACCTCTCGTGACTCTGCACCTTTACAATCCCATTGTTCTAGCTGACATCTTTGTGAAATGCCATTTCCCAATGCTTTTTTGCGGGACCAGCTGATGCTATCAAACTTTCTGAAGAACATACTAATGACATCACTGACCGCTTTTAGCTGTATAAACTTCTTGTAGACGTATATATGTTCCTTTGCGAAAAATTCAATATCTTTGTCTTGGACAAAAGATAATTTGGTGTTGTCGATGTTGTTTTGATTCTGTGCTCTAAGTTGTGGAATACACTTAATTTGTTTGGCTATTACCTTTTCTTCCTCAGTCTGCTTAAGGTATTCTTGCTTAGACAGCGCCACTTCCTCATTACCAAAGTTATGCTGGAGATAGTTTTCTCTGAAGTTGGTTGCTGCCATCATTTTAGCATCTAATTCTGTCCAGAAAGGTTTGATACCTAAATGTATATTTCTATCAAAGTCCAGAATTTCAAATACATAATTCGAATCCAAAGACCAAAGGAGACGGTATATTTCATTTAGACAATTTTCTTTCTCACAAAAGATTTGTTCTTCTGTGAAACGCATAACTATCCAACCGGCATTGACAATGTTTAAGTCACGGAACTCGTCACCGCAACCAATGAAGTGTGCTGGTTCTCTGGTAACACCGTTATATGGCTCATCTATTTCAATATCGATTCTTATGTTCTTGTTACTACTTGCTATGATGGCAATGTCTGGTTCGTAAGGTCTGCATTCATCACCAAGCAATATTTTAGCATTGCCAATTATACTAAAACTGTTTGGCAAGTGTGACTTTATGAAATCCTCAAACAATTGTTCTGTATAACTTCTTCGGAATTGTTTGCCAGTTCTATATGGAAAGACTATGCATCCCTTTTCTGGAAACCGAATGGCAGGATAAGTGTTTAAAGGCATGTCGTTATATATTGGTGCCTTATTATATCCTACACGCTGTTCTGATGATGTTTCTTCCTGTTCTAAAGAGATTCCAAATGGATTTTTTGGAATGCCGACTTTGTGCGGTTGCGGTTTGCCTCCCTTTGTGAATAAAGGTTTAGGGATAAGTTTAATGCCCAAAGAATCTAAAGCTATTCGTTCGTTATGTTCGTTGTATTTATCTTTAGTCCGTCCAATAGACATTCCGCCAATAACAAGGCTGCCAAATTCCTGCAACTTGGACTTAAAAGACCTCATTGATGACCCTGTGGTTATGACATCATCAAACAACAGGACGTATTTGTCCTTGAAGAAGTCCTTGTCATATTCTAACATGTCTTGACTGAAAGAGCTTCCACCAGTATGCTTTTCGGTTTTGGCATGACTAACTTTAATGTGATTGAAAGCATCAATCATGCCTGTAGCCTTGCACAATTTTTCAGAGAAAGTTTTATATCTTCTTTCTGTCATTTCTTGGCTTGATGCTGGAATGCAGACAAAAGTGATATATTTTGCGTTCTCTTTACCAAATGTTGTCTCGATGATTTCCTTAGCCTGTAATGTTGCCCACTCTACTGCTTTTGCATTTTCATCATCATAGACTTTTTCTGGATTGTTCTTGAAATTCCAAACCATACGACGGTCATTCCATATATCTGATGTTTCGGTGACCTTTGAAGTCGTTGGATAATAATCAAGCATACTGATAGCTTGGAACCCCATAAATATAGTGTCCCATTTTTGTACAGCTTCACCTATCATTTTGTGAACTGTTGCAATTTTTTGCTTTTGCTTTTCTTTTTCTTTTCCTTCTTCCTCTTTCTTTTTCTTGTCAATCAATGCTTGCATTTCATCCGTGTCATAGCCTTTCATTAAAGATATGTAGCAAAGGCACGGAGACAACGAACTATATTTTGATATTATTTCTTGACAATGCTCTTTTAATAGACTGTTAGAAGTTATGGCTTCAACTATTATAATATGTTTTTTAGTTGGGGCTGCTCCATACACTTTAAGTTCACAATTTGTTTCGGTTAATTTTGCCATAAGGTATGACATGAATGAAATATTAGCATCGTCTAATAAATCGCCGTCACCAGGGCATATGACAACAGAAACCTCCTTGTCTATTTTTTTTATAAAATCTGCTATTTTATTTACATTTTGTTTGATGTATTTATCATCTATTTTTTTTGTTTTTTCAAAATTGTCATAAACCCACTTATAGTAGGTATAGTTTATCTTGTTGTCTCCACAGAAACAATCAGTGAATATTTGCCAAACAGTACACTCCTGTGTTGTAACTTCATAGTTTTTATTAAAACTTGGCAAATATATAGGATATTTATATCTACCTAAGTTAGGGAAACTATCATGTGCTGTTTGCCAGCATAGAGAAGAAAAAGTATTTTGCTCTTTATGCCATTTCTGGAAGGAACTATACTCCTTTTCCAGTTTTATAAGTTCTTTTTCATCAATATTTGCAATTTGTGTTGAATCATACAAACAATTATGACTGTTAAGTTTAATGAATATATTAAGTCCATTAGGATATTTGTTTTTGAAAATGTTGCTTTTTGCAATGTCTTTTCTTTTCTTTTATTTGCCATTCTTTTTCTTTTTGCTCTATTTCTTTTCTTATATCACACGTCTTTAGCATTTCTCCATATTTCTTCTGATATCGTGAAAAAACATGGGGACAATTTTCCTTTATTTCGTGATATTCATCAATAACTGATTGTTCTTCGCTACAAATTTCTTTTATTGAGTTTAGTGCCTTAATTTTTGTGTTGTACTTAATGTGGTTATAGTATAGCTCATTTTTCCTGAGCCATTTTATTATACCATTAGGATATGTATCGCATAATTCTTTAAAATCATTGTTTTTAGCATGGCGAAATGCTATAAAGAAAAAACAGCAACTTGCTAAAACAAAGATAATTGTAAGAACAGAATCTTCACTGATTATCAATTTTAAATTGGAGTAAAAATTACTTGAAGCGATAGACAAAAATATAGCAATGGTAGTTATACAACCACCAAGTAAACCAAGAAACAGAGAACTTAATATATGATTTTTTTTCTTTATCATTGTTTATCTTATTAATGTTAAAATTTCTGTTGGTGAGACAATAGCATGTCTAAAATTGGAATGAATAAGCTCAGACTTTTCTTTTGTTCCCCAGAAGCATGCAACACTTTCAATGTTAGCAGCATTTGAAGCCAGAATGTCAATGACTCTGTCCCCAAAAGAGATAGCTTCAGCTGCGCTGCATCCCAAATGTTCCAACGCTTTTAACATAGGAGCAGGATGTGGCTTGATTGGTTTTGCATCATGGTAAGCAACTATATGTTGAATAGGTAAGTTGAAATAATCAACAACCTTTTCAACATACGTTCTCGGTGATGTACTGACGATGCACGTATTAATCTTGTTGTTTCTTATAATAGCCAATACTTCTTCCATACCTTCGTACAGCTTGCACTTGGGTATCAGGGAATAGGCTAATTGCCAGTTCCTATCGTGTCTTGCTTGCTCAACAATAGTTGTGTCAACTAAAGTCAAGTCAAGGTCAAATATAATCTTTCTCATAGGCTTTCAATCAAAAAGATCAGACTTCACGACTTTTCTGTTTTTAATGCTATGACTTATTTCATCAATATTGTCATTGCCTTTGAGGTAGATGGCTCCCTGTTCGTGGAGAGCTTCATTTCCTAAGCATTTATCATGCTTGTTGGTTTCCTCTTTTTTGAAACGCATAACATATAAAGGTTTGTTGGCTGCCAACGTTGCTTTTGCAGCATGCATGGTGCCACCAGCTTTTCCTGTCTGGATAACTAACGTGGCTTGTGCAAGTCCAGATTGCAGTCTGTCTCTTGCCACTAAACTATATCTATTCACGGAAGTATTAATGGGGTATTCAGAGAGTAGTACCCCACCATTTTTGACTATGCTTTCTGCCAAATCACGATTCTCCGGTGGATAGATGGAATTGCTGTCCAAGCCGTTGGCAAGTATTGCTGTTGTCTTACCTCCAGCCTCTAATGCACCTTGATGCCCGCAGGTGTCGCAACCTACTGCAAGACCTGATACAATATTGAAGCCTCTTTTGGCAAATTCGCCAGCGAGGTATTTACCACCAACGATGCCTTCATCAGTAGGCTCTCTTGTGCCAATAACAGCTATACCTGGTAACTGGGTGATAGACAAATCACCACGATACCATAAAAGTAATGGAGGATTTAGCTTACCTTCTTCATCAACAGTCTTTCGTAATGCCTCTGGAAACTCATCGTCATAATAGCCAACAAGTTCTATTCCATCAGCTTTACTAGCTGCAATAATGTTCAAAGCATACTTATTAGCCTTTTCTAAATCTTCAAGAGTAACCTTGTTGATAGCTTTTTCCTTCATGCCCTTCATTAGGACGGACAAATCTTTCAGGGATTCAATACAAAGTCCTTTATCGATAATTGTATTACCGATAACAAGTATTTTTTTCGGGCCGACACCTTTTACATCAACTTCCTTCAAACAAGTCAGTGTCAATATAAGTTCTTTTTTCAATGCCATAGCTTTTTAATTTTTACACAAAAGCGCAACACTATTATCATCGTTGTTTACCTCCTAAGTAACTGTAAATCACTCAAGATTTGGTCATGGCAGAAATTTCACATATCTTAGTGTCGCAAAAAACATAAGAAACTCTGAATGACATGGCAAAAATACAAAAAAATCTTAGAAAAACACTCTTTTTCGTTTTTTTTCTCCTTCCCTCTTGAAATAAGCAAGAACAAAACTGGAATACATAGTATAAACAACTAAAATATAGGCAAACATAAATCAAAAAATATTTGAGAATTATATTTTATTTAAGGGAAATGAATAATATATATGTACGTTACGAATGACAATGAAAATGATTGGGAAAAATTATACGTTCCACGTATTTTACAAAGTTTTCTATCAGCTAGACAAATACTACTGAACCGGAACTTCACATTCATTATATTATGTTAAACAGAAATAAGAGAAAAGTTACATAACTAGTTCATACCAAAGAGAAATAGACCAGACACATAAACAGACCAAAAAACGTACAATTTACAACAGTTCTTATTGTAAAAAAATAGAGATGAGAACTTTTCCCATCTCTATTTTATTATTGGAGGTTATTCTGAAAGCAAATCAGCCACTACGCACAAATAAAAATCCAATGATCCAACATCTTCTAGCCAACTAAAAATCATAAAATACAATACCATTTTATTGAAATATGAACAAAGCCTCAAAAACTTCCATTCATTTATCATTATATATGCCTTTTAATATCGATATACCAATCATTATTGCTCATATCCTACAGTTTGGGCTATTGTAATTGCGCATATAACCATTGATCCTAATTGTTCAAGTTTGGTCCGTTCAACTTCTAAACTTCTTCCTGTTGTTCGAACATCATCAAAAAGAATAATGTATTTCCCTTTAAAATAGGAAGGGTCATGCCATACACGATGATAACCTGTACCACCATCGTGCTTAGCACTTCCATCTTCCACTACTTTAATATGCGAATAAGCATTATTCATTTTTAAGTCGGAACAGATTTTTTCAGCAAATTTCTTGAATCGGAGCTCTGTTTTTATTTGAGTTGATGCAGTTAGGCACACAAACGTCAAGTATTGCGTTTTTGACCCAAAAGCAGAAGCAATAGCTTTTTCCACCTTTTCAGCTACATGATTCAAAGCACTCTCATGATCAAAATGCGATACTCCTCGTGAAGGATCATTTTTAAAATCCCACACAGTATGCCAAGTATAACACATGGATGTCGATGCACAATCTTTAAAAACTGAATATGTATAATATTTATAGAAGTACTTATGTTTAAGTGAACTGTTAGAATGGGACTGCCAATTTGCAACGCAAGCAGGAAGGGAGTTGGGAAGATTCTTAATCTCTTCTTCTTTTCTTCTCATGGCAGTTTCATTCGCTCTACGCTTAATTTCTTCTTCTTGTCGTTTTAGGAAAGATTCCCTTATTATAGCATCTTTGTACGCAGGATTCAACTTCTCTTCCAACCTCTGATATTCAAACTCAGTATGGGACAAAAGTAAATTTACCTTATCATCGGTTATGTCTCTTTGCTGTATTGAAGACTTGTATATACCCCAATGAATCTTAAAATATTCTTTAAAAGCTTCAGGATATTTCACGCTTAATAAAATAGCTTTGTTTCTAAGCTCTTTCTTACGAGCATACTCCCTTTCTTGAAGCCTTCTTTCTGTTGCGGCTTCAAGTCTCTCTTTCTCTTTTTGTTCTTTACTTTCTTCAATGCTTTGTCCTACATATCTGCCTAATGGTATTCCTCCAATGATACAAACGAAACCTAATATAGGACACACATTAATCAAACTAAAACCAACCAGCATACCTATGAACCAACCTATCATACTAAAAAAAGCCTTCATACTTACTTATTATCTGATTTATATAAAAGTCGTCTAACTGTAATCATTTTGTGCTGAAGTACAGCTTCTTACAAAACGCCTAAAACAAGTAGTAAAGTGAAATGACCCACTACCTCCTTTGCTATTTTACTAATAGTTATACTGAAGTAAACTGATAGTCTTCTTCTATTTTATGATTCTGATTACCGGAATGGTGGTATCGAAATACTTGCATGTTCCTATCTGTTCCACCTTGCCTTTAGGAGCAGTGATAATCTGGTCATTTACGTAGCTGTCTGTTCCATCATTCTGAAACAGCACTTCGCCCCCAAAGCTTATATCTGATGAAAAGTCTTCCACATGTGCTACTGCGCTGCCATCTTCCAATACGTCTTCTACCGTGAATTTGGAGATATGAAGCGTTTTAGGAGAAGACATCATGGTAATCTCCGGTGCGCTACTTGCTTCGTTTGTGGCAAAGAAAGCAGAACACATAACAAAACATATCGACACCACAAAGAAGATGACGATAAAGCCACACCCAAATTTAATTATTTTTTCAAACATATCATTTATTTTTATTGAATTTTTACTTTTGTTTTTAATCTACAGATAGAGCCAAACACCATCAGAAGTAGTTTTGCTTCCTTTTAGGTATTGACATATTTCTCATATAACTTAAACAGTTCAGCTACACACTCACTTTCTGTCATTTTCGTAGAGAACCCATAGGCTTGCATCACAGCCTTGTCATTTTGTCGATGTGCTTGGAGTAGCTCTTTAGGCATAAGTGTAGGGTCGTAGAGATCCGCAAGTGAAGAATCTGGGTACAATGCCCTTGCGTCAAGGATGGTCTGGGCTGCCGTCTTTATTTTGGCTTCCTGTTCCGGCGTTGGAGAAGGCCAAGGGAAGTTGTTATAGACGATATCCTTGCTGTAATTATAATCACTTTTCAAACGGCCACATACAGCTCGCATCCATGCCATGTGCACATTACTTTCCAATATTCCGAAATGGTAAAGGGTTGCATTGGGTAGAAATTTAATTCTATCTTTACAAATTGTGTCTTTATGAATATACCCCATAGGGATATACTTTCTATTTTGGGATGAAACAACAGGGACTATTATGCTTGTCTCTCATGCAGTTCCCCGATGTCTCGATTAGAAGAATCTGGTATAATCCCCCATGAGGTTACCAAATCCATCCTTCAAGATAGACATCACTACGAGTATACGGAAAGAGACATTGGGACGGCCATTCTTCTTACCTTCTGGGAACAAAGGCTTGAATATCTCCTTGTCAATCTTGGTTGTCACAAAGCTTTTTACATATGTTGGGGCAGAATACTTCTTTGATGTGTTGAGGAAGCCGTAAACACATGTCTAACTGTGGATTCGGATCTGTCTTTTTAAACATAGTCTTTCTGTTTGATTGATGGCGCAAAGATACGAAAATTATTCCAGATAACGGCATAAATCAGAGATTATTTCACGAAATATAAATATTAAAATCGGCCTTACTTTTTGGAGTGGGCTCAGTTCATTAACTATCAATCTTTTTGGGTGTAAAGATAATACTTTTTGTGTGCTCACACAATTTGGCAGTGAAAATATTGAAACACATGCTTTCTTGTTTTTCATCAAATTGTGGCATAATAGAATGCCCAAAATGACATATTATTTGTATTGTAAGTAAGCATTTTCCAGCATCTTTCGGATGTTATTCACGGCACACTTAGGAGAAAGTACTTTCACACCCGCCCCATAGGACAACATCAGTGCATAGAACTCAAAGTTGAGTACCACTTCTATCTGGAAGATAACCTCACCCGTTTCCTCGTTGCGCTCCACCACCATTTGGGATGTATGCAAAGGCTTGGTCTCAATGTATGGAGACTGTTCGGCAGAAGCAGAAAAACGTACCACACTCAAGGGTGTTCCACGATGCTTGGTTACTCCGATGACATTCTTGAAATAATTCTTGGGATTGAACTTAGGGTCAATCTTGTATTCCACATTAGAATACACCTCTATTCCTTTGATTCTATCTAATGCCAGGTCAAAGAGTCTCATGTCCGAAACTCTGGAGCAAAAGAGGAACCACCTGTTTCTATATTCCTTAAGCAGATATGGGAAAATAGTCCATTCCCGTGGCTTGTCCTGTCCAAAAGGCTGATAAAGCACTTTTATACTTTGCTTGTTGGCAATATAATTGTAAAGGGGATTCAGATATTTCAAACCCTCCAGATTACTGTTGTGCTCAAAGTCCACGATTGGTTCTCGTTCTCGTTTGGAAATAGCCAAAGTATCTTGCAGCCTGCCAATGACATCCGACATTTCACGAAAATAATCAAAATCCTCAAACTGGCGAAGAAGCCCCACTGCCTCAGTCATTATATCATAGTCATTTTGGCTCAACGGCATTTCTGTGATGGAAAAGTCTGGGTCTGCGTAGCGATAATATTTATGGTTATATACCTCTATCGGCGCATTATACCCCAGTTTGTCACTCCTCATCATCTGAATATCCATTTGGACAGATCGACGAGAAATGCCTTTCTTGATGCCCTCGCAATCATAGAGGGCATCGCTACATGCCTCCACGAGATCATCGAGAGTCCATCTTCTGTATCTGTTTCTTAAACAGTTGTCTATAGTTTTGTACCTTATTAAGGCATTCTTGTTTACTGGCATAATACTATATTTTTTGTTCTTAAGCAGCAAAGATAAATAAAAACTGCGCAATCTATCTGCGCACTTAAGTTTTTTTTGACCCAAGCAAGAAATTATTTCCAACTGCGCAAAAATACTGCGCACTTATAGACTAATTTTGCAGTACAAATTTTAAAGAATAGGAGACTATAGTAATGAAAGAATTTTTGATTAATAACACCCCTGTTAAGATGTGGGCATCTGTTTGTGATGCAACGGCGTGGAGGCAAATAACAAACCTCTGTAGCTTGCCTTTTTTGTATCACCACTTGGCGCTTATGCCAGACTTGCACGGTGGTAAAGGTATGCCTATCGGCTCAGTATTGGCAACTAAGAATGCTGTGATACCAAATGCCGTTGGCGTGGACATTGGATGTGGCATGTGTGCAGTTAAGACTAATATTAAGGTAGAGACCATAGCACAGGACGTTCTACGCAAGAAAATTATGCGTGGAATCAGAAAGCAGATACCTCTTGGAATGGAACATCACAAGACGGCCCAGGACGAGAAGTATATGCCTCAAGAATTTGATATTGAGAATATGACAGTGGTCAAGCGTCAATATGTTTCAGCCACCAAACAGGTGGGTACACTTGGAGGAGGCAATCATTTCATAGAGTTGCAGAAAGATGACGAGGGCTTTCTTTGGATTATGATTCATTCAGGTTCCAGAAACCTAGGCAAGCAAGTTGGTGACTATTATAACAATAAGGCTGCCGTGCTCAATGAGAGATATTTCTCTGTGGTCAAGCCAGAGATCAATTTACCTTTCCTTCCGTTGAAGACACAGGAATTCAATGATTATTGGCATGAGATGGAATACTGTATCGCTTTTGGACTGTGCAACAGAAAACTGATGATGGAGCGTATAGAAGAAGTCATTGCTGATGCCTTACCGGAAGTGACGTTTGAGTCCATGATTAATATTGCCCATAACTATGCGGCATGGGAAACCCATTTTGACAATATGTGTATAGTGCATAGAAAAGGAGCAACTAGCGCACGTGAGGGTGAAATTGGAATCATACCAGGTTCACAAGGTACCAGCAGCTACATTGTGGAGGGACTTGGCAATCCACTCAGCTTTATGAGTTGTTCCCATGGGGCAGGTAGAGCCATGAGCCGTACCGAGGCCGTGAGAACATTGAACCTTGAGGATGAGATTAACAAGCTTGAAGAAAAAGGCATCGTTCATGCCATCAGATGCCAGCAGGATTTGGAGGAAGCTGCTTCTGCATATAAGAATATCGAGGAGGTTCTATCACAAGAGATGGACTTGGTTAAAATAAGAACCCATCTTCTGCCTATTGCCGTCATCAAGGGATAAAAGTCTTTGTCTAACATTTTTGTAAGCCCTCATGCTAAAGTTGAGATATACTTGGCTATGAGGGCGTCTTTATATATATCTTTTACCTGGCTTTAGTATTTTGATAAATGATTTGAGAACACTGGCTTTGTATCTTGTCCAGTTGTTTACTTAGAGACTTGATGTCTTCTCTTATGAGTTGATTGTTTTGTGCTAGATATTTTGTGTTTCCATAAAAGAAATCCATTTGAACATTCAAAATATCACAAATCTTCTCCAGCAATCCTGTTCGTATGTCCTGTGCTCTTAACAATTGGCTGAAACAAGATTGTGTGATGCCCATTTTCTCCGCAAGGTCTTTATGTATGATTCCCTTTGCTGCAAGTATGTTCCTTAGTTCATTTCCGTTCATATAGTCAAATTATAATTTGGCAAAAAAATGATTAAATAAAGGATATATATTATTTTGTTGAAAATTATTTTCTCCCTATAGCCTTTCTGAATACTGAAATTCCTAAAAATAAAAAGTGGGCTGCCTACCATACCCACTGTTGGAATCGCCAAACCCCATAATGCAGCACGGAAAGACAACCCACGTATATGAGTTGCTCCGTGCCTCATGCATTAATGTTAAATTTTGGCGATTTTACAGTGTTGAGGCACTTTACTTTTTCCCACGAAAATGATGTCTCGAAAGACGATGCAAAGGTACGAATAAAAATTTAAATACGTGTCATATTATCTGTATTTTTTTTCTTTATTAGCAAATATTGTTGACATTATGACTACGCGTACTGATTATATCATAAACTAATGTTATAATATACTAAAGTAACAGTTTGTTAAAATTAGGCTTAAAAAGTCATATAAAATAATCATATTGTAAGTAAGCTGTTAAAATATGTATCTTTAAGTTTATAAAATATGTTAATATAT